>Ga0074045_10001060_pt1 | contig 26665 bp, 33 predicted proteins | sample BogForMeECP23OM2_FD_94442 | JGI IMG/M metagenome (GOLD analysis project Ga0074045, IMG submission 94442) | Bog forest soil microbial communities from Calvert Island, British Columbia, Canada - Bog Forest MetaG ECP23OM2 | ecosystem: Environmental > Terrestrial > Soil > Wetlands ...
AACCAGGGTGTTGGTGCCGCCCGGCCCTGTCACCGTGAATAGGTAGGGATCGACGTACACGCCGTCGGTGTTTTGGCCGCCCACGCCGCTCAGCGTGAGGCTGTCGGCAAAGCTGACACGAGAGATAAGGCAGACGAGCGAGAGGGTCAGGAAAACTACGGCAGTCTTAAATCGCATTTGGGAACTCCTGGGGATCGTATTGCAACCAAGTACGGCAATCGGTGCTCTAAACTTTCTTTCAACTTGTACCGGATTATGAGGCCGTCTCCGTGCTGAATACCTCTCCGATTCGCTTCAGGATTCTTAAGCAGTCTTAATCAGCAATCGGGAATGCCTCAATCCCATACCCTCAATATAGGAGATGAGTCGCCACATTGGAAGCTATTAATGGTAATCAAACCATTATGTTTCGGGCCCCGGGAATCGGTTACTCGCGGGCAGTGAGCCGAGTTACTTTTGATCTGCAACTTAATTTGATCCGCATCGTCTAAGCCGGCCGGCTTGGCGCGCGTATTCGCAGTCCTGCGGCAGATGCACCGCAATTGCGGCTACGCCCCCGTCCGCAAGCCTGCCGGTCTGCGCGGTTGAAAGCAGGTCCGCGGACGGCAAACCAACAACCCGCAACCAACACTCGACAACCCGCTGCATCGCGTTCCGGTCCAGCCGCGATTGAGCAGAAAGCGTTCTTCAACGTGCGCTCGATCTCGATCGCCGCTGGCAATCTCTTGCATGGCGGCAGTGCCTCGCATGTGCGCGCAGGCAGAGATGAGAACGTACGCAAAGCCGGAGTTCATGCCTTGACATCCTGTCCCGATACACGCTGCTGAATTATTCGCGCGCGGCCGCGTCCTTTCGGCGTTTTCCCCCGTCTGTATCAATAGGTTCCAGCCAGACTTGAGATGGTCGGAAGGACGAAGCGATGAGAGTTTTATTCCGGACAGCCGTGGTTGTGGCTGCGTGTCTCCTGCTGACTTCGGGGTCGCAGGTGCAGGCCCAGATGGGCGGCGGACAGATGGGTCAGGGGCGCGGCAGCGGCCAGGGCGGACGAGGCGGCTTTGGCGGCGGCGGTTTTGGCGGCGGACAGATGGGCCAGCCGGTTCAGGGTACTGTGACGGCGGCAACCGCCGATCATCTCACCCTCAAGACCCAGGCCGGTGATTCCTACGATGTCACCGTCACAGCCACCTCCCGCATCATGAAGGCCGGTCAGCCAATCAAGTTGAGCGATGTGAAGCCCGGCGACAACGTGACCGCGATGGGCACGGTGGACGCCGCAAAGAAGACCGTACAAGCCATGATGCTGACCGACATCGACGCGGCCATGCTCGCCAAGGCCAGGGAGAACATGGGCAAGACCTACATCATCGGCCGCATCACCGCCATCGATGCAGACAATCTCAAGCTCACCGTACTGCGCTCCGACAACGTAGGCCAGACGATCGCGCTCGATGACGGCACCTCCTTCCAGCGCGGCACGCGCGGCGTTGAGACGGACGTTGTAGCAGCCGGCGCATTGATGACTGGTGGAATGGGAGGCATGATGGGCGGCGGCCGCGGCATGGGCGGAGGCCGTGGAATGGGCGGCGGCAGACAGGGTGGCGGCGCGCAGGCTTCCCAGCCCACGCCGGAGAGCATCACTCTCGCGGACATTAAGGTTGGCGATTCGGTGATGGCCACCGGAACTCTGAAGAACGGCACATTCACCGTGCTCAAGATGGGCGTCTCCGAACCGGCAGCGCCCGGCGCGGTAAGACGCAGCGGCCCAGGCAATCAGCCGGCCCCTGCGGCGCCGGATGCGCAAACCCCCGTTCCACCCCCTGGGTTGCCGCCGATTGTTTCAACCCAATAAGCAGCATCTAAGGATTGAGCGTGCCGATTGGGAAACTGCTTTGTCTTAGCAAGTGCGTGGAGTTGATTTCGAGGGGCAGGGAATAACTCCTGCATTGCGGTTGATTGCCGATGAGCGGCATAGTGCTTGCTGATCTGCTTCGAGTCTTTCAGGTTTGTCATAGGAGTGTAACTGTGCAGCGAGTCAATGCGATGAGGCGGTTTGCGGTGGTGGCAATCGGTGCGGCGATTCTGTCCGGCACCGGCGATTTTGGCGCGAAGGCCCTGGCGCAGGCGGCCCAGCCCGCGGCAACCCAGGCTCCGGCTGCGCAGGCTCCGGCCACCCCAGCTCCGCAGACCCCAATTACAGCGGCGCCGTCCACTCCCGCTGCGCAACCGCCCACGGCTCCGCCAGTCCCAACATCTGTGGCAGTTGCGCCGGTTGTGGCCGCCGAACCGCAGGGTGGAACCATCCAGGGCACGGTGAAGGCCAGCGGAGTTCCCCTGCCCGGCGTCGCGGTCACCGCAACCAACACGCTGACCGGGAAGAAGTACGCAACCACGACGGACATCAACGGCGCATTCCAGATGGCGGTGCCGCGCAACGGCCGTTACGTCGTCAAGACCGACCTGACCGGCTTTGCCTCCGTGACGCAGGAGGTTGCCGTAAACGCCTCCAGCCAGAACGGCGGCCTGCCCACGCAGACCGCGGAATTCAAGGTGGACCTCGCCTCGCGGGTCACGCCGGAGCCGGCGCAGACGGCCACGGCGGCCGCCGGCAGGACCGCAACAGCCCCCGGCGCAGGACGGGCCGCGCTTGCCGCTGGCGGCGCCACCTCCGGCGCTGTCGCCAGGGTAGGACGCGGCACACAGGCGCTGGCGGTCCAGGGCAATGACGATTCAGATCAGACGGACGCAAGCACCGGCGAGACGAACAGCGACACGCTTCTTCCATCGCTGGGCGCGGTGGCCGGCGACGACTCATCGGCATCCGCAAATGAGTCCATTGCGGTCACCGGAGTGCAAGGCCAGATCAACGGCCTCGCCACCTTCAGCCAGGACGACCTGCAGAACCGCATTCAGGACATGCAGCGCAACGGCTTCACCAACGGCGACATCGCCGGCACGCTCAGCGGAGTCATGCAGACCGGAATCTTCACTCCCGGCCCCGGTGGCCCCGGCGGCGGCGGTCCCGGCGGAGGAGGCCCCGGTGGTGGAGGCTTTGGTGGGGGCGGCGGTGGCGGCGGTGGCTTCGGCGGTGGTGGTGGACGCGGCGGAGGCGGTGGCTTCGGCGGAGGCGGCGGTTTCGGCGGAGGCTTCGGCGGCTTCCGCGGTCAGAACCCCAACGCATGGCACGGCTCTCTCGCCTACACCGGATCGGACAGCGCGCTCAATGCAACTGCCCGTTCGTTCACGGGAACTTCGATCGTGAAACCGCAGTCGGACCGCAACACGCTGATCGCCAGCATCACCGGCACACCCTACATCCCCGGCTGGACGACGCCCAACCCGAAGCAGTTCGTCTTCCTCAGCGTGCAGGAGACGCGCAACACAACGCCCTCAACCGTCCAGAACATCGTGCCCACGCAGGCGCAGCGCTACGGTGACCTCACGCCGGCATTTCAGGCGCAACAGACAACCGGCGTTACCGTCTACGATCCAAAGACGGGGCTGCCTTATGGCAATACCAACTGCCTTCCGGCGCTGGCTGCGATCGATGCCTCCCCGACCGCATGCATTCCGCAGACCGAGCTCAACTCCGCGGCGCAGGCTCTGCTGAACTACTACCCGCTGCCCAACATCACTCCGAACGCGTTGCAGGAAAACTATCAGATCAATATTCCAGGAAGCTCGCACGCCTCGCAGATTTCGGCGCGCTACAACCGCAGCTTCGGCGCGGCGCCGGTGCGCGGGCAGCGCAGCGGCGGCGGAGGCGGACGTGGCGGAGGAGGCGGTGGCGGTGGAACCAGAGGGCAGAACCGCAACGCTCCACCTGTCCTGCGTCAGAGCATCGCAGAGAACTTCGCCTACTCGCATTCGGCGGGCGCAACTTCCAGCTTCTCGCCGCTGCTGGGCGGAACGTCGCTGACCAACGGCTACAGCCTCTCCAGCTCCTACACTGTGGGCTACGGACGCATCAACAGCTCCGCCACGCTGAGCTGGAACCGTTCGCGCAACACCGCATCCAACTACTTCACCAATGGTCCCACAAACCCCGCGGTAACGGCAGGCATCTACGTCGGCAACCCAGCCATCTACAGCAACCCCTTCTACTTCGGCGTCCCGTCGCTCAGCATGACCGGGACGACGGGGGTGTCTGGACTGGGCGAGTCCGGCAACCCCAGCGATGCGATCAACCAGACCATCTCCTTCTCGGACTTCGTGAGCTGGAGCCACAAGAAGCACAACATGCGCTTCGGCCTCGACTTCCATCGCATCCACGCAGACTCCATCGGCGGCACCAACGTGCTGGGCTCATTCACCTTCTCCGGCTTTGCAACCGAACAGCCGGCGCTACAGACCTGCAACCCGGTAACCGATTCTCAGGCATGCACGGAGTATGGAACTTCGGGGTCATCGATTGCCGATTTCCTCGTCGGCCAGCCGCAGCAGACCACCATCACCGCGGGCCTCAACAAGATCTACCTGCGCGGCAACTCCTGGGACTGGTACGCACAGGACGACTGGCGGGTTAAGTCCGGTCTGACCCTCAACTACGGCCTGCGCTGGGAGTACTTCTCGCCCTACTCGGAGAAGTACGACCATCTGGTCAACCTGGACATCTCCGGCAGCGGCTCCGCCCTGCAGATCGCCAACGTCTGCGCCACCGCATCCGCCGGATGCGCCTCCGTGGGGACTCCAGCCTCGCTGGTCAACCCGGACAAGTCCATGTACTCCCCGCGCCTGTCCTTTGCCTGGCAGCCCAAGTTCAAGTGGACAAAGCAGACCGTTGTGCGCGGCGGTTACGGCATCAACTACAACACCGGCCAGTATTCGCGCTTCGCGTCGAAGATGTCCTTCCAGCAGCCCTTCGCCACCACCCAGACCAACACGCTGAGCACTCCCAACAGCCCCACCACCTGCACCGCCGCAAACATGTCGCTCAACACGCGCTATCAGAGCACAACCGGCTTCAACTGCTCCACCCAGACCACGCAGAGCAACTTCGGCGTCAACCCCAACTACCGCCTGGGCATGCTGCAGGTCTACAACCTCGGCATCCAGCGCACCCTGCCCCAGGGCACGGTGCTCAACATCGACTACACCGGCGCCTACGCCGTCAACCAGGACATTCTGCGCGCTCCAAACCGCAACGCGGCCGGCATCTTGAACTCCTCTTCGGGGCAGTTCACCTATGAGGACTCGCTCGGCTTCCAGCGCTCCAACGCGCTCGCCGTCAACCTGCGCGAGCGCATGCACAAGGGCGTCTCGCTTCAGGGAACATACACCTACTCGCACTCCATCGACGATGCCTCCTCGGTCGGCGGCAGCGGCAACTCCATCGCGCAGGACGACCAGGACCTCGGCGCCGAGGAGAGCAACTCCAGCTTCGACCGCCGCCATGTGCTCAATGGCAGCTTCATCATCGAGCCGCCCTTCGGCCCCAACCGCGCCTTCTTCAACAAGGGCGGAATCTTCGCGCATATTCTCGACGGCTACTCCATCTCCGGCAGCTTCACCTTCGCCTCCGGCAACTTCGCCACGCCGACCTTTGCAGGGACCGCAGCTGAGATTGCCGCTGGATCGGGCAACTCCCTGCGTCCCAACCGCGTTCCCGGCCAACCGATCAAGGGCGCGGGCACGCGCCTTGCGTGGTTTAATACGGCCGCGTTCGTAGCTCCCGCGCCCGGAACCTACGGCAATGCCTCGCGCAACTCCATCGAGCTTCCCGGCACTGTCTCCATCGGCGGGTCGCTCTCGCGCACCGTCTCCTTCGGCGGAACGCGCAGCTTCGAGGCGCGCATCAACGCCAGTAATGCGTTGAACACCGTGCAGTATGCGGGCGTCAGCACGCAGATGAACTCCTCAACATACGGCCAGGTAACCGGCGCTACTGGCATGAGGTCGTTCACCTACACCGCACGATACAGGTTCTAAGTACAGTTGTGATTTGCAAGTTGTGAGTCGGAGAAGCTCGGAACGGATCGTCATTTTGAAAGGGCGGACTCGTAGTTTTGAAAGGGCGGGACTTCAGTCCCGCCGCAAGAGTCGAAAATAATGGGGCTTTAGCCCCTGAGGGAATACAGATCGCGGCGAAGGCCACGATTCAAGCCCTCCGAAGAGCACAGAGCAGAAACGAAGGAGACAGCGATGCGACGAGCGATGGCGGCGGTTTTGGTGGCGGGGATGGTGGTTTCGCCGGCGGGGCTGCCGGTCTCGGCCATGGCGCAGATCGCCGTGGCGAAGCAATCGAAGGTTGAAACCCTCAAGGTGCGCGCAGAGACCGTGCTCACCAACGTCGTCGTGCGCGACAAGAAGACTGGCGCCGTCATCAAGGGCCTCAAGGAGACTGACTTCACCGTCTCCGAGGACAAGAAGCCGCAGCACATCATCAGCTTCGACTACCAGAATGTAGACGAGGCCGTAACGCTGGCCGAGGCATCCACCGTCTCCGGCGCCACCGCCACCAAGAAGAAGACCATCGCGGACCTGGTGAACAACGACTTTGCCGCAAAGCCGGATGAGTTGAAAAACCGCCGTCTCATCGTCATGTTCTTCGACCTCAGCAGCATGCAGCCCGAGGACATCACCCGCGCCGTCGACGCGGCAAAAGACTACATCAATACCAAAATGGCCCCGGCCGATCTCGCTGCATCCGTCAGCCTCGTCTCCGGCCTCAGCATGGACCAGGACTTCACCTCGGACAAGTCCGCCCTGCTGGCCGCCGTCGGCAAGTACGACGGCAGCGAGGGCTCCGGCTTCGACCTCGGCAACGAGGGCACAGACACCTCCGCCGCCTCCGACGACTCCTCCAGCTTCACCGCCGACGACAGCGAGTTCAACGCCCTCAACACCGACCGCCAGTTGTATGCCGTTCGCACCGTCTGCAAGGCAATGGCAAAGGTAGAGCAGAAGAAGAGCATGTTGTACTTCTCCGGCGGACTCACCCGTCAGGGCATCGAAAACCAGGCAAGCATCCGCTCCGCCACCAACGAGTGCGTCAAGGACGACACGGCGCTGTATGCGGTGGACGTTCGCGGCCTGCAGGCCCTCAACCCCGTAGGCGACGCCTCCCAGGGTAGCCGCCGCGGCACCGGTGCATACAGCGGAGCATCCATGCAGGGCCAGTTGAACTCCAACTTCAGCTCGCAGGAGACCCTCGGCACCCTCGCCTCCGACACCGGCGGCAAGCTCTTCGTCGACTCCAACGACTTCGCCCCCGCCTTCCAGCAGGTGCAGCACGACACCGAGGCCTACTACATCGTCGGCTACCGCTCCACCAACCCCGCACGCGACGGTACCTACCGTCATCTCACCATCACGCTCAAGGATCATCCCGACGCCAAGCTGGAGTACCGTCCCGGCTACTACGCCCCGGCCGACTTCCAGCACGCCAAGACCGAGGACCGCGAACTCGCCCTCACCGAGCAGATGCGCAGCGAGATCCCCGCCACCGACGTCGCCGTCTACCTGCAGGCCCTCTACTTCCGCCTTGCCGACGGCAAGTTCTTCATCCCCATCTCGCTGGTCATCCCCGGGTCGCAGATCAACGCCGTCACGGTCAAGGACAAAGACAAGGCCACCATCGACATCCTCGGCCAGGTCAAGGACGCTGCAGGCATCGCCGTCGGACAGGTGCGCGACACGGTGAAGCTGGACATCGATGCCAACCAGCAGGTGCAGAAGAAGAACGTGCAGTACTCCACCGGATTCACCCTCGCCCCAGGCAAGTACCACCTCAAGTTCGTCGTGCGCGAGAACCAGTCCGGCAACATGGGCAGCTTCGAGACCGACATCCAGGTCCCGGACATGAAGAAGATGCCGCTCAAGCTCAGCTCCGTCGTCATGTCCAGCCAGCGTAAGCCGAACACCTCTAAGAAGACGATTGACCCGCTCGTCCGCGACGGGCAGGAGTGGGTGCCGAACGTCCCCCATGTCGTCCGTCAGGACCAGCATCTCTACTTCCTCTACGAGGTCTACAACCCCACCAAGGACAAGGACTCCACCGCCCAGCCCGCCACCTCAGCCACCACCCCCGGCCTCACCAAGAAGGAGGCCGCCCCCGTCCACGTCCTCACCAGCATCGAGTTCCTGCTCGGCGGCGTCAAGGTCTATGAGACCCCCATGGTCGAGGCCACCGCCATCAACATCCCGGAGCGCGACGCCGTCAGCTTCCAGTTCGACGTCCCGCTCGCCGGCCTGAAGACCGGCACCTACGTCTGCCAGGTCAACGTCATCGACGACGCGGGCGGCAGCTTCACCTTCCCGCGCATGGCGCTGCGCATAACCCCGGCAGCGGCGCCGGCGGCGCCTTCGGCAACCCCAGTCGCTGCGGTCCCGTCGGCCAATCCAAGCTCGGCAGCAGCACCCACGCTATAACACGAAGGGCGGACTCATCCCGGAAGATCAGAGGATGAGTCTGCCCTATCGTTTCCCTTGATAGTTGAGCAAGGGAGCGTCGTTCCAGCCTGCTCTAACGTGCCTTCTCGATCTCGAAGTCTGTCGGGGACAGGGTTCGCACTATATCGTTTGAATCCTGTTCCCGCGATTCCCTTAGAAGTTCTCCGGCTCGCCGGCCAGATCGAGGTCCTCGTCGTCGTCATCATCATCGTCGAAGTCGCCGAAACTGGCTGCAAGCGTTGCCGCCGGAAGGACCGAAGTCGGCCCTGGCTGCGGGTTCCCCTGCTCGTCGATCTTCATGCCCAGCGAGAGCCCCATCTGCGCCAGGATCTCCTTGATCTCGTTCAGGCTCTTGCGTCCGAAGTTCTTGGTCTTCAGCATCTCGGCTTCGGTCTTCTGGATCAGCTCGCCGATGGTGGCGATGTTGGCGTTCTTCAGGCAGTTGTAGCTGCGCACGGAGAGTTCCAGCTCCTCCACCGAGCGGTTCAGGTTCTCGTTGTGCAGCGCCGGTCCATCGAGCAGTTCGTGGCCCGCCTCCATCTCCTCCTCGAAGTTGATGAAGATGTTCATGTGGTCCTTCAGCAGCTTGGCGGAGAGCCCCAGTGCGTCGGCGGGAAGGATAGTGCCGTTGGTCCAGATCTCGATCGTCAGCTTGTCGTAGTCGGTAATCTGGCCGAGTCGCGCGGCCTCCACCAGGTAGTTGACCTTGCGCACCGGCGAGTGGACGCTGTCGACTGGAATGAATCCGAGGCCCAGATCGACGTCGAAGTTCTTGTCGGCGGAGATGTATCCGCGCCCGCGCTTCAGGCGCATCTCCATGTCGATCTTGCCGCCCTCGCTGACGGTGCAGATGTAGACGTCCTTGTCGAGGATCTCGACGTCGCCGTCGGCCTCGATCATGCCCGAGGTGATGACGCCCGCCGCGTCGGCGCGCAGGTACAGGGCCTTGGGGCCTTCGCCCGCCAGCTTGAAGGGGATCTGCTTCAGGTTGAGGATGATGTCGGTCGCGTCCTCGACCACGCCGCTGATGGACTGGAACTCGTGCAGCACGCCCTCGATGCGAACGGCGGTTACGGCCGCCCCCTCGATCGACGAGAGCAGTGTCCGGCGCAGCGCGTTGCCGATCGTGGTGCCGAAGCCGCGCTCAAATGGCTGCGCGGAAAACTTTCCGTACTTCTCGGTGAGTGTATCGGTGTCGACGGCAAGACGCTTGGGTTTCTGGAAGCCTCTCCAAAGCATGGGTGTTTCTCCTTTGTCCGGCTCATTCGCGATGCATTTTGCGAAGGCGGGGTGGTTCGGTTGCGGGCTAGGTTGTGGGTTGCTTCTACAGTATTCATGGCTCAGCAAAGAAACACTGAGAATCTTCGCTGCGCTTTGAATGATAGAACGTGTTTGTAACCAATACAGTTACTTGGAATACAGTTCGACAATAAGCTGTTCGTTCACCGGCAGGTTGACGTCCTCGCGCGTGGGCAGCGCGATCAGCCTTCCGGAGAGGTTCTCGCGGTTGATGTCGAGCCACTGCACGGCGCGCTGGCCGCTGGCGAAGTTCCCCGACTCTTCGAGGATGACGAGCTTCTTCGAGCCTTCGCGGACCTTGACCTCGTCGCCCACCTTGCACTGGAACGACGGGATGTTGACCTTGCGGCCGTTCACCTGGATGTGTCCGTGGCGAACGATCTGCCGGGCCTGGCGGCGGCTCATGGCGAAGCCGAGGCGATAGCAGACGTTGTCCAGCCGCGTCTCCAACTGCTGCAACAGCAGCTCGCCGGTGACGCCGGTCTTGTTGGCGGCCTTCTGGTAGTAGGCGCGAAACTGCGTCTCCAGCGTGAAGTAGATGCGCTTTGCCTTCTGCTTCTCGCGCAGTTGCAGGCCGTAGCCCACCACCTTCTTCACCTTGCGCGACTGGCCGTGCTGGCCGGGAGGAAAGTTGCGCTTCTCGATCGCGCATTTGTCGGAGAAACACTTCGCGCCCTTGAGGAAGAGCTTGGTTCCGTCGCGGCGGCAGAGACGGCAGACGGGTCCTGTATAACGTGCCATTCGTATTGCTCCTTTACTTCAGGTGACGATCGGTTTACGCGCGCTTGCGCTTCGTCCCGATCCGGTTGTAGTTATGTGTTGTCCGTTCTCCGTTGTCCGTTGACCGTAAAGACCACGCAGCTTACACAATACAAACAACGGAGAACGTACAACAGAGAACGGTTTCTTAGACCCTGCGGCGCTTGGGTGGACGGCAGCCGTTGTGCGGCATCGGCGTAACGTCGCGGATCGAGCGCACCTCCACGCCGGCCGAAGCCAGAGCGCGGATCGCGGATTCGCGCCCGGAGCCAGGCCCCGAGACGCGCACATCGACCGAGCGCAGGCCGTGGTCGCGCGCCGCATTGGCTGCGCCGACGGCGGCCTGCTGCGCCGCAAACGGAGTTCCCTTGCGCGAGCCGCGAAAACCGAGCGAGCCGGACGACTTCCAGCTGATCGTGTTGCCCGCCTGGTCCGTGATGGTGACGATGGTGTTGTTGAAGCTCGCCTGAATATAGACGAGCCCGAATGGAACGTTCTTGCGTTCCCGCTTCTTGAACTTCTTGCTCTTGCCTGCGGTCTTGGCGCCGCCTGCCTTGTTCTGTGTCTTCGCCATGGGCTATTTAGTCGCTTTCTTCTTGGCGGCAACCGTGCCCTTGCGGGGACCTTTGCGGGTGCGGGCGTTGGTGTGGGTGCGCTGGCCGCGGACGGGCAGCGAACGGCGGTGGCGGAGTCCACGGTAGGACTGGATCTCGATCAGGCGCTTGATGTTCAGCGAGACGTCCTTGCGCAGGTCGCCTTCGATCTCGCCCTGTGCCTCGATAACGTGACGGATGCGGTTCAGCGCGTCCTCTTCGAGGGCGCCGACCTTGGCGTATGGATCGACGTTCGCCTCGGCAAGGATCTTTGCCGCACGAGAGTTGCCGATGCCGAAGATGTGAGTGAGTCCGATGCGCACCTGTTTCTGATTGGGTACATCGACTCCTGCAATACGTGCCATGGGGTTCCTTTTCGTCTGGCTCGTGGCGCTGTGTGGCCACGAAAGCGGGGTTATCGGTTTGCGGTCGTGTCCGCCGGGTTCAACGCAAGCCTTGACTTCGGCTAACTCGCCTGGCGGGGCCGGGAAAAACGGTTGCTGGCTACAGGTTGTTGATTGCCAGTAAGAACTAACCTTGACGCTGTTTGTGCTTGGCGTTTTCGCAGATGACGCGAACCACGCCGCGGCGGTGGATGACTTTGCACTTATCGCAGATCTTCTTGACGGACGCGCGGACCTTCATAAAACTCCTAATACAGCCGTTAGCTTTTAGCCCTTAGCTGTTAGCTAAAGACGGCCGACGTGCTCATTACATTGCTCTGGTTTTCAGCGAAAAGCTAAGAGCTAATACAGCTAATAGCTAAGGGCTGCTTCTCGTCTACTTGTAGCGGTAGACGATGCGGCCGCGGTTGAGATCGTACGGACTGAGCTCAATCGCGACGCGGTCGCCGGGGAGGATACGAATGAAATTCTTGCGCATGCGTCCGGAGACGTGGGCGAGGGCCTGGTGCTTATTTTCAAGCTCGACCTTGAACAGCGCATTGGGCAGCGTCTCAACCACCACCGCCATCACTTCAATCGCATCTTCCTTCGACAAACGCTCTCCTTCGAGTGGCGGGGACGCCTCGTGCGCGGCCCAAACGCCCTTTGTCATGTGCCTACGCACACAGCATTTATAAGTATACCCTGAAACGGGGCCGGAATCCTAGCGAGTCAGCACCCGCGGCCCGTCTTTTGTGATGGCGACCGTGTGCTCGAAGTGGGCGCTGAGGCTGCCGTCGACGGTCAGGGTGGTCCAACCGTCGGGCAGCACCTTCACCCCCGCCCCGCCGGCATTGATCATCGGCTCGATGGCCAGCACCATTCCGGCCTTCAGCCGCGGGCCCTTGCCGTGCTGGCCGTAGTTTGGCACTTGCGGGTCTTCGTGCATGGACTTGCCTATGCCGTGGCCGACAAACTCGCGGACAACACCGAATCCCTCGGCCTCGCACATCTCCTGCACCGTGGCGGAGATGTCGCCCAGGCGCCCGCCCACCTGAGCCTGCTGGATCGCCCGCTCAAGCGATGCCCGGGTGACGTCGAGCAGCTTTTTGGTGGCGGCGCTGGGCGTGCCGACCGCGTAGGTGACGGCGGAGTCGGAGTAGAAACCATCGACAATCACGCCGCAGTCAACCGAGACAATGTCGCCCTCGGCGAGGATGCGAGTGGCCGAAGGAATGCCGTGGACAACTTCGTCGTTGATGGAGGTACAGAGCACAGCAGGAAAGCCGCGATAGCCCTTGAACGCGGAGATGGCGTGCAGCTCATCCATCTTGGCTGCCGCAACCTTCTCCAGATCCATGGTGCTGGCACCGGGCACAACAAACGGTCGGACGGCTTCATGCACCTGATGCAACGCCTCGCCGGAGCGGCGCATCTTTTCAATCTCGGTAGCAGTCTTGATAAGAATGGCCATATGAACAGTGGTTATTTGTCAGTGAGAGGCACGGCGCAGCTTGAGTATGGCCTGCTCGATCGCGGCGTTGACGGTCTCCACGCCCTGGTCGCCATTCGCCTCTTCGAAGCGGCCCAGATCATGGTAGTGTGCCACAACCGGAGCGGTCTGCGCGTCGAAGGTCTTCATGCGTTCGACAAAGACCGGCTCGGTGTCGTCCCCGCGCTGCGTCAAACTGGCTCCATCGAGATCGCAAACTCCCGCGACCTTGGGAGGATTCGAATACAGGTTGTAGATGTGCTTGCACGACGGACAGATTTGCCGGCCAGTGATGCGCTGTAGCAGTTGATCGTACGAGACCACAATGCTGATGGCGATGACCGGAAGCCGTGGCAGAAAGATGGGGTCGGCAATGGTACGGTCGAGAAACTTGGCCTGATCGAGGGTGCGCGGATAGCCATCCAGGATGTAACCGCGATGGGTATCTTTCTCCTGCAGCCGGTGGAGGACCATCTGGTTGACGATCTCGTCGTCCACCAGCAGCCCGGCGCTCATGATCTCTTTCGCCTTGAGCCCCAGTTCGGTGCCGCGGGCGATGTTGCCGCGCAGCAGGTCGCCGGTGGAGATCTGCGGAATGCCGTACTTGGTGACGAGCAGTTGCGCCTGCGTACCCTTGCCAACGCCGGGTGCGCCCAGAAGCAGAACCGGCCCGGGCAGGAAGTCATTCCCTGCCGGGGCCGTCGGATGCTGCGCAGAAGTGTTCGTCAATGGGCCCGTCCTACCAACTGCGCCGCCCGCGAATCCGTCCGCTCTTGGGAGAGAAGCCGTCGTAGTGGCGCATGATGAGTTGCGATTCCACCTGCTGCACGGTGTCCATGGCTACGCCGACAACGATCAGCAGGCTGGTGCCGCCAAAGTAAAAGTTGAAGCCGAACCCGTTGGTAAACACGGGCGGCAGAATATCAAAGTAGCGGCCGATCAGCCACAGATGGTTGAAATGGATTCCACTGATGAGGAGAGTTGGGATAATGGAGATGACGATCAGATAGAGCGCGCCGACCAGCGTGATGCGGGTGAGCACGTCGTTGATGAAGTCCGATGTGCGCCGGCCGGGACGGATGCCGGGGATAAATCCGCCGTACTTGCGCATGTTGTCGGCGATGTCATCCGGGCGGAAGACTATGGAGATGTAGAAGTAGGCGAAGAAGACGATCGCGGCGATATAAAGAATTTCATACCACGGTTCGCCGGGCTGCAGGCCCTGAAGGATGGGCCCGAGGAAGCGCGTCTCCCGCAGCGGGACGCTGCCGAAGACGCTCATTCCTTGGAAGAGTAGCGGCGCGGAGAGGATCGAGCTGGCGAAGATGACAGGCATCACTCCGCCGGAGTTGACCCGTAGAGGAAGATGAGTGGACTGGCCGCCCATCATCTTGCGTCCGACGATGCGCTTGGCATACTGCACCGGGATGCGTCGCTCGGAACGTTCCACAAAGACGATGAACGCGACCACCGCAACCATGCCAACGATGAGGGCAACCAGGACAATCGGTGTCAGGGGGCCCCAGGTTTTGTCGTTCGCCTTGGTGTAGATGTCCATAATGCCGCGCGGCAATCCGACAACGATTCCGGTAAATATGAGCAGCGACATGCCGTTTCCAATGCCGCGCTCGGTGATCTGCTCGCCCAGCCACATGATGAAGGCGGTGCCGGCCGTCAGCGTGATGACGCACATCGGGATGAAGTAGCCGCGTGAAATCGTGACCATCGACACGGACGAACTGGTCAGCGTCAGGGCGATCGCAAAGGACTGGATGACGCCCAGCAGAACGGTGACGTAACGGGTCCACTGCGTGATCTTGCGGCGGCCCAGTTCGCCTTCCTTCTGCAGTTTGGCCAGCGGCTCATAGATCACAGTGAGCAACTGAAAGATAATCGACGCCGTAATGTACGGCATGATGCCCAGCGCGAAGATGGTGAGCCGGCGAAGATTGCCGCCGGTAAACAGGTCGCCCAGTCCGAGCAGCGAACCGGAGTTCATGTTGAAGTACTGAGCGAGCGCGTCCGCGTTGATGCCCGGCGTGGGGATGAACGCCCCCAGACGATAGACTGCCAGCAGGCCAAGCGTGAAGAGGACACGCTTGCGGAGATCGGGAATACGGAAGATGTTGGCGAATTTCTCTAGCATCAGAACCTCTTCGCTGTTGCCTGAAGCCGGCCTTCGCGGGCCGCGCTTCCATGGGTGAACCCCTATCCAGGTTGAATGCGCCGGGCAGATGCACTCGGCGGAGTTTGTTAGCCGATCAGAACTGCCTTGCCGCCGGCCTTCTCGATGGCCTCCTGCGCGGTCTTGGAGAACTTGTGCGCGTGAATGGTAACCGGCCCGCTCAGCTCGCCGTTGTTGAGCACCTTGATCAGGCCGCCCTTCTTGCGCAGCAGGCCGAGCGAAACGATCTTGTCGAGGGTGAACTCGGTGCCCGGAGCAGTCACCAGAATCTCGGCGACGCGGTCCAGGCCGAGCACCGTGTACTCTACGCGGAAGATGTTGGTGAAGCCGCGCTTGGGCAGGCGGCGGTGCAACGGCATCTGGCCGCCCTCAAAGCCGCGCATCAGCGACGATCCGGAGCGCGAGCCCTGTCCCTTGTGGCCGCGGGTGGACGTCTTGCCCATACCGGACCCCATGCCGCGGCCAACACGCTTCTTGTTTTCGTTCGCCTTCTTGGGGGCGTGCAGATTGGAGAGATTGCGAATTGCCATTTCCTGTTTCCTCGCTATAACGCCGGCAGCTCAATGGCCAGCCGACTCGCATGTGGTGAAGCGGTTGTTAGTTGTTAGTTGTTAGTTGTTAGTTGTTAGTTGTTAGCCTTTTACCTGCAACCAACAACTAGCAACCAACAACCGGCACTTAATCGACGACACGGACCAGATGTGGCACCTTCGCCACCATTCCGCGGACAGACGGCGTATCTTCGCGCTCGACGATCTGGTTGAGCCGGGTAAAGCCAAGCCCCTTGATGACCAGCTTGTGTTTCGTCGGGGTGCATATCTTCGAGCGGAAGTATTGCAGCTTGATCTTTGCGATAGCAGCAGGTTTGGCCATGGCTAGAGCTCCTCTACAGACTTGCCGCGCAGGGCGGCGACTTCTGCCTTGTTGCGAAGCTGGGTGAGAGCGTCGAAGGTTGCCTTGATGACGTTGTGCGGGTTGGCCGATCCAAGCGACTTGGTCAGCACATTCTGCACACCGGCCGAGGTCATTACGGCGCGCACGGTCTTGCCGGCGATGACGCCCGTACCTTCAGGCGCGGGCTTCAGCATCACCGAGCCGGCCCCGTAGTGGCCCAGCACCTGATGCGGAATGGTGGTCTGGGTAAGATTGATCTTGAATAGGTTTTTCTTGGCCGACTCGATCCCCTTGCGGATCGCCTGGGGGACCTCCTTGGCCTTGCCTGAGCCGTACCCGACGACGCCCTCGCCCGGGTCGCCAACCACCACCAGCGCGGCAAAGGACATGTTCTTGCCGCCCTTGACCACCTTGGTGACGCGATTGATCGAAACCACCTCGTCCTTCAGATTGAGCCGGTTCGCGTCAAACTTTTTTTTCATCATTGCCATCTGCCGTTCCTCTTTCTGGCCGTCCGCTGGGGCGCCATAAAACCTGTAACTGGAAGCTTAGAATTCGAGACCGGCCTCGCGGGCCGCTTCGGCGAGCGCCTTCACGCGGCCGTGGTAGAGATATCCGCCGCGGTCAAAGACCACCTTCTTGATCCCCTTCTCCTGCGCGCGCTCGGCGATCAGCTTGCCGACCAGTTTGGCCGCCGCCACGTTGCCGCCGTATGCTTTGCCTTCGGACTCGGTCTTCTTGCCAAACGAGGACGCTGAAACCAGCGTGACGCCATTGAGATCGTCGATCAGTTGCGTGTAGATGTGGTTCAACGAGCGGTAGACGTTGAGGCGGGGACGCTCGGCGGTGCCGGACATCTTCTCGCGGATTCGGGTGTGTACGCGCTGGCGGATAACATTGCGTTCGCGGGGACTAATCATAAGTCTTACTTCCCTTCCTAGTAGCGTCGCCAGAGTGCTGGTGACGTTCGGTATAACAAACAATATAGGTCGTAAACTGTAAGTTCACTTACCATTATCACTGTCTTACTTACTTCGCTCCGGTCTTGCCGACCTTCTTCTTCAGCCTCTCGCCGGAGTAGCGGACACCCTTGTTCTTGTACGGATCTGGCTTGCGCAGCGAACGCATGTCGGCGGCCACCTGACCCACCTTCTGGCGATCGATGCCGGAAATGGTAAGGTGCGTCTGTTTGGGGTCGATAACAACCTCGATGCCGGTGGGCAGCGGAAACTCGATCTGGTGTGAGAACCCGAGGGTAAAAACGACCGTGTTCTTGCCCTTCAACTCGGCGCGGTACCCAATGCCGACAATGTCGAGTTCCTTGCTCCAGCCCTTGGTGACTCCGATGACGGCGTTGGAGACCAGCGCGCGCGCTAGCCCATGGAACGCTGCCTGCTTGTCGTTCTGACGTTCAGCGACCAGGTTGCCGTCTTTTTGCACCAGCTTGATCCCGCCGGGTAGCATGGCGCTGACCTTGCCCTTGGGTCCTTCAATGAGCACCGTGTCGCCATCTGCGCTGACGGCGTACTTGACTCCAGCGGGCAGCGGAATTGGCTTCTTGCCGATACGAGACATTCGAAATTCCTTTGTGGCTTGCGAGTCGCGGAGAAATTGTCCTCTCCGTTCCACTGCAGCCTGGGCCTGCGCCCATCGTTCTAAACTTCAATCCGTCGCGGGTGAACCGCGCTGGAGCAAATCGTTCAAACCCACAAGGAACGGCGCATAGCGCGCCCGCCCAACGCGGAGTGCTTCACCAAACTTCGCAGAGAATCTCGCCGCCAACGCCCTCGCGGCGTGCCTGGCGGCCGGTCATCACGCCCTTCGGCGTGGTCAGGATCGAGATGCCGAGTCCGCCCTGCACGCGGCGGATCTCGTCGTGGCCAAGATACACGCGGCATCCGGGACGCGAGACGCGCTGCAGATCGCGGATGACGGCCTCGTTGTTGGGGCCGTACTTCAGATACACGCGCAACACCTTCAGGCCACCCTCTTCGGCCGGCTTGTAGTTGGCGATATAGCCCTCCTCCTTCAGGATGCGCGCGATCTCGCTCTTGAGCTTGGAGGCGGGTACGTCGAGCTTCTGGTGGCGCGCGCGGATGGAGTTGCGGATACGCGTCAGAAAGTCAGCTACTGGATCGGTCAGGTTCATTCATTCTCCTTCATTCCCCGTTCGCTCGACAGTGTGTCTCAACGGCGAGCATCAGCGGAAATGTTGCTGCAACCATTCGATGGAGCGATGCGCTGCATCAGTAAAACCAACTGCTCCCAGACTTCAGCATCCTTGGCGGATGAGGTCTCTGGAAGGGTGAAACGGGAACGACAACCTTAAGTATACAGGTTGCCGCACCGCTACGCTTACCAGCTTGACTTGACGACGCCTGGAATCTCGCCCTTGAGCGCAAGCGACCGGAAGCAGAGACGGCAGATCCCGAACTTGCGCAGGAAGGCGCGGGGACGGCCGCACAGCTGGCAGCGGTTGTGCTGGCGGGATTTGAATTTCGGCTTTCTTGCGTCCTTGACGCGCTTTGCGGTAGTTGCCATAGTGTTTGCTCTCTATCCTGTTTCCAAATACAGACTGCAAATTCTGTTACGACCGTGCGGTTCGGGGATCTATGCTCCAACCCGGAATGGCATTCCGAAGCCCTTCAGTAGCGCGCGTGCGCCGTTGTCGTCGGCCGCGGTGGTGACGATGGTGACGTTCATTCCCTTTAGCTTGTCCACCTTCGCGTAGTCGATCTCGGCGAAGATGAGTTGGTCGCGCAGGCCAAGCGTGTAGTTGCCGCGTCCATCGAAACTCTTCGACGATACGCCGCGGAAGTCGCGCACGCGCGGCAGCGCAATCGAGATCAGCCGGTCGAGGAACTCGTACATCTTGTCGCCACGCAGCGTGGCCACCGCGCCGATCGGCATCCCCTCGCGCACTTTGAAGGCGGCAATCGACTTCTTCGCCTTGGTGATGACCGGCTTCTGGCCGGTGATCGACGCCAGGTCGGCCACCAGCGGGTCCATGATTTTCACATTCTGCGTGGCCTCGCCCAGCCCCATATTGACGACAATCTTCTCTAGCCTCGGGATCGCCATCGGGTTGGTGATGCCAAGCTCCTTGGCAATCGCCGGCCGGATCTCGCTCAGGTACTTCTCTCTAAATCGTGCCACCATGATCGACTTCGCTTTCTCCACGGTTTCCGGAGTAGGCGTCGAAGCCCGTGTACCGATTCGTGGGGTGAACCTGTTTGTTCAATAAAATAAAATAACTTTCTGATAATACTTTACTTTTTCTTCTCGGGGATCGTGTTTCCACTTGCCTTCGAGAAGCGAACTCTCCTGTCGTCTTCCACTCTCGTCCCGACGCGCGTCTTATTGCCCTCGCCATCCACCAGCATCACATTCGAGATGTGGATGGAAGACTCCTGCTCGGCGATGCCGCCCTTGATGTTCCTCTGTGGGTTCGGCTTCACGTGCTTCTTGATCATCATGACGTGCTCAACCAGAAGACGGTCCTTGTCCGCCATGATGCGTAGCACGCGGCCACGCTTGCCCTTGTCCTTGCCGGCGATCACTTCAACGGTGTCGTTGCGCTTGATCTTAATCTTGCTTGTCGTGACGGGCTTGTGCTTCGTCGGCATTGCTATCACCTCTTGTCTCGGCAATCTGTCGGAGCCGGAATCCGCATTGAACCTCTGGCCTGTAGGCCCTCGCGTTCTTTTTGTTCTCAACTAACAACGAACAACCAGCAACTTACAACTGCCTTTAAATCACCTCAGGCGCCAGTGAAACAATCTTGAGAAACTTCTTCTCGCGCAACTCGCGTGCCACCGGTCCGAAGACGCGCGTGCCCACCGGCTCGTTGGTTTCGTCGATCACCACGGCTGCGTTTTGGTCGAAGCGGATGTAGGTGCCGTCGCGCCGGCGATGCTCCTTGCGCGTGCGCACGATGACCGCCTTCACCACCTTGCCCTTCTTGACCGTGCCGTCGGGCGACGCTTCCTTGACCGCGGCCGTCACCACATCGCCGAGGCCCGCCTTCTTGCCCAGACCGCCACCCAGCGGCAGGATCACCTGCAACTTGCGAGCGCCGGAGTTGTCGGCAACGTCGAGAATGGTTCTCATCTGGACTGACATATTCGTCCTCCTAAGCCGTAAAACCTGGGCTATGGCCCCTTGAAGCTCTTAGCTGCATCGCGGGACAAAAGCCCCACGCCGGTTCCAAACTACTTGGCTTCCGCGACAGGTTCCTTCTCGTCGAGCTGCGAGAGCGAGGAGCGGCGCACGATCTCCTCGAGCGACCAGCGCTTCAGCTTCGACAGGGGCCGCGCCTCGCGGATTCTCACAACGTCGCCAACCCGCGCCGAGTTCAACTCGTCGTGCGCGTAGAACTTCTTATTCGACTTCATCACGCGCTTGTATTTGGGGTGCGCCTTGCGCATCTCGATCTCGACCACAATGGTCTTCTGCATCTTGGTCGAAACAACCATGCCGACCTTCTCGTTGCGGCGAGAGACCTGCACTTCCGGAACTGCTGTGTTTGTTGTGTCTGCCATTGTTAGTCCTTCTTCGCTTTCTTGCGGGCGGTGCGTGTGCTCGCCGCTGGGGCCGTTCGTACGGCGGCGGGCGATGCGGTCTTCTCGGAGGCCAGGGCGCGCTCGCGGGTCACGGTCTGGATGCGTGCGATGTCTAGCTTCAGTGCGCGCAGCTTCTTGATGCCTGCATTGTTGCCAAGGCTCTTCTCGAAGCGTAGGCGAAAAAGCTGCTCAGCGGACTTGGTCTGCTGGGCTGGTAGCTCTTCGTCGGTAAGGTTGCGTATCTTTTCGAGTTCCATATTTTTCTTCTTTCGTTGCTAGTTCTTTTGGCCGGCCTGGTGCTTCGTTGAAACCGCTATTTGACGGCCACGGTTGCCTTGACGGTGTGGCGCTGGATGAACATCGTCTTCAGCGGCAGCTTGTGGGCAGCCAGACGCATGGCTTCCTTCGCCAGTTCGGGCGAGACGCCCTCCATCTCGAACAGAATCTTGCCCGGGCGGACGACCGCGACCCAGTGGTCAGGAGCTCCCTTGCCCTTGCCCATACGTGTCTCGGCGGGTTTCTTGGTGATCGGCTTGTCGGGGAAGATGCGCAGCCATACCTTGCCCCCGCGCTTGATAAACCGCGTCATCGCGATACGGCTGGCCTCGATCTGACGGTCTGTGATATAGCCGCACTCCTGCACCTTCAGACCGAAGTCGCCGAACGAGAGATCCGACCCGCGCCACGCCTTGCCGCACATGCGACCGCGTTGCTGCTTGCGAAACTTGACCTTCTTTGGCAATAGCATAATAAAAACCCTCTAGCTCATAACTACTTGCAAAGCGGACCTGCAAATTCGACCGGTCTAACTAACAACTCACAACTATTTCTAGAACACGCCGGTCGTTATACCCTGGTCGCGGCGCTTTTTCTGCTCGTAGATATCACCGCGATAGACCCAGGTCTTGACCCCAATAATGCCGTACGTCGTGTGCGCCTCGGCGAATCCGTAGTCAATGTCGGCGCGCAGGGTGTGCAGCGGCAGGCGCCCCTGCAGATACCACTCAGAGCGCGCAATCTCATTGCCGTTCAGCCGGCCCGACACACGAATCTTGATGCCCTTGCAGCCAAAGCGCAGCGCCGAATCAACCGACTTGCGCATCGCACGGCGGAAGCTAACGCGCTTCTCCAGTTGCAGCGCGATGTTCTCGGCGACCAACTGCGCGTCAAGCTCCGGCTTGTTGACCTCCAGAATGTCAATGAAGACCTCGCGCGAGCTCCGTTTCTGAATGTCGGCCTTCAGCTTATCGATCTCCGCGCCCTTGCGGCCGATGATGATGCCGGGACGCGCGGTGCGGATGATGAGACGCAGCTTGTTGCCCGGGCGCTCGACTTCCACCGAGCTGACACCAGCGGCCTTCAGCTTCTCGCGCAACTCAGCCTTCAGCTTGACGTCTTCCACCAGCAGCTTGTCGTAGCCGCGCTCTACAAACCAACGTGACTTCCACGGCTTGTTGACGCCGAGGCGAAACCCATACGGATGGACCTTTTGTCCCATAGCTTCCTTTACTTCGCCCCGATGCCGGTTGAGCCGGCGGGGCTTGCTGCAAAACTTAAGTTTACCGGTAGGTTCCCGGCACTACTCAGTTCCCATACGTTGTTACTTTGTTGCCTTCTTTGTTGCAGCCTTCTTTGTCGCAGCCTTCTTTGCGACGGTCTTCTTCGCCGGAGCTTTCTTCGCCGGAGCTTTCTTCGCCGCTGACTTCTTAGCCACTGGCTTGGTCGACGTCTTCGTAATCGCTTCGGGTTCAGGCATAATCGCCACAACTGCCGTTGCAGGCTTCTTCTCCGCAACCGTCACAATAATGTGCGTAAGCCTGCGCTGGTAATGGAACGCGCGTCCCATTGGTGCGGGCCGGATGCGCTTCATGCGCGGCCCATCATTCGCCACCGCAGTGCGAACATACAGGTTATCGACGTCGATATCGAGGCCCTGCTCCTGCGAGGCGTAGGTCGCATTCTGAATGGCCGAGCGCAACGCCTTCTCGACGACCGGCCCCATTCTCTTGGTGGAGAAGTGAACAGTGTTGAGCGCCTGCTCCACGCGCATACCCTTAATGGTGTCGAGAACCAGCTTCGCCTTCTGCGGACTGCTGCGCTGGAACTTAGCTTCCGCGCGGAACTCTCTGATTTTTTCTACTGCAATCTTCGACATAACTTTGATCCTTCGAACGAACTGGTACACCTTGCTTCTGCAAATAACATGTATCCAAACTACAACAAACGCCGATGACTACTTCGGCTTTACGGTGGTCTCGGCTGCCCGTGCGGAGTGGCCCTTGAACGTGCGCGTCGCGGAGAACTCGCCCAGCTTATGACCGACCATATTCTCCGTTACATACACTGGAATAAATTTGCGGCCGTTATGCACGGCAATGGTGTGGCCAACCATGTCCGGGAAGATCGTCGAGCGGCGCGACCAGGTGCGTAGGACTTTTTTATCGTTGCTCTGGTTCATGACCGTGATCTTCGACTGGAGATGCGCGTCGATAAACGGACCCTTCTTTGCTGAACGTGCCATGTTGATGACTCCAGATTCCTACTACGGTTACATTGCTGAATACGGCGAATCCCTTAGCTGCGAAACTTGGTGTTGCGCTGTTTCCTAACTAATTATTCCTTAGCTACAAAGTACAAAATGCCAATTACGTTTACTTACTGCGCCGGCTGACGATAAATACATTGGTCCGCTTGTTATTGCGTGTCTTGTATCCGCGCGTCGGCTGGCCCCATGGAGTGACTGGGTGACGTCCACCGGAGGTCTTGCCTTCGCCTCCGCCATGCGGGTGATCGACCGGGTTCATCGTAACGCCACGGTTGGCCGGGTTGATTCCCTTCCAGCGGTTGCGCCCGGCCTTGCCGATGGAGACATTCTCATGGTCGGTGTTCCCCACCTGGCCGATCGTAGCCATGCACTCGACAAGGACTTTACGTGTCTCCCCCGAGGGCAGCTTGAGCAGCGCGTAGTCGCCTTCCTTGGCGATCAGATTGACCTGCGCGCCGGCAGAACGCGCCATCTGCGCGCCCTTACCCGGTCGCAGTTCGATGTTGTGTACGATCGTTCCAAGAGGAATATTCTTCAGCGGAAGCGCGTTGCCCACCAGAATATCGGCGTCCGGCCCGCTCATGATCGACTGCCCAACCTTCAATCCGATCGGTTGGATAATGTATCGCTTCTCGCCGTCCGCGTAGTGGACCAGCGCAATGCGCGAACTGCGGTTCGGATCGTATTCAATCGTCGCGACGGTTGCTGGAATGCCATACTTATCGCGCTTGAAATCAATCAGGCGCAGCTTCTGCTTGTGACCTCCGCCCTGGTGGCGAATGGTCATGCGACCCGTGCTGTTGCGTCCGCCGGTGCGCTGCTTGACAGAGAGCAGCGGCTTGTGCGGCTTATCCGTCGTCAGGTCGTCGTTCACCAGCTTCGTCTGGAAGCGGAGTGTCGGGGTAATCGGTCGAAATGATTTGATCGGCATTTTTCTTGGCTCCTAGCTGTTGGCCTTTAGCTTTTAGCTAGTTCTCTTTCGGATATCTGTAACTTACTTGTCGCACTTACATTCAACGAACAGCCTGTAACCTGCAACCTGTACTTACATGCTATTGAGATACTCCGGCATCTTCTGCCCATCCTTCAGGCGGACATAGGCCTTCTTCCAGTCGGGGCGATAGCCCGTAAATTTGCCCCGGCGGCGCTCTTTTCCTTCCACCGTGGAGGTGCGCACGCCGCTCACCTTGACCTTGAAGAGCGTCTCAACGGCCTGTTTGACCTCGGTCTTGCTGGCCTTCATATCAACCTCGAAGACCAGCGTGTTCTGGGTCTCTTTCACACCCATGCCCTTCTCGGTGATGAGAGGGCGGCGAATCACTGTGTAGAGGGTTGGCATTTACGCAATCTCCTTCTGCGCGGATTTGCTGCGCTTCTCTGTTGCCTTGCTGCGTTTCGAAACAAATTTCTTCAGCGTCTGCTGCAACGCCTCGATCGCATCCTTCGAGAAGATGGCATGTTCGTAGCGCAGCAGGTCGTAGGGATGCACCTCGGAGCTGAGCACAAGCTCGACGCCCGCCAGGTTGCGCGATCCCAGATAGAGCTTCTCGCCGAGTTGCTGGCTGGACTCAACCAGCAACGTCGTCTTTCCGGCATCGAGCTTTGTGATCGCCGCGCGGAAGAGCTTGGTCTTGGCCTCGGGAACCTCGAACGACTCGACCACCGTAAACTTTCCGTCGGCAATCTTCGCCGCGAGAGCCGAGCGCAACGCGCCCATCAGCTTCTTCTGCGGGAAGGCGTACTCGTAGCTGCGCGGCTTCGGTCCGTGGACCGTGCCGCCTGAGCGCCACAGCGGGCTTCGGATCGACGCAATGCGTGCGCGGCCGGTCCCCTTCTGCTTCCACAGCTTGCGCCCTGCGCCCGAGACCAGCCCGCGCGTCTTGGTGGACGCGGTGCCCTGGCGCAGCGCGGCGCGGTAGTGTTTCACCGACTCCCACAGCAGCGTGTCGTTGATCTCGCCCGAAAAAACCTCGTCGAGAAGTTCGAACTCTCCGACCTTCTTTCCCGCGAGATTGACTACTTTGATCTTTGCCATCGCTCTTCTCTCTTCATGCCCACCATCGATGCGGCGGGCCGTAACTTTGTTTAGCAGGGAGCGTCTGAAAAACTAAAGGCGCTTTGCTTATTTTGTTTTACTTCTTCTTCGGCGAAGCCTTCTTCGAAGCCTTCAACGGATCGAGCGTGCTGCCTCCGGCGAATCCACGACGCTCTCGCGGCGGGGCCTTTGCCTTCGAGATCAGGACGTATCCATCGCGCGGCCCGGGCACCGCACCCTCCACCATCAACAGATTGTCCTCTACATCGATGCCGCGAATGCGCAGGTTGCGCACTGTAATCTGCGCGTGGCCCATGTGGCCGGGCATGCGCTGGCCGGGGAAGACGCGCGACGGATAGGAAGATGCGCCGATCGATCCCTGCACCTGGAACATGTGGCCGTGCGCCTTGGGGCCGCCGCCAAAGTGATGGCGGCGAACCACGCCGGCAAACCCGCGTCCCTTCGATGTACCGATGACGTCGACAAACTTTTCATCGGTGAAGATGTCCACCATGATGCGGTCGCCCGCCTTGACTGCGGCGTCCTCCCCTTCCTTGGCAACTTCAACCGCGACTTCCTTCATCATGCGCACGGGAGGCACGTTCGACTTGGCAAAGTGGCCCGTCATGGGCTTGTTTACTTTCGATGCTTTGATGAAATCGACATAGCCGATCTGCGCGGCGTCGTAGCCGTCTTTGGACAAAGTCTTGAGCTGCGTGATGACGCATGGACCGGCCTTCAGCACCGTGACCGGGTGAACGTCGCCGCGCTCGTCGAAGAGCTGGGTCATGCCGACTTTCTTGCCGAGAATTCCTGTAACGGACATCGTCTTTTCCTTTCCTCATCATGCCCGGGTGGTGCGCCTGGCACTGTAGGTGGTTCCTGAAGCGCGTCAGACCTTACCGCTCCTCTGACTTGCTGACTCGCTAACTCGCTGCCCTCTTACTTCTGCACCGTCTTGATCTCAACATCGACCCCAGCCGGAAGATCGAGCTTCATCAGCGCGTCCACCGTCTGCTGGGTCGGCTCGAGAATGTCGATCAGCCGCTTGTGGGTGCGGATTTCGAACGCCTCGCGCGACTTCTTGTCCACATGCGGCGAACGCAATACGCAGTACTTGTTCTTCATCGTGGGTAGCGGAATAGGGCCCGCAACCTGTGCGCCGGTGCGCTTCGCTGTATCGACGATCTCGCCGGTCGACGTGTCCAGTACACGGTAGTCGTACGCCTTCAAACGGATTCTGATTCTCTGTCCAGCCATTTTGGTTCTCTTTTCTTACTACTCAAAGATCGTTTGGAGTGGCTGCCGGCCATAAACCTCTGCACCGCACGGCAGCCCTCGTTAGTCTTGAACTACCCACAACTCACTACTCATATCCTTTAAAGCTGTAACCTTCTTGCTGAACGCTTCCCTACTTGAGAATCTCCGAGATGGTACCAGCGCCGACGGTGCGGCCGCCCTCGCGGATGGCGAAGCGCAGGCCCTTCTCCATGGCCACCGGGGTGTGCAGCGTCACTTCCAGTTGCACGT
>Ga0074045_10001061_pt1 | contig 26644 bp, 25 predicted proteins | sample BogForMeECP23OM2_FD_94442 | JGI IMG/M metagenome (GOLD analysis project Ga0074045, IMG submission 94442) | Bog forest soil microbial communities from Calvert Island, British Columbia, Canada - Bog Forest MetaG ECP23OM2 | ecosystem: Environmental > Terrestrial > Soil > Wetlands ...
AGGTTTGTTTGACGCGGCAAGAAAAAAACCGCTGCCTCTCCTGCCAAGCCGCGTTGGGCTGGTGACCTCGCCGACTGGTGCGGCCGTCCGCGATGTGGTGCGCATACTCACGCGCCGTTTTCCAAACGTACATCTGACGCTGTACCCCGTGCGAGTGCAGGGAGAAGGTTGCGTGGAGCAGATCGTTGAAGGGCTTCGATACTTTGACGACAAAAGCGCAGCGGAGGTAGTTCTGATCGTGCGAGGTGGCGGATCACTAGAAGATTTGAGCGGATTCAATGATGAAGCGTTGGCCCGCGCAATTGTCGCGTGCTCGATTCCCATCATTACTGGATTGGGACACGAAACTGATTTCACCATCGCGGATTTTGTCGCGGACGTGCGCGCGTCGACTCCTTCGGCCGCAGCCGAACTGGTGGTACAGACACGAAGGGAGTTTGATAAGCATGTTTCTGATTTGCGGGCAAACCTTTCCTCCTTGATGCGCTACCGGTTGATGGACTTAAATGGGAAAGTGCACCAGTTGCTGGGACGGCGCGGATTCCGACGACCGCTGGATATTTTGCGGCAGCAGCGGCAGCGCGCTGACGATCTGACATCGCGAGTTGCGCACGCACTGCGTGCGCGATTGGACGAGTCTCGCAAACGATTCACCGCGGCCCACTTGAGGATTTTCTCGTTCAATTTCCGGATGAAGATAGCCGCGTTGCGGCTTCAATTGCAGAGGTGGAGCAGTGATCTGGGACTGAGCGCGGAAAGGATTGTGGGTACGAAGCGGGAGCGCTGGGAGCGCCTGTCATTGCAATTAGCGGAGCGTAGCCCGCTGAAGGTGCTCGAACGCGGCTACGCGATCGCTACCGATGCTGCAGGGAATGTGCTGCGAGATACGGATCAGGTGAGTGTCGGCGATACCGTGCGGATCCAATTGTACCGCGGCCGGTTGAGTTCTGAAGTGAAACTAAAAGACCCCAAAAAATAACGAGGGCTAATCTTCTTCGTTGCCGGAGACTTTTAGGACTGCGAGGAAAGCTTCTTGTGGGATGTCGACCTGGCCGACACGCTTCATGCGTTTTTTGCCTTCCTTTTGTTTTTCGAGGAGCTTCCGCTTACGGGAAATGTCTCCGCCGTAACATTTGGCGAGAACATTCTTGCGGATCGCGGCGACAGTTTCGCGGGCGATCACACGGCTACCGATTGCCGCTTGGATGGGAACTTCGAACATCTGTCGAGGAATCAGCTTTCTGAGGCGCGTGACAAGGTCGCGACCGCGTTCCAATGAAAATTCGCGGTGAATAATAAGAGCGAGCGCATCGACGGGTTCACCGCCAACCAGCACATCGAGCTTGATTAAATCTCCCTCGACGTAACCCGCCAAATGGTAATCGAGTGACGCGTAGCCGCGCGAGACGCTCTTCAGACGATCGTAGAAATCGAGCACGATTTCGTTGAGCGGCAATTCGTACGTAAGCATGACGCGCGTCGGCGAGAGATATTCGAAATTCTTCTGGGTGCCGCGTTTGTCCTGGCAAAGTTGCAGGATGCCGCCGACCGATTCGTCGTTGGTGATGATCATCGCCCTGATAATGGGCTCTTCAATTTTTTCAATATCGCTGGGATTCGGGAATTTTGCAGGACTATCCACTTCGATAATTTCGCCGCCAATGCGGGTGATGCGATAGCGCACGCTGGGCGCGGTGGTTATCAGGTTCAATCCGAATTCGCGTTCAAGACGTTCCTGTACAATTTCCAGGTGCAATAGACCGAGGAAGCCGCAGCGGAATCCGAAGCCCAGTGCGACGGAATTTTCCGGCTCGTAGAAAAACGCAGCGTCGTTTAGCTGCAGTTTGCCGAGCGCATCGCGCAGTGGTTCATATTCATCGGCAAGCACCGGAAAAATTCCCGCGAAGACCATGGGCTTGATGGCTTCAAATCCCGGAAGCGCAGGAGCAGGGCGAGCCGCTTCGGTAACCGTGTCTCCCATGCGTGCGTCTGCCACCCGCTTGATGTTGGCAACGATGAAGCCCACATCGCCTGCTTCGAGCTCTTCGAGCGCGACCGGTTTCGGCGTAAGAGTGCCGAGTTGCTCGACCTCGTAAATTTCGCCGGTCGCAACCAAGCGAATCTTCATGTGCCGGGTGATGCGGCCTTCCATCACGCGCACGAGAACGACTGCGCCGCGATAGATGTCAAACCAGGAGTCAAATACCAGCGCTTGAAATGGATTCTGCGCGTTACCTTTTGGCGGAGGAATGCGCTGCACCACGGCTTCCAGGACATCTTCCACGCCGATGCCGCTTTTGGCACTGATCATCAGTGCATCGCCGGCGGGGATGGCGAGAACGTTTTCGATTTGCTCTTTGACAAAGTCGGGCTGTGCCGCGGGCAGATCGATTTTGTTGATCACCGGAAGAATGGTGAGGTTGTGCGACGCAGCGAGAAACGTATTGGCAACAGTTTGCGCTTCTACTCCCTGGCTGGCGTCGACAACCAGGAGAGCTCCTTCACAAGCAGAGAGCGCGCGTGAGACCTCGTAAGAGAAATCGACGTGGCCGGGGGTGTCGATTAGATTCAGGCGATAGGTATTGCCATCTTTGGCTTGGTAATGCAGGCGAATGCTCTTCGCTTTGATGGTGATGCCGCGTTCGCGCTCGAGGTCCATCGAATCGAGGACCTGTTCGTGCATTTCGCGCTCGGAAAGCGCACCAGTCAATTCGAGCAAACGGTCGGCGAGCGTCGACTTGCCGTGATCGATATGCGCGATGATACAAAAATTCCGTATGAACTTCGGGTCCATGCACTTCCCGTACCGCCAGGCCTTACCTAGAGGTGAATTGTGAGTGTACGACGGCGGGCATCTTGCTGAAGTCGAGCTAGCCTACTCCGCCGAAACCGTGCCGTGTAAACCTCTAGTTTGCCATAAGTGGGAGGAGACGTCAGCTTGCGGGCAAAGAAAGGCACAAAGTAGAAAAATTACTGATAGCAGATTCACATCCTTGCTCGAGAGGGCGGTTGCCACGCGAGGACGCAGCGGTATAGTGGGTGTTGGGTTCCAGCCGTCCGAGAAGTTTCCTCTAACGAAGTGAAGGCAAGAACAGAAAGATGGCCGCAGACGTAAACAAACATCTGGACCGGGCAAAGAAGATGCTCGAGAAAAATCGCGTCGAGGACGCGATTGAAGCCTATCAATCGGTATTGCAGGAAGCTCCCCACCATCTGGAAGCGACGCAAGCCTTGGGTGATCTCTACACCAGGGTGGACTTACCGGACCGTGCCGCGGTCTATTACGGCTACTTGTTCGATCTACTGGTCGAGCCAAAAGACGAGAGCAAAGCCCTGGCAATATTTAACCGGTTCTTGAGAAACTCGCTGACTACCCAGCCGCCGGAACGCATTGCACGCTACGCCTTCTTACAGCAAAAGCAAAATCGTCCCGATGAAGCGATGGATCAATACGGCAAAGCGGCGGAAATGTTCATCCAGGCAGGTCGCGGCGAAGATGCACTGTTTTGCTGGGAACGTACGGCGCAAATTGATCCCGACAACATGGCGCGGCAACTAAAAGTGGCGGAAGTCGCCGCGCAACTGGGAAAGAATGCCTTGGCGGCGCGCTCGTATTTAAGAGCAGGACAAATCGCGGCGACGGGTGGATCTTCACAAGAAGCGCTGAAACTGCTTGGTAGGGCTTATGGTCTGGCGCCGCAAGAACGCAGTGTGGCTTTGTTATACGCGGAAGCGAAATTGCGGAATGGAGAAGCGGCGGAAGCGGCGGCGCTACTCGAGCCGTTTGCGCCGACCGAAAGCGATGTCGCGTTTCTCGATACATTTGCGGATGCGCTACTGCAGGCGGGCCAACTGGATCGCGCGCGCGCGATCCTCGAACGATTGTTGCGCGAAAAAAATGAAGGCATAACTCGACTGTTTGCTCTTGCGGATGCCTATTCCGATGCGGCCCAGGATGCCAAGTCGGTCGAACTATTGCTGACGTTGAAGCGGCGGATGTTCGCGGACAAGAAGATTGCGGAATTCACCAGCCAGGTCGAGGAACTCGGGGCGAAACATCCCGAATCGTTGCCCGTGCTAGAGTTCTGGGCGGCTCTCTACAACGAGCTAAACCGCGAATCGCAATATTTTGAAGTGCTGATCAGGTTGTTTGATGCCAATTTTAATTCCGGGAGCTTCCAAAAGGCCTGCGAAGTTTTGGAACGGCTGGTTGATATCGACGCCTACGATTACCGAAATCAGCAGCGGGTAGAAAAACTGCATGGCCATGCCGATGACGCGTTCCTAAAGCGAATTGCTGCGCGCATGGCGAAATCCGCAACGGTAGCAGCCAATGCCGCGCCACCCAAAATTGTGGCTAGCCAAGAAGTTGCGCAAGCCGCCCCGGTCAGCGAAGAAGGGCGAAAAATGCAGGCTTTGGATGACCTGATCGTCCAAACGGAAATTTTTTTGCAATACTCGCTTTTGAGCAAGGCGGTAGAGCGGCTGCAGAAAATCGCCGCGATGTTTCCCGGAGAAGAGGAACGCAACGCACGATTGCAAAATTTGTATCAAATGGCGAATTGGTGGCCGAAAAACCAAGCAAAAGCAGATTCGGCGAACCGATCCCTCCAGTCGGTAACTGCGTCGGCTGACGACGCGAAGCCGCAGGGGCCAACAGGGCGCACGGGCACATATACTGCGGAAACGCTGCGGGATTTGACGAAAATTTCCGAGATCAATCAAAAAATATTTCGGCAGCAGACGCCACGCGCGATGCTGAACAGCACGGTCAGCGAAGTTGGAACGTATTTGAAGGCGGCGCGGACGCTGGCCGTTATTGGAGCCCCGGGGCGGCCTCCGGAAATTGCAGCGGAATTTTCAGCACAGAATCTGAAGCCGGCGCCTGGCGCTCAGGTGGTTTTCTTGCTGGCGCAGATGGAAAAGGCAATACCGGATGAACTGGGCGGATTGGTTGTCGACGCCACGGAAGGATCAATTCTTACGGAGCTTGGGTTGCGTACCGCGTTGGGGGTAACAATTGTCGACAAAGAGACGCAAACGCCCGCCGGGATGCTGATCATTGGCCACAATACAGAGCATCGCTGGAAGCCGAACGAAACCTATTTCTTGCAGGCAATTGGCGATCAGATGTTGATGAGTGTAAGTCACACGCGGCTGCGTTCGCTGGTGCGCCGCATGGGCGTTTCTGATGATCGCACCGGTCTGTTGAGCCGCACCTCGTATGTCGGATGTTTGCTGAATGAAGCTGATCGCGCGCGCACGCAAGGCACAGCGCTTTCCCTGGCAGTTTTGCAGATCGATCGCGGCGCGGAAATGGTGCGGCAGCAGGGCGAAGCCCCATTGGAAAAATTCCTGGAACAACTGGCCCGCTCGCTGCAGCCAATGGTGCGTCAGAACGATATGGCGGTGAAATATACGTCATGGGCGCTGGCCTTCATATTGCCCGACACGTCACTTTCAGGCGCATCCAACCTCGTAGAGAAATTGCGACGCGCGGCGGCAGGAGTTCGCCCGCCATGGGATTCGACGCAGATCACGCTGAGCGCGGGCATTGTGGAAGCCGTAGCCAAACAGGAATACGAAAGCGAAGATATTGTTACCGACCTAATCAATCGCGCGGAGTTCAGCATGGAAGAGGCTCGGAAGCGTGGTGGTGATACAGTGGTAGCGGAACAACGGCACGCCTGAGCGCAGAAAAGCTGCGGGGATCGGGTAGTGCGACTTCGATTCGGTTCGCAGCATCCTATCTAGGAGGAAAATCAAGCGAGGCAAAATGTTTCCAACGGATATTGTAATTGTGGCTGGCGCGCGTACGCCGATGGCGAGATATACTGGAGCTTTTTCCGAAGTGTCCGCAATCGATCTTGGAGCGCTCGCTGCAAAAGAAGTGATTCGACGCTCGGGAGTTGATCCCGCGGAGATCGATCACGCAATTTTTGGAAATGTGTTGCAGACAAGCCCGGATGCAATCTATGGGGCGCGACACGTGGCGTTGAAGGCCGGGTTGCCCGTTCAGACGCCTGCGGTGACGGTGAACCGCTTGTGTGGTTCGGGGATTGAGGCGATTGCGCAGGCCGCGCAGAGATTGCTGCTCGGCGAGGCCAGCGTCGTGCTGGCCGGTGGAATGGAAAACATGACCCAGGCGCCATTCGTGATTCGCGGTGCGCGCACGGGCCTGAAATTGGGTGGCGGCGTTTTGGAGGATTTTCTTTTTGTCGGCTTGACGGATTCCTACTGTGGTATGCCGATGGCGCTAACCGCAGAAAAATTGGCGGACCAACATGGAATCACGCGACGGGATTCGGACGAGTATGCGCTGCGTAGCCAGCGAGCGGCTGAAGCGGCTTTCCAGGCAGGATTTTTCCAGGAGGAAATTGTTCCGGTGGAAGTGAAGCAGGGGAAGAAGACAATTTTGGTGAGTGAAGATGACCATCGGCGGCCGGAAACGACGATGGAGACATTGCAAAAACTTCCTCCGTCATTTAAGAAGGATGGAATGGTGACGGCAGGAAATGCCAGCGGAATTGTGGATGGAGCTGCGGCAGTTGTCGTGACCCAGGAAAAAACTGCCAAGCAACGTGGATGGAAACCGGTTGGACGAATTGTTTCCTGGGCGGTGGCGGGAGTGGATCCCACCACGATGGGAATCGGGCCGGTACCGTCGACACGTAAGGCGTTGGAGCTTGCCGGATTGAAATTGGAGCAGATGGATCGGGTGGAAGTGAACGAAGCGTTCGCTTCGCAGTATTTGGCAGTAGAGAAAGAATTGGGACTCGAGCGCGACAAGACCAACGTCCATGGCGGCGCGATTGCGCTAGGACATCCGCTTGGCGCTTCTGGTACACGACTCGTGATTACCGTGCTCAATGAACTTCGGCGCAAGAATCTACGCTACGGACTGGCCACTGCGTGTATCGGCGGCGGCCAGGGAATCGCTATGATCGTCGAAGCGATGCAATGAAACCACGGTTCCTGATTCCCAACGCGTAGTCAGAACGGTGTGGCAGTTTTCACGATTCGGCAAGCGAAGCCTTTCGCATGGCTCCGGTTCAGACAGGTGTTGCTGGTCTTTGATACACTCTTTCCGGTGGTATTTCCTGCCAATAACAGATGAATCCAGGGATTTGAGGAACGAGCATGGCCATTCAAAAAGTTGGCGTCGTGGGGTGTGGATTGATGGGGGCGGGCATTGCGCAGATCAGCGCGCAGGCCGGATTCGCGACCGTGGTGCGCGAAGTCACTGCGGAATTGCTGGAAAAAGGCTTGAGAGGGATCGACAAAAATCTGGGCAGACTGGTTGAAAAGGGCACGATCACCGAGGCGGCGAAAAACGAAATTCGGGGCCGGTTGCATGGCACGACTTCGCTCGAGGATTTGAAGGACTGCGAGGTGGTGGTCGAGGCGATTATTGAGAAACTTCCGGCAAAACGGGCACTTTTCGCGGAGCTTGACGCGATCTGCCCAGCGAACACCATGTTCGCCAGCAACACATCATCATTAACGATCACAGAGATAGCCGCATCCACCAATCGGCCGCAACGATTTGTGGGATTGCATTTTTTTAATCCCGTGCCGGTAATGAAATTGGTGGAAGTGGTGCGGACCATTGCGACAGATGAGGCCGTTTACGAGGAGATGGTTGCGTTCGGCGCCAAGCTTGGCAAAACGCCTGTGCGCGCCAATGATAGCGGTGGATTCATTGTGAATCGCCTGCTTGTGCCGTACCTTCTGGATGCGATTCGTGCGCTCGAAGAGGGCGCTGGTTCGGTGGTGGATATTGATAATTCCATGAAACTGGGCTGCGGCTACCCCATGGGACCGTTCACGTTACTCGATTTTGTGGGGTTGGATACGACCTATTACATTTCGCAAATTATGTTCGATGAGTTTAAAGAAAAGCGTTTTGCCTCGCCTCCCCTGCTGAAACGAATGGTTTTGGCTGGCTGGCACGGCAAGAAGACCGGTCGCGGCTTTTATGATTATTCCGATCCGGCAAATCCCAAGCCGATGGAACGCTGAGGAAAATCATGTCCTACGAAAATTTGCTCTACGTGAAAAAAGACGGAATTGCTTACATCACATTCAACCGCCCAAAAGTGTTGAATGCGCTGAACCGCAAGACCATTGAAGAGCTGCAAGCGATTCTGCTGGACGCGCGCGATGACCGGTCGGTGCGGGTGTTGATCTTTACCGGCGCAGGTGAGAAAGCGTTCGTAGCCGGAGCCGATATCAACGAACTGGCGCGGCAAACGCCGGTGAGCGGCAAAGAATTCTCATTGTATGGGCAAAGCGTGTTCCATCTGCTCGAAACTATGGGCAAGCCGTCGATTTGCGCCATCAATGGATTCGCGCTGGGAGGAGGATGCGAGTTCGCGCTCTCCTGTTCCGTTCGATTGGCGAGCAAAAACGCGAAGCTCGGACAGCCAGAAGTAAAACTTGGAATTCTGCCGGGATATGGCGGATCGCAGCGGCTGGCGCGTCTTTGCGGCAAAGGCGTAGCGCATGAATTGTGCCTAACGGGAGAGATGATCACGGCCGAGGAAGCGCAACGGATTGGCCTGGTGAATCATGTATATGAAGCGGCCGAGCTTCTACCCGCGGCGGAAACGATGGCCAAAAAGATCATCGAGAAGGCTCCACTGGCCGTGAAATACTGCATGGAAGCGATCGAGCGTGGCGCGGAAATGCCGCAGGAAGAAGCCTTGTTTCTGGAAGCCACACTTTTCGGAGTGTGCTGCGCCACGGAAGATATGAGTGAAGGAACGAAGGCATTTTTGGAGAAGCGCCCGGCGAATTTTCAGGGCAAGTAAAATGGCGACAGGGCAAAAAATTCAGACGACGATCCAAGGGGGTTTGAACGGAGCGGGATTGCGCTTTGGGATTGCCGTCAGCCGATTCAATAGTTTTATCACCGACCGGTTGCTCGCAGGCGCTCTCGAGGCACTTGGGCGAGCGAACGTAGCTGATAGGAATGTGAATGTAGTGCACGTTCCGGGAGCGTTTGAGCTTCCCATCACTACAAAAAAAATGGCGCTTACTGGCCGCTACGACGCCATCATTGCGATTGGCTGCGTGATCCGTGGGGCGACAACACATTATGAGTATGTTTGTTCAGAGACTTCGCGGGGTTTGCAGTTGGCACAAATGGACACGGGGGTACCGATTCTTTTCTGCGTGCTCACGTGCGAAACGCTTGAGCAGGCCATCGATCGAGCAGGGATGAAGGGCGGCAACAAGGGATTTGAAGCGGGTCTCGGAGCGGTGGAGATGGCCGGATTGTCGAAAAAGTTATGGCAAGAAGCGGTGAAACCGGGCGCCAGGAACAAAAGGCGGCAAAAATAAATTGTCATTACGATCGAAATCTCGCGAGTTTGCTATGCAGATGCTGTTTCAGTGGGATATGACCGAACAGGATGCACACAAGCTTGAAATAAAGTTTTGGAAGGGCGCCAAGGCGGCGGACCAGACCAGGACGTTTGCGAATCAGTTGTTCGAAGGCGCTTCGCATGATTCCGCCGCGCTCGATGAGCTGATCAGCAAACACGCGGACAATTGGAGGCTGGAAAGACTGGCGGCGATTGACCGGGCTATCCTGCGACTGGCGATTCACGAGATGCGCGCAACGGATACACCGGCGAAGGTCGTCATCAACGAGGCCGTCGATCTCGCCAAAAAATATTCTTCCGATGAGGCCGGTGGCTTCGTCAATGGCATTCTCGATGCCTATCGCAAGACCATGGTAGCGAAATAATTTTATCTTTTATCGGCTTTCGCTGGGCACCGGGGGAAGTTCTAGAAGCGAATTACACCTTCAAATACCTTTACAGCCGCGCCGCTTACTCTGGGAGTGAGTTTCTTCCCGGATTGCGAGACTTCGACTTCGATTTGACTCGGCCTTCCCATCTCGACGCCTTGCGAAATGTTCAGGGTGTGGCCGGCGTTGAGCTTGCCGTGCTTCACAAGATAAGCGCCAAGTGACCCGGCGGCTGACCCGGTGGCCGCATCTTCGTAAAGTTCCCACGGCATCATGCCGCGTGCGAAGGCGCTGTTCCCATTACCCAAAGCAAAACAATACGCTAGCGCGCCTTGCTTACCGAACAGCCGCGCCAGTTCCACCATGTTCATTTGAATTTTAGACAGAGCAGCCCTACTACGCAGAGGCACCATCAGGTTGAATATTCCCGTAGAAACAAATTCCGGCTCAAGTCCCGGCACAAAATCTCTTACTTTGAGGCCCAAGGCGGCAGCCAACCTTTGTTTTTTAATCTTTGCGGGCTTAAATGCTGCTTCCTTTTGCGTCATGGTTACACGCTGTGGGCGCCCATCCTTGAAGCGAATCTCCACCGGCAAAATGCCAGCGCCGGTTTGCTGCATGATGTGTACGCCACCTTCTTGCGCAGGAACAACGCCAAGTTCAGCCAGAAGAAACCACGTGCCGATGACGGGATGCCCTGCCAGCTTCAACTCTTCTTTCGTGGTGAAAATGCGCAACCGGGCGAGCGCGCGATCATCGCTCGGTTTCTGAACGAACACCGTCTCAGAAAGGTTCATTTCGCGAGCGATGGCCATCATTTGATCGTTGGAGAGACCGTCACCATCGGTAATGACAGCGAGCGGATTGCCCTGAAATCGCGTCGTGGTGAAAACATCCAGAGTGTGGAAGCGATGATTCATGTGGGTGTCAAGCAGAGGACGAATGGCCAAGCAGAATTACAGCCGCTCGAGTTTGCTGACCGTCCTTTCATTGATGAGATTACCGGTGTTGAGAATAGACCTCGGTTCGATCAAAACAATGTGTACTTCTTCGTCGGCAGTAGGCAGGTGCTCGACGCCGCGTGGCACGATGACAAATTCACCCTCGTGAACGATGGATTCGTGATCGCGAAACTTCATGCGCAGTGTTCCTTTTACGACCAGGAACAATTCATCTTCGTTTTCGTGATGATGCCAGATGAATTCGCCTTTCATCTTTACGGCTTTCACGGTGCAATCATTGACCTCACCGATTATCCGGGGATTGCAGTAGTCGCTGAACTTGGCAAACTTCTCTTGCAAGTTGATCGTGTACATGGCCACCTATTACAAATCATGGACGATTTCTGTTACAGCTTGAAGAACTCGTTTCGTACTAGCTGGAGTATCGGTTTCGGAATAAACGCGGAGCAGATTTTCCGTGCCGGACGCGCGAACCATGAGCCAGCCAATTTCTCCAAGATAAATCTTGATACCGTCCAGGTCTTCCCTGCGAGTAACGGACCAATCGAGAAGTCGTGCGAATCGTTTGCTAGAGAAGTGATCGATGGCTTTCTCTTTTTGCCCAGGCCTCACGTCCAGATCGACCCGCCCATAATGAAATTGACCGAACTCCGCGTACAGAGTTTGTAACAATTCGCCGAGCGATTTGCCATGCCAGGCCATCAATTCGGCCAGGAACAGGGCGGATACTGTGGCATCCCGTTCCGGAAGGTACAGGCTGGTGCCGATGCCGCCGCTTTCTTCGCCACCGATCAGAATATTTTGTTCCAGCATCAGTTCGCAAATGTATTTAAAGCCGATGGGCACTTCGTGAAGTTTGCGGCCGAACTTTGCGGCGATTTTGTCGATAAGCTTAGTGACCGAAAAGGTTTTGGCAATATCACCCGGCAATTTGCGCGTGCCGATAAGGTGCCACGCCATCAACGCAAAAATCTGGTGGGGGTTAATGAAACTGCCATCGCGGTCGATTGCGCCAATGCGATCGCCGTCGCCATCGGCGGCCAAGCCCGCGTCGAATTTGCCCGCTCGAACCGCTTGTCGAAGAGCGTCGATGTGGGGCTCGATGGGCTCCGGATGAATACCTCCGAAACGTGGATCTCGCATGCCGCGAATTTCTTCGGACCTTACCCCATTCCGCGTGAAAAGTTCGTGCAGCAGACCGGAAGCGGAACCATACATGGGATCGACGACAAACCGGAATTTGGCTTCCCGCAACCGTTGCCAGTCGATAAGTTTTTCCACGGTGTCCAGGTACGGAGCGCGCGGCTCAAGCGCGCCAAGCAGATTCTTTTGCGGCGGCAGCGAGGGAACTTCGGAGGCGAGAACGTTTTTCAATTCGACTTCAATCTGCGCAACAATGGACGGCAAAGCACTGCTACCGTAGCTCGCTTTATACTTAATTCCATTCCAGGGATAAGGGTTGTGGCTTGCCGTGATCATCAAACCCCCAGCAGCCTGGCGTTGCCGCACAAGGAGTGAGATTGCCGGCGTAGGACAAGGTTTGTCTGTGACCCAGACCGGGGTTCCCGTGGAACTGATTACCTCCGCAACGGCTACGGCGACGCGATCGGCCGCGAAACGGTGATCGTAGCCGATCAGCACTCCTCTCTGAGCGTCTTCGCAGCGCACTACATAGCGCGCAACCGCGTGTGCGACGATGCGCGCGTTTGCCAAAGTGAAATCGTCGGCAATAATGCCGCGCCAGCCGTCAGTCCCAAACTTGATCCTGCTCATCGTTAGAAAGTATACGCGAAGGAGCGCAACCGCTGAACAGGCTCATCGAGAAAACGAGGATGCTGAGTATTTATAGCAATTTCTTATTTTTTTGTTCTTCAAGTGCTTTTACCACTTTGCCGACGTCCTGGGCGCGATTGCGTGGGCAGATCAGCAACGCGTCTGCCGTATCCACGACGATAAGGTCGCGGACGCCGATAGCCGCAATGAATTTCTTCGGACTGTAAAGAAGATTGCCTTCGGCGTCCAGTGCAAGGCCCGGGCCAGCGAAACTATTGGCACCCGGCTCTCTTGCGAGCAGTTCGTAAACGGCGGCCCAGGAACCGATGTCGCTCCAGCCGATCTCCGCTGGAACAACGAAGACGCGCGGCTCCCCAGTTTCGCGCGTGGCCGGTTCGAGAATGGCGTAGTCGACAGAAATATTTTCGAGCTTGGCATAGTGCTTCTTCAGCGCAGCGTTGTAACCGGGCTTACCAATTTTTTTGGCCAGGATTTCCATCGCTTCGTAGGTCTTGGGCAGATAATTCCGTAAAGCGTTCAGAAACGTAGAGGCGCGCCAAAAAAACATGCCCGCATTCCAGTGATAGTTACCTGAATCCACATATTCCCTGGCAGCACGCAGTTCCGGTTTTTCCGTGAAGCGGCGCACAGCGTAAACCGAAGCCGCCGCGCCGGTGAGCTTCTCCTCGATTCTTTCGATGTAACCGAAGCCGGTGTCCGGCCGGCTCGGAGGAATGCCGAGGACCGCCATGCGACCAGGTTCGCGCGCGACGTCTAAGGCCATACGCATCATTTTTCGAAAGGCTTCCGGTTGGGAAATAAAATGATCCGCCGGCAGAATCGCCATCAGCGCATCGCCCCTGGCTGCGTGGCGAACGTGAATGGCGGCAAGTGCGATGGCCGCGGCAGTGTTGCGGCCCACAGGCTCGCTGAGAACATGCTTTCGCGCGGCAGCGGGGAGTTGTCTGCCTAAAGCGACGGTTTGTTCGGCGTTGGTGACGGTCCAAACGTGGTCAAGGGGAATCAGTGGTCGAAGACGTTCCACGGTTTGCTCGAGCATCGTGGTGTCGCCGACGATGTTGAGCAATTGCTTTGGAGCCCGCGTGCGGCTGCGGGGCCAAAAACGCGTGCCGCGCCCTCCAGCGAGTATTACAGCGTGAGTCGTAAATTTTTCTTGTGCCATTCGTTTAGCCTAGTAGGACTCGAGATAGCGATGGTTCGTCGAAACCCATATTGCGTAATTGCTGTCGAAGGGAAGCGAGATCGGGAACAAAAACTCGAAGCAAACTCGTTTGCACGGCTGGTTGAAGCATGGTTATCGGGAGGCAGGCGGGAAGGAACCAGGTTTGGCCCAGACGATAGTCGAATTCCGATTCCAAATCATAGAACTTTCCGGCACCCTCCAAAATAATGATCAGTTGAAAATGGTTAGGGTCGCTTTCGATGAGCGTTGTTTTGAAGCAATCCCATCGTTCGGTGGCAAAGAATCGGCACGCCGCCAGCATATATTTTTTAGCGTCGGGAGAATGCAATGCCATCGGCTGAATTTTGCCGGCGGAAATGCCCCCGAACTTTGTAACATCGAGAGCCTTGTCGATGTGGAGTTGACGAGGCTTCCCGGAAGCATCGACCCGGCCGAAATCGTATACGCGATAGGTGAGATCCGAATATTCCTGAACTTCGCAAACGACCATGCCTGGGCCCAGGGCATGTTGGGTCCCGGGCTGCACGAAATAGGTTTCACCCTTCTGAACGGGAACATGTTCCAGGAGATCTTCGACAGTGTGATTGTTTAACGCCTTCAAGAAATCCTCTTTGGTTACCTCTGGCCTTAAATCGAAGAGCAACTCCGCGCCTGGTTTGGCGCAAACGATATGCCACATTTCGGTCTTGCCACAGCCCCCTGCGGCCTTTTCATTTTTTGCAGCGTACGCGTCGTCGGGATGCACTTGAATAGAAAGCTTGTCGTTCGGGAAAAGGAATTTTACAAGGACCGGGAACTCAGAATAGGAACTCAGGTGGGAACCGCGCCACTCCGGTGGCATGCCGTGCCAGCTTTCTCCCAAAGAACCTCCCCTGAAAGGCCCGTTGGCAATTCGGCAATCCCTTCCGGTCAGCCAAGCCTCGCCGAGCGGCTCTTGCAAATTTGTTTGCTCGGGGAAAAAGGGCGCAAGAGAGCGTGCGCCCCAGAGGCGGGGACTGAAGATTGGCTCAATTCGCGATAGCACGGGCTCCGGCACGGTCAAGAAGCGGCTTCGGCGCGCGAAAAGAATTTGTCCAAACGGCCAAGACCTTCCTCGATGCGTTCTATGGACGCGGCATACGATAAACGCAAGAAACCAGGGGCGCCAAACGCTTCCCCCGGCACCAGCGCGACGTGGGCTTTATCGAGGAGAAGTTTCGCCAATTCCGTACAGGTTTTGGCGTGGAAACTCTTTCCCTCGCCGAGATGAGCGGAGACATTTGGGAAGGCGTAGAACGCGCCGGCGGGCCATTCGCAGGTAACACCAGGAATCGCGCGCAAGCCTTCGACAATGCGTTTACGACGTCTGGTGTATTCCGCGAGCATTGGCGGCACGGTGTCCATGGTGCCAACCATGGCTTCTAGCGCAGCGTACTGCGCGATCGAGGTGGGGTTCGACGTGGACTGGCTCTGAATTTTGATGATGGCTTGCACGAGCGGTTCGGGGGCCAGCGTGTAACCCACGCGCCAGCCGGTCATCGCAAATGTTTTCGACACCGAGCCGATGATGATGACGTTCTCCTTGGAATCTCTTTGGCTGGCGATGGAAAACGGCTTGTGCGGCTCATAGACAAAGTGGGAATAGCACTCATCGCCCATCAGCCAAATACCGTGCTTCCTAGAGAGCGCGAGAATCCGCGCGAACTCGTCGCCATCCACAACGCCGCCGGTGGGATTGCTCGGTGAATTGATGATCACCATTTTCGTTTTTGGGGTAATGGCCTTCGCGATCTCAGAAGCCCTCGCGCTGAAGCCATCCTCTGGCCGTGTTTTGACGATGACGGGAGTTCCGCCAGCATACCGAATAATGTCCGGAAAACTGACCCAGTAGGGTGCGGGTAAGATCACTTCGTCACCGGCCTGAATCAGCACGCTGATCGTGTTGAAGATGGCGTGCTTGCCGCCGACGCTCACGACGCATTCCTTTGCCGTGTACGCGGAACCCAATTCGCGTTTGTGCCAAGCTGCGATCGCTTCGCGCAGGGGCAGTATGCCGCCGGTCGGTGTATATTTCGTGCGATTTTCCTCGATGGCCCTAATTGCTGCTTTCTTGATGTGGTCCGGTGTCGGAAAATCCGGTTCGCCTGGGCCGAAATCAGCAATATCGACGCCTTGGGCTTTTAACTGCTCCGCCGCATTGATCACCACGGAGGTGGGAGAAGTTTGGATTCGATTGATACGATTGGACAGGTGCACGGGCTCTCCTAAGATCGCTGTGGCATCTATAACAGAATAGTTTTCAGGAAATCGGGCGGAATTACAATGCTGAAAAAGTGTTGGGACCTATTTTAGGAGAGTTTTTTGCGCAAACGCAGCTCAACAACTTGCGGAACAAGCCCGGTTAGCGGACCATTCCACTGCGCGATCTCCCGGACTAATTTGGCGCTCAAGTAGCTGTAGGCTTCACTGGGCAGCATGAAAACAGTTTCCAGGCGCGGTTCCAGTTTGCGGTTCATCAAAGCCATTTGCAGCTCAAACTCATAATCGGAGATGGCGCGGATTCCTCGGAGGATGACGGCAGCTCCCCGTTTGCGTGCGTAATCGACCAGCAAGCCTTCAAACACGTCGATCTCGACCGAATCCCACTGTTCGGTGACTTCCTTGAGCATTTCTACGCGCTCGGCAACGGTAAACAGCGGCTGCTTCTCGACATTCTTAAGAACCGCGACGATCAGCTTATCGAACATTTTTTCGCCGCGTTCAATAAGGTCCAGATGCCCGTTGGTTACCGGGTCAAACGAGCCGGGATAAATGGCAATGGAAGTTTTCATCGGTTGGATCGGTCCGCGGAAGAGTGTAACCCAAGCAGCGGAAAAGTGAGAGAGACTTCTCCCGGGGTGCGCGACGGCAATCCGCCATCCGGAGGTTCTCCGCGCAAAAGGCGAAAGATCCCTTCTGCCCCTTCGTGTCAGGTAGGGTGTGAAGTCATTTGCAAAGCGGGGAAAGCGCGATAAAGTGGCTATTCAATCGATTCAGGAGCCATCGGATGAAATTGAGCTTTGGGAACAAAATTTATCCTGGCCAGATGATTCTCTGCCTGGCGATCGGAACGTCATCGATGCACGCGCAAATGCCAAAGAATGTGAGCCTCATTCCGCTTCCGGCAAAGATCGAAGCCCATAGCGGAGCTCTCAAAATCGATGCGACGTTTGGGATTGGTTTTGCTGGATATCGCGAAGCCCGGCTGGATCGTGCTGCCGAACGGTTCCTTGTCCAATTGAGCCACGAGACTGGCCTGGTTTTCGTGAATCGAGAAGCCGTGGAGCCGTCGCTAGCCACGCTCGTGGTTACTGCCGATCATCAGAGCAAGGCGGTTCAAGAACTGGGCGAAGAGGAATCCTACAGGCTCGAGGTAACGCCCAAGGGGGCAAGACTGCATGCGGCAAACCCGCTGGGCGTGTTGCGTGGACTGCAGACATTTTTGCAGCTGGTTGCCATCAACGCCGATGGATTTACAGCCCCTGCGGTCAGCATTGAAGATCAGCCGCGTTTTGCCTGGCGCGGACTGATGATCGATTCCGGGCGTCACTTCATTCCGCTCGATGTGATTCGCCGAAATCTGGACGGAATGGAAGCTGTGAAAATGAACGTGTTTCACTGGCACATTTCCGAAGATCAGGGTTTCCGTGTGGAAAGCCACAAATATCCGAAACTGCAGGAGATGGGCTCCGACGGTTGGTACTACACACAGCCCGAGATTCGCGAGGTGATCGCCTACGCGCGTGACCGCGGGATTCGCGTGGTTCCGGAGTTTGATATGCCGGGGCACAGCACCGCATGGTTTGTCGCGCATCCGGAGATCGCCAGCGGCTCCGGCCCTTATCAGATTGAGCGCAAGTGGGGCGTGTTTGATCCCGCAATGAATCCCACAGATGAGAAGACGTACAAGTTTTTGAATGAGCTGATCGGCGAGATGAGCAAGCTTTTCCCCGACCAGTTTTTTCATATCGGTGGAGACGAAGTGAATGGCAAGGAATGGGACGGCAATCCGAAGATCCAGGCCTTCATGAAATCGCACAACCTGAGCAATAACGAAGCCTTGCAAGCGTATTTCAGCAGCCGCGTGCAGGACTTGGTCGTGAAGCACGGTAAAACCCCAGTGGGCTGGGATGAAATCCTCGTTCCGGGCGTCCCGAAGTCGATCGTGATTCAGTCCTGGCGCGGAGCGGATTCGCTTGCCGCCGCGGCCAGGCAGGGGTATCGCGGCATTTTGTCCAATGGCTATTATCTCGACCTAGGGTGGAGTGCCGCGCGGCACTACGAGGTGGATCCGATGGGAGGTGCGGCGGCTTCACTCGCTCCCGCGGAACAACGGAATATCCTCGGTGGCGAATCTTGCATGTGGTCAGAATATGTAAACGCGGAAAACATCGATTCTCGCATCTGGCCGCGCAATGCGGCGATTGCGGAACGATTCTGGTCTCCCGCGGATACACGCGATCCCGCTTCGATGTATGCGCGCATGGAAGTGGAGGGCCAGCGGCTGGAATGGCTCGGTCTTACGCATCGTATCTTTCAACGCAAGATGTTGCAGCGCATCGCAGGACCGGCTTCGGCGGACGAATTTGCCGCGCTCACACTCTTGGCCCAAACGATGGAACCGGTGAAGGAGTATACGCGTGAAGAAAATGCCGCCGTTGCCCCAACAAGTCAAACATCGCTGAACCGGCTGGTGGACGCTGTGCAACTGGAAAGCCAGCTATCGCGAAGATTTTCTGTGGAAGTCGATGAATTCCTGGCATCCTCCTGCAAGAATTCAGCACAAGCCGCAATCTTGCGCAAGCAATTGACTGCATGGGCCGCCAACGATGTGCAAATGCAACCACTCACCGAACGATCCGCGCTTGTGAAAGAAGCAGCGCCAGCCTCTCTCTCCTTGTCGCAAGCTGCGCGGCTTGGACTGGATGCTCTGGACCGAATCACCGAAGGGGGAGTGGCAGGCGAAGACCAGCAAAAACAGCAATCAGCCGTCTTAGCCTCTGCCGAGTTGCAAGCTCACAAATCGCAACTGACGATACCCTTTGCGCCCGCAATTCAAAAGTTGATCGAAGCGATCCGATCGGGTGGCTCGTGCGCTTCAGCGAAATAACTCGTTTGTTCGATAGAACGCTACTTTGGGGTCTCGTGGTTGTGGCAGGTGCCTTCGCCGGAATCGGTGAAGCTCATGCCCGGTTGCGGAATGAATTCCCAGCGATACGCTTTTGCAGTGAGGGTCAATTTTAGAACTCCGAAGGTGTCGGAATTGCGTACTTCACTGTTTTCTGTCGCGAACCCCAGCGGGGTGTGGCTCCTTCCCCCCGTGCCGACGACAATCTCCCTGATGCCGTTTTTCTCGTCGCGTTTCCCTTCCGGTGTCTGTGGCGCAAATCGTTCGTAGGAGTGTTCGTGGCCAGCAAGAACCAGATCGGCATGCGCCTCATAAAGATCCTGCCAAAACGCCCGTAACTCTGTATGAATCGCATGGGAAGCCAGAATGCCGCTGCTAAAGAGCGAGTGATGGCCGTAGGCAATGATGCAAGACTCAGCATGCATTGCCAGATCTCGCCTGAGCCAAACTTCCTCGGGCGAGTCCTTCGCGCAGCCACCAAGCACTTTCGCGGCACAGTTCGTGTTCAACACCACAATATGCCAGCCTCCCAAATCGTAACTGTAATATCCCTTTGCAGGATCACCAGCGCGCTTGCCCCAATACTGAAAATAGCCTGGGGCACTGGTACCGTTGTATTCGTGGTTGCCGGGGGCGGGCATGGTGCGATCCTTGAACCTGCCCCAGGTGGGCCGGTAGCAGTCTCGAAATTCCTCAAATGTTCCCTTGTCGTAGGCGAGATCGCCTGCTGCAAAGACGGTTCCCGGGATTTGTTCGATGAGTTTCGCGGTCGCTTCGGCGCCCAGGAGATTTCCGCACCAGGCGATGTCCCCTGCTCCGACCAGCGTGAATTCTTCCCCACGACTGTTCACGCTGGCCTTTGGCGGGCTCTTCGGTTTCGCGCCAGACTCCTGCCTAAAAGTTGCTCCAGCTGACACGAGGGCCAACGCCAGAGGCAGAAGCAGTTTTTGAGTGGTGCTCGAATTCCAGCCCATCCCGATCCCCGAACGGCAAAGGTTTTTTCACGGCATGGCTTTCTAGAATAACATTCTGGATTGCCGGAAGGGTGGTCTTGGCCAACCCGTCCGAGTCACCAGGCCACCTCACGACAGTACCATTCAGCTCGGAAATGGTTAAATAAGACCATATTAGTCGTAATGTAAGTTATAGCAAAAGAATCATTTGTTCCCAAAACGATTTCAAATACACTTGACTTTCTCTTATTTGAAAGAGTATATTCAATTGGCGACTATTGTGGTCGCATATGCATTTTGGAGCTAGAGCGCCGGACGCCGACCGATATGTTCAAACTTTCCAAGAAAGCGGATTACGGTTTGATCGCCATGAAGCACCTGGCCAACCATCGCGAGCAGCATGCCTGCAGCGCCAACGAGATTTCCGAGGAATATGGCATCTCGGCAACGCTAATGGCTAAGGTCCTCCAGAAACTGGCCAAGCATAGTCTAGTGGCAGCCAAGCATGGGGCAACCGGTGGGTATCAGTTGACCAAGGACCCGGCCCGAATCAGCGCCCTTGAAGTAATTACCGCAATCGATGGCCCGGTATTGATCACTTCTTGTGTGACCAGTCATGGCGCTTGTGACGCAACCGATCGCTGCAGTGTGAAGGAGCCTTTACGGCGCGTGAACGAAAGCATTATGGAAGTTTTGCAAACGGTGACCGTTGCGCAGTTGAGTGAAGACACCCAGCAGGAACCGCGAGCATTCGTGGAATTGAAAGGCATCGATCATCTGGCGCTTTCGCGCTAGGCGAGTCTGATAGGAGAACAGGAACATGGCCGTTAAACTGCCGATTTACATGGATAATCACGCTACTACGCCGGTAGATCCCCGCGTGCTCGAAGCGATGCTTCCCTATTTCACGGAAAAGTTTGGCAATGCCGCAAGCCGCAACCACTCGTTTGGTTGGGCCGGGGAAGAGGCGGTAGAGGCCGCCCGGCAACAGATTGCCTCTCTGATTCATGCCACGCCGAAGGAGATCATTTTTACCAGCGGCGCTACGGAATCCGACAACCTGATGATCAAGGGTGTCGCGGAAATGTACCGCGAAAAGGGCAATCATATCATCACCCAAGCCATTGAGCATAAAGCTGTGTTGGATACCTGCAAGCGGCTCGAAAAACAAGGCTATGAAGTGACCTATCTGCCAGTCCAGAAAGATGGGCGCGTAGATCCTGAGGATGTTCGCAGGGCCATCAAGCCAACCACGATTCTGATCACAATCATGTATGCCAACAATGAGATTGGCATCATCAATCCCATCGCGGAAATCGGCAAGATTGCCAAGGAACATGGCATTATCTTCGCGACCGATGGCGTGCAAGCGGTTGGCAAGATTCCGGTCGACGTGCAGCGGGACAACATCGACTTGATGGCCATCACCGGGCACAAGATTTACGGTCCAAAGGGAGTCGGCGCGCTGTATGTTCGCCGCCGCAACCCCCGCGTTCAGCTTTCTGCGATTCTCGATGGCGGCGGCCATGAACGGGGCATGCGTTCCGGCACTCTAAACGTGCCTGGCATTGTGGGCTTGGGAAAGGCCTGCGAGATTGCACAGCAGGAAATGGCGGAAGAAGCCAAGCGCCTGAGCGCCCTGCGTGACCGTCTAAAGACTAGGCTGGAAGCCAAGCTCGATGAGATCTTCATCAACGGGTCCATGGAGCATCGTTTACCGCATAACCTGAACATGAGCTTTGCTTATGTGGAAGGTGAGTCGCTATTGATGGGAATTAATGATATTGCTGTATCGAGCGGTTCGGCCTGTACCTCGGCAACCCTTGAACCCAGTTATGTACTCAAAGCCTTAGGCGTTGGTGAGGATCTGGCTCATACCTCCATTCGCTTCGGCCTGGGAAGGTTTACCACCGAGGAAGAAGTGGATTACGTGGTCGACAAGATGGTGCAGGTTGTAACCAAGCTTCGTGAACTTTCGCCACTGTACGAAATGGCTAAAGAGGGAATAGACATTTCGAAGGTCAAGTGGCAAACCGCCTAATTTAGAGACTGAGGAAGGACTAAGTACATGGCTAGCGCTATTGCAAGTGAAGGAACATTAAGGATTCACCGGTCAATTGCCGGGACGGCGGCTCCGTTTCGTGTTACGTTTCAACCCTATCACGACAACGATGAACCGGCTCCCGCAGCAGAAAAGGCTTTCTACCATCTCCAAGATGTGCGGGAATTTCTGCATGTTTTGGGATTGGGTGCGGAATACATTCGTGAAGCATTACGCGAATTGACTGCGGGTCGTTCGGCATTTTTGACCAACGTCGGGTTGACGGAAAAGGCCATCAAGAGCGCCGGTTTTGGTGCGCTTTTGGCAGCCGCCCGTGGATAAAATTATTCGTTCAGCAGAAGTTTGAAAATCGGTAAGGAGCAATATTTTCATGGCATATAGCGAAAAAGTAGTCGATCACTATAACAACCCCCGCAACGTCGGGAGCCTCGCGAAGGAAGATCCCAATGTGGGGACCGGCCTGGTCGGTGCACCGGAATGCGGCGACGTCATGAAGTTGCAGATGAAGATCAATCCGGAAACGAATGTCATTGAAGAAGCAAAGTTCAAGACCTTCGGCTGCGGATCGGCAATTGCCAGCTCTTCGCTTGCAACCGAATGGGTCAAGGGCAAGACCGTGGAGGAGGCGCTCGCGATCAAGAATACGGATATCGTCCGTGAGCTCGCGCTGCCTCCTGTCAAGATTCATTGCTCTGTGCTCGCCGAAGACGCTATTAAAGCGGCTATTGGGGATTGGAAAAAGAAGCACGGTATTGAAGTTCCCGCGCATGAAAAATCATCGCACTAAGTGCATGAGTTGCGCGGCGTTAGTGGCGTCTTCCGGCGGTAGACTGAGCCCGTCGGAGGATGCTGTCCAGTTTTAGATTGAAGTTAGCAGGTTCTGATCATGGCCACAGAAACGACAACGCAAACGGGTCCCGCGGCACCGGTAGTCCACATCAGCCAAAAAGCGGCTGAGAAGATTCTCGCGCTGCTGGCCAAGGAAGGTGTGTCGCCCGAAGTTGGCGGTTTGCGTGTTGGCGTACAAGGTGGCGGTTGTTCCGGTCTTTCCTACGCCATGCGTTTGGATACCCGAGCCAGGGACCGCGACAAAGTGTTTGAGGAGTTCGGTGCGCGCATTTTTGTGGACCCGAAAAGCCTGCTGTACTTGAACGGCACGATTCTGGAGTATGAAGATACGCTCATGCGCCAGGGGTTCGTGTTTCAGAACCCGAATGCCGCGCGGAGCTGTGGCTGCGGAAGCAGTTTTACGGCGTAGCAGTAGCACAGGCTCTAGCCTGTGTGCGGCAACGACCGACCCAGGTTACGCATGCAGTGGTTGGCTACCGCAATCGCCAGCCACTTTTTTTATGCTTTGAGGCCAGTCAGGAAAAATAAATGGCGAGTCCCTTCCCCATCCCGAACGCGCCGCTTGTCTGCTGGAGTTGTCACGAGCGGACCCTCGGCACGCATTTCTGCTCTAGCTGCGGCAAGATGCTGCAACTGCCGCAACAGAGCGATTACTTCGCCATGTTTGAGATGCCCCGCAAGCTCTGGCTGGAGATGGGCGGACTCGAGCAGAAATTCCTGCAACTGAGCTGGAGGCTTCATCCCGACAATTTTGTCAATGCTACAACGGAAGAGCGCGAGATCTCGCTGAAACGTAGTTCGGAATTGAATGATGCGTACCGCACGCTGCGTGATCCCATTGCACGCGTGGAGTATTTGCTTTCGATCGAGGGTATGCGCAAAGAAGGGACCACGAAGCAGCAAGCCCCCGCGAATCTTCTGGAAGAAGTATTTGAGTTGAATGAATCGCTCGATGAATTGCGTGAAGCCAGAGAATCGGGCGGTGATACTGGCGCTTTAAAACTTCGTTTGGAAGCGGCTGAGAAGAATTTCCAGGCGAAATTGAATGTCATAGACGGGCAACTGCGTGACAGTGCCCGCGAGTGGGACCAGGCCTTGGAAGTGAATGGCGACGAAGCCAGCCGCCAGAAGATTATGGCTCAGTTAAATGAGCTGTTGAACCGCCGCTCCTACATCCGGAATTTGGTTGTAAACGTTCAAAAGGAACTGTCGTAGCGCCATGACTAGAATTGTTGGCATCGATCTTGGCACAACCAACAGCCTAGTCGCTTTTGTCGACCCGCAGACTGGCAAGCCAAACTGTATTCCAGGACCAACCGGCAGCACGCTCTGTCCCTCGGTAGTGAGCCTTGATTCTGACGGAAGCATTATTGTTGGTGCGCCTGCACAGCGGCGTTTACTGACGCAACCCGAGCGAACAATCTATTCCGTGAAGCGTTTGATGGGCCGCGGTCCTGACGATGTGCAGAGCGAATTGAAGCTTTTCCCCTTCCGTATCGATCCCGCGAGCAAGAATGTGATTCGCGTGCAACTGGGCGATAAGGTGTTTACCCCGCCCGAGATCTCATCGTTCATTCTTCGCGAGCTGAAGAATTGGGCGGAAGCTTATTTCGGCGAATCGGTGGACCGGGCGGTAATCACGGTGCCAGCGTATTTTAATGATGCGCAGCGGCAAGCGACCAAGGACGCCGGGAAATTGGCAGGCCTCGAAGTACTGCGCCTGGTAAACGAGCCCACTGCCGCGGCGCTCGCCTACGGGCTGGATGAAAAGCAACGTGGCAAAGTGGCCGTCTACGATTTGGGCGGGGGCACGTTCGATATCTCCGTGCTGAAGCTGATTTCGACAGCCGAAGGTGATATTTACCAGGTGCTCTCTACCAATGGCGATACCCACCTCGGTGGCGATGATATCGACAACTTGTTACAGGCTTTCGTTCACGAACAGATTCTGCAGCAGGATCAGATTGATTTTTCGCCGCACGGGGAACTTGCACAGGAATTACGCCGGGAGCTAATCGCGATTAAGCACAAACTCTCGGAAGCGCAAAGCACGCGATTGCGATTCCCTCTGCCAAACGGCAAGGTGTACGAACACGAATTCACGCGTGGTGCGCTGGAAGCGTTGATCCGCCCGGTAGTCGACCGCACCATGGTTCCAGTGAAAAAAGCGTTGGCCGATGCCCAACTGAAGCCCAAGGAAATTGAAGAAGTCGTGCTGGTGGGTGGAACGACGCGTACACCGCTGGTCCGCCGCACCGTACAGGAATATTTCGATCGCCGGCCGCATACAGAACTGAATCCCGACGAAGTCGTGGCTCTAGGCGCGGCGGTGCAAGCCAATATTCTGGATCGTGGCGTAAAGAACATGCTGCTGCTCGACGTTACTCCACTCTCGCTAGGGATTGAAACCTACGGCGGCGCAGTCGCAAAGATTATTCCGCGCAATTCCACCATTCCTGCCAGCGCTCAGGAGCTCTATACCACCGGTGTCGACAACCAGACCGGTATTGACATCCACGTGCTGCAAGGCGAACGCGAATTGGCCAGGGATTGCCGCTCGCTCGCTCGGTTCACACTTAGTGTCCCGCCTGCACCGGCAGGTTTACCACGTGTCGAAGTAAAATTCCTCATTGACGCCAACGGCATTCTGCAAGTCGCGGCAAAAGATTTGCGTAACGGGAAAGTACACTCCATCGAGGTTCAGCCGAGCTACGGCTTGAACGACGCCGATATTGAGCACATGCTGGAAGAATCGATCGAATACGCCGAGCAGGATTTCGCCGAGCGCCAAGTGATCGAAGCGCGTACTGAGTCCGAACTGATCCTTACGGCCACGGCCAAAGCCCTGGCCCATCCGCAATCGGCCGGCCTTTCTTCTGAGCAACGCGCAAAGATTGACGCCAGCATGGCCGGGTTGCAAGAAGCAATGCGGGGTTCCGACTACAAAAAGATTCGGCAACGGATCGATCAGCTGAATCATGCCACCGAACAGCTTGCGGAACTGCTGATGAACTCCGCAGTGCAATCGGTGTTGGCAGGAAAAAATTTGGCAGAGGTTTAGACTCTAGTGCCGTGTTCCGGAGCGACAAGCCTTTAGCCACGGAATAGGTCTTTGGATGACAGGAGCATAATCATGGGTGGCAGCAATCCCTACATCGATGAGGTGAAATATAAGGTCGCGACGAAGAAATTCAAGGTCACCTTCCTTCCCAGCGGAAAGACCGTCGAGGTCGATCCGGAAAAGTTCCCCTATGGTCACAATGGCCTGCCCGGCAGCATCCTCGATATTTCGGAGGGATTCAAGATGGGCGTCGACCACGCTTGTGGCGGCGTTTGCGCCTGCTCGACTTGCCATGTCATGGTGAAAGAAGGTCTGCAATCCTGCAATGAAGCGACCGATGCTGAACTTGACGAACTCGACGAAGCTCCTGGCATAACTCCAAAATCGCGGCTGGCTTGCCAGACCGTACCTGACGGCACCACGGATATCGTAGTGGAAATTCCTGAGTGGAATAAGAATTACGCCCGCGAGCTGGATCACTGAGGACTTCTATGGCGCCATCATTTGATTGGGACGATTTCGAAGATATCGCGATCGCTTTGGCCGACAAGCACCCTGATGTCGATCCCTACTCTGTGCGGTTCACGGACATGCACAAGTGGATCGCGGAATTACCAGGTTTTGCGGGCGACCCAATGAAGTCCAACGAAAGCAAGCTTGAAGCCATTCAAACCGCTTGGCACGAAGAGTGGGAAGAGCGCAATCGCTAAGGCCGAACATCCTTCTAGTCTCATTCGCTTGTTACAGCTCCGATCGGAGCCCAATCCTGCCCGTTGAATTGAATGAGGAACAACTGTTTGACCGGCTGGTAATCAGCGGGGCCAGTGGTTATTTTTATCCCCGGCCGGAACATTGCCGGTTTCATATCGAGACTAGC
>Ga0074045_10001062_pt1 | contig 26589 bp, 27 predicted proteins | sample BogForMeECP23OM2_FD_94442 | JGI IMG/M metagenome (GOLD analysis project Ga0074045, IMG submission 94442) | Bog forest soil microbial communities from Calvert Island, British Columbia, Canada - Bog Forest MetaG ECP23OM2 | ecosystem: Environmental > Terrestrial > Soil > Wetlands ...
ACCACGAACAAATCGGAGATTTCTTTCGATACTTCGCGGTTCTGCACAACAAGAGAATCCGCCGGTGGCCGTTGGCGACATATTCATCCGCAAAACTGCTAACTCCGACAGGCTGCTAGCCGGGCGGCAGGCCGTCGAGTGTCGCGCGCGCCTCGGCCGCGTCGGCGGCGATCTGGGCGCGCAGGGCGTCGAGGCCGGGGAACCTGCGCTCCTCGCGCAGGAAGGCGTGCAGCGCGACCGCGATTTCCTGGCCGTAGAGATCGGCGTCGAAGTCGAACAGGTGGACCTCCAGCCTCGTCTCTGTGCCCGCCGTCACCGTCGGGCGGCGGCCGACATTGGCTACGCCGCGATGCGTGGCTCCGTCCGGCAGTCGGGCGGTGACGGCATAGACGCCGCGCGCCGGCTCGAGGTGGCGGCCGAGCAGGACGTTGGCGGTGGGGAAGCCGATGGTGCGGCCGCGGGCGTCGCCGTGCTCGACGACGCCGCGGATCGTCCAGGCCCGGCCGAGCAGCGGGGTCGCGTGCTCCGGATAGCCGTCCTGCAGGAAGCGGCGGATGCGGCTGGACGAGATCGGCCCGCTCGCGTCGGCCAGCGCCGGAACCAGCGTCAGGCCGATGCCGAGCTGCTCGGCGCGGGCGGCGAGGAACGCGGTGTCGCCGCCGCGGCGGTGGCCGAAGGCGAAATCCTGGCCGCAGGCGAGCTGCCGGGCGCCGATCCCCTGGTGCAGCACCTCGGACACGAAGGCCTCGGCGGTCAGGTGGCTGAAGTCGGAGTCGAAGCGGAGTTCGTAGAGGATCTCGACGCCGAGGGCTTCGAGGGCGGCGGCGCGCTCGGCCGACAACGTCAGGCGGAACGGCGGGTCGTCGGGGCGGAAGACCTCGCGGGGGTGCGGCTCGAAGCTCAGCACCGCGCGGGGCGCGTCGGGGCGGCCGGAGTGGGCGGCGCGGATGACCGCGGCGTGGCCGAGATGGACGCCGTCGAAATTGCCCATCGCGACGGCCGCGCCGCGCGCGTCGGCCGGCAGGCCGCGCCAGTCGTGGAAGATGCGCATCCGGGCCGCATCGCACGGCGGCCGGGCGGCAGGCAACTCAGGCGGGGGCGAGGGCGGCGGCCCGGCGGCTGACATGCACGATGATCGCCGCGTGGAAGGCGAGCGAGACGGCGAGCCCCACCACGTGGGCCGGCACGCCGGCCGGGATGCTCCACAGCGTCACCAGCGACAGCGGGAGGAACACCACCACGCCGGTTGCGAGGCCCGGGTTGTAGCCGGGCTGACGCGCCATGCTGCCGATGTGGGCGACGGCGTTGACCAGCATGAGGTAGGGCGCCGCCAGCCCCCATTGCGGGCCGGCGAGCCACGCCGCGTACAGGGCGGCGAGGTTCACGCCCCACACACCGGGCAGGTTGATCCACAGCACCCCGCCGACCGTCAGCGCCTCGCGTCCGCCGAACATCCGCTCGTTGACCCAGCGGCGGAAGCGGTCGCCGGTGTGCTCCTCGATCTGGTGCAGCATGTAGCCCGGCCCGGCCAGGTAGATCAGCAGCACGCCCAGACCGCCCCACGCCGCGACCAGAGGGGCTACGGCGAGCAGCGCGCCGGCCATGAACAGCGCTCCGATCACCCAGTGCGTCGCGAGCCAGTCCTTCATGCACGGCTCCACAGATTGACGGCGTGCGCCGCGGCCTCGGCGACGGTGTCGAACCACAGGTCGGGCACCGCGGCATCGGGCCTCGTGTCCACGCAGGCGTGCCCGGTGCGCACCGCCCAGCCCGGAATGCCGAAGGCGTGCGCGGCGGCGATATCCCGTGTCGAGTCGCCCACCAGGGCGGCCCGCGTCGGGTCGACCGGCAGGATCGCGGCGGCCTGCCGCAGCAGCCCGTCACGCGGCTTGCGACAGTCGCAGTCGACGATGAAATACCGGTTAGCGCCGAGCGGCGCGGGCGGCGGCAGATGCGGGCAGTAGAACAGGCCGTCCAGCCGTCCGCCGCCCTCGCCGATCAACGCCATCAGCCGGTCGAGGATGACGCGCAGCTCCGCCTCGGTGATCCGGCCGCGCGCGACCTGGGCGCGGTTGGTGACGGCGACGGCGAGGATGCCGGCGCGGTTCAGCCCGGCCACCGCCTCCGCCGCCCCCGGCAGCAGGCGCAGCGCGGCCGGGTCGGTGATGCCGTCCGGGCCGCCGTCGTCGTTCAGCACGCCGTCGCAATCCAGGAACAGCGCGGGCGCGAGCGGCACGAGGGTCAGCGGCCGGTGCAGATGAAGCTCGGGTTCTCCCACCCTGGCTTGGCGTAGCGGAACGGCGCGCCCTCCACCGTGCGGACGTGGCCGCCGGCGGCTTCCAGCACCGCCTGCGGCGCGGCGGTGTCCCACTCCATGGTGCGGCCGAAGCGCGGGTAGAGGTCGGCGAGCCCCTCGGCGAGGCGGCAGAACTTCAGGCTCGAGCCGTAATTGGCGAGCGAGGCGATCTTCCGCTCGCCCAGATAGGCCAGCAGCCTGGGGTCGTTGCCCGAATGCCGGCTGGCGACGACCGTCAGGCCGTCGGATGGGGGCGTTCGGGCGGTGATCGGGCGCTCGCCGGCGGTGTCGCGGCGCCAGGCGCCGCGGCCGACGATGCCGCCGAACAGCTCGCCCAGCGCCGGCGCGCCGACGACACCGAGCACCGCCCGCCCGTCGCGCACCAGGCCGATGTTGACGGTGAACTCGTCGCGTCCGGCGGCGAACTCGCGCGTCCCGTCGAGCGGATCGACCAGCCAGAATTCCCGCGTCGCGGCCTGCTCGCGGCCCCCCGCGACTTCCTCTTCGGCGATGACGGGGATGTCGGGGCGGGCGGCGCGCAGGCCCTCGGCGATGATCGTCTCGGCGGCGTGGTCGGCGGCGGTGACGGGCGAGGCGTCGGCCTTGCGGACCGTCTCGAAGCCCTGGGCGCGGATCGCCAGGATGGCGGCGCCGGCGCGCCGGGCGAGGTCGGCGGCGAGCGCCAGCAGGGCTTCGTCATCCATGCGACGAAGATGGGGCCCGGGCCGGTGCGGCGCAACAAAACGATGCTTTCGATGACGGCAGGACCCGCGTAGAGGTGCGGGAAAGTTTACGAAGGAGAGTCCCGTGCGCCGCATGCTGACCGCCGCTGCCCTGATGGGCCTCGTCTCGGTCCCTGCTTGGGCCCAGATGACGCCGGGCATGTACCAGATCACGGCGACGACGACCGCCCCCGGCATGCCGCAGCCGCAGAGCGAGACGAACAACAGCTGCATGACGCCGCAGGACGCCAAGGATCCGGTCGCCGGCCTCGTCGCCCCCCCGGGTGCGGCCTGCTCGTTTACCAACAAGACCCAGTCGGCCAGCCATTTCACGTCCGACTACAGCTGCGAGGCGGAAGGCCAGAAGATGACCGGCCATGTCGACTTTGCGATGACGCCGGTCACGCTGAACGGCACGATCACGGTGACCGTGACCGGGCCGCAGGGGCCGCAGACCGTCACGACGACGCTGGTGACCAAGCGGACGGGCGACTGCCCCGCACAATAGGGGCCGCCCTGCGGCGCCCCTCGATCCGTCATCGCGACGTCGCCGATCTGCAATCGCTGTGCAACGCGCGGCGACTATGCCGGCTGCCGGTCATGCCGCGCGCCTGATGTCCTCGCCTCGACCACGCCCGTTCACCGGAGCTTGCACATGAAACGCCGCAGCCTGCTCGCCGCCACCGCCGCGCTCGCCGCCATCCCCGGCCTGCGGCCGGCACGCGCCGCCGGGACGAAGATCGTCTGGTGGCATGCGATGACGGCGGCGAACGGCGACAACCTCAACAAGCTCGTCGCCGCGTTCAACGCGAGCCAGTCCGAGATCGAGGTGCAGCCGGTCTACAAGGGCGCCTATGCCGACACGCTGACGGCGGCCATCGCCGCCTACCGCGCTGGCCAGGCGCCGCATCTGGTGCAGATGTTCGAGGTCGGCACCGGCACCATGCTCGCCGCCGGCAAGGCGGTGAAGCAGATCTGGGAGCTCTCGCAGGAGAGCGGTGTCGCGATCGACCCTGCGCAGTTCATCCCGGCGGTGCGCGGCTATTACAGCCTGCCGGACGGCAAGCTGGCGTCGATGCCGTTCAACTCCTCGACGGCGATGCTTTGGTACAACAAGGACATGTTCGCCAAGGCGGGGCTGAACCCTGACGCGCCGCCCGCGACGTGGGACGACGCGATCGCCGCCTGCCGCGCGCTGAAGACGAAGGCTAATGTCGAAATCCCGATGACGACGAGTTGGCCGTGCTGGATCCAGATGGAGCAGTACAGCGCCATCCACGACCTGCCGTTCGCGACCGAGGCCGACGGGTTCGACGGCCTCGGCGCGGAGCTGAAGATCAACAGCCCGGCGCATGTGAAGCAGCTGCAGCGGCTGATGGACATGACGCAGGAGGGCCTGTTCCGCTACACCGGCCGCGGCGACACCGGCGAGAACCTGTTCCCCGCCGAGAAGGTCGCGCTGATGTTCGAAAGCTCGGGCGACCGCGGCCTGTACGGGCGCACCTGCAAGTTCAACTGGGGCGAGGCGATGCTGCCCTACGATCCGCAGGTGAAGGCGCAACCGAACAACTCCGTCATCGGCGGCGCGAGCCTGTGGGTGATGACCACTCCTGATCGCACGCCGGCGGAATACACCGGGGTCGCGAAGTTCCTGGCGTTCCTCGCCCTGCCCGAGAACGTGAAGGCGTGGCACGAGGGCACCGGCTACCTGCCGGTGACGACGGCGGGGTACGAGCTGGCGGCGAAAGAGGGCTGGTACGAGAAGAACCAAGGCGCGGACCTGCCGATCAAGCAGCTGACGCGCGGACACGTGACGGACAATTCGCGCGGCTTCCGCCTCGGCCGCATGCCGGAGATCCGCAACATCGTCGAGGAGGAGATGGAAGGCGCGCTCGGCGGCAAGGTCACGGCGCAGGCCGCGCTCGACAACGCGGTGGAGCGCGGCAACAAGGTGCTGCGCGAGTTCCAGAAGTCGATCCGGAGTTGACGTCGGTTCAGCGCGCGCACTTGAACCCGTCCACCGTCATCGCGAGGCGCGAAGCGCCGTGGCGATCCAGGGCCGCGCGGCAAGCGTCTGTCACGTTGCCCTGGATCGCCACGCCGCCAAGAGGCGGCTCGCGATGACGGAGTACGGCGCCCACGCCGCATGACTCCGCACTAGCCGCATGGAGCGCCGCACGATCTTCCCGCAGCGCGGGCTGCCGGCGTTGCTGGTGGCGCCGCAGCTGGCGGTGACGATCGTGTTCTTCTTCTGGCCGGCCGCGCAGGCGATCCGGCTGAGCTTCGAGCAGCAGGACCCGTTCGGCCTGTCCACCGTGTTCGTCGGGCTGGACAACTACGCGGCGTTGCTCGCCGACGCGAGCTGGCGCGCTAGTGCGGCGCGCACGCTGGTGTTCTGCGCTTCGGTGTCGGTGCTGTCGATGGCGCTCGGACTGGTGTTCGCCGTCTTCGCCGACCAGGAGCTGCGCGGACGCGCGATCTACCGGATGCTGCTGATCTGGCCCTATGCCGTCGCGCCCGCATTGGCGGCGGTGCTGTGGATCCTGTTGCTGCATCCGCAGATCGGCCTGCTCGGCCGTGGGCTCGACCACGTCCTGGCGTGGTTCGGCGCGCGCTGGGACTACAAGATCGACGGCGCGCAGGCGATGCTGGCGGTGATCCTGGCCAGCGCGTGGAAGCAGGTGAGCTACAATTTCATCTTCTTCCTCGCCGGCCTGCAGTCGATCCCCCGCGCGGTGACCGAGGCGGCGCGCATGGACGGTGCCAAGGGCTGGCGGCGGTTCCGCACGATCACGCTGCCGCTGCTGATGCCGACGATGGTGTTCCTGCTGGTCGTCAACGTCACCTACGCCGCGTTCGATACGTTCGGCACGATCCAGGCGATGACGCAGGGCGGGCCCGGCACGTCCACCGAGACGCTGGTGGTGAAGGTCTATCGCGACGGGCATGACAACGGCGACCTCGGCGGCTCCTCGGCGCAGTCGGTGGTGCTGATGGTGCTGGTGATCGCGCTGACCGCCGCGCAGTTCCGCGCCTTCGGGCGCGAGCGCGACTGATGCGCGCGAACTGGGCCGCCCATGCCGTGCTGCTCTTCGGCGTGCTGCTGTTCGCCGTGCCGGTGTGGCTCATCGTGGCGGGTGCGACGCAGGACACCGACGCGATCGCCCGCGGCGAGCTGTCGCTGCTGCCGCATCTGTCCGGCCTGGGGATCTTCGGCTCGGTGCTGCGCGAGGGTGCGACCGGCGTGCCGCCCGTGTGGCGCATGCTGCTGATCTCGTTCGGCATGGCGATGGTGATCGCGGTCGGCAAGATCGCCATCTCGCTGCTGTCGGCGTTCGCGATCGTGTTCTTCCGCTTCCCGTTCCGCCTCGTGTGCTTCTGGCTGATCTTCGTCACCCTGATGCTGCCGGTGGAGGTCCGCATCGTGCCGACCTACGAGGTGATGAGCAGCCTGCACCTGATCGACACGTTCTCCGGGTTGACGGTGCCGCTGATCGCGTCGGCGACCGCGACGCTGCTGTTCCGCCAGGTCTTCGTCGCCCTGCCGGACGAGCTGGTGGAGGCGGCGCGCATGGACGGCGCCGGCCCATGGCGCTTCTTCCGCGACATCGTGGTGCCGGTGTCGTCCACCAGCCTCGCCGCGCTGTTCGTGATCCTGTTCGTCTATGGCTGGAACCAGTATCTCTGGCCGCTGCTCGTCGCCACCGACCCGAAGCTTCAGACAGTGGTGGTCGGCATCGTCCGGATGGTCGGCGTCGAGGGCGTGACGGAGTGGAACCGCGTGATGGCGACCGCCACGCTCGCCTTGCTGCCGCCGATTGCGGTGGTGCTGCTGATGCAGCGCTGGTTCGTCCGCGGCCTGACCGAGGGCGAGAAGTAGTGGCGACGCTCGACCTGCAAGGCGTGCGCAAGAGCTTCGGCACCACCCACGTTCTGCACGGCATCGACATGACGCTGGCGGACGGCGAGATGGTCGTGATCGTCGGCGCCTCGGGCTGCGGCAAGTCGACCTTGCTGCGCATCGTCGCCGGGCTGGAGACGCCGAGCGCGGGCCGCGTGCTGCTCGACGGGCGCGACGTGACGCAGGCCGAACCGAGTGCCCGCGACATGGCGATGGTATTCCAGAACTACGCGCTCTATCCGCACATGCGCGTGTTCGACAACATGGCGTACGCGCTGCGCATCCGCGGCCTGTCGCGCGAGGAGATCGCGCGGCGCGTGCAGGAGGCGGCGGACATGCTGGGACTGGACGCGCTGCTCGACCGCAAGCCGCGCCAGCTGTCGGGCGGCCAGCGCCAGCGCGTGGCGATGGGCCGCGCCATCGTGCGCGAGCCCAAGCTGTTCCTGTTCGACGAGCCGCTGTCGAACCTGGACGCCAAGCTGCGCGTGCAGATGCGCGCCGAGATCCGCCGCCTGCAGCGCCGGCTGGGAATCACAAGCCTCTACGTGACGCACGACCAGACCGAGGCGATGACGCTGGGCGACCGGCTGCTGGTGCTCAACCAGGGCCACGCGGCACAGCTCGCGCCGCCGATGGAGATCTTCGAACGCCCGGCCGACACGCATGTCGCGACGTTGATCGGCGCGCCGGCGATGAACCTGTTCGCCGCCACGCTCACGCAGGGCGGGACCGTCGCGGTGCTGGAGAACGGTGCCGTGATCCGGCTCGGGGCGCGCTACCCGGGGCAGGATGGTGCGGCTCTGACGCTCGGCATCCGGCCGGAACACGTGGCGATCGCGCCGGACGGGATGCCACTCGAGGTCGATCTGATCGAGCCGCTGGGATCGGAGACGCTGATCCACGGCCGCATCGCCGACGGTGCGTCGGTCGTGCTGCGTGTGGTCGGCCCGGCGTCGCTGCAGGCGCTGCGGATCGCGCTGCCGGCCGACGCGCTGCACGTGTTCGACGGCGAGACGGGCAAGCGCGTGGAAACGGTGTCCCGTCCGGCGATGGCCGGCTGACGAGCGCGCCGGTCAGCCGATCTTGAAGTTCGCCGCCGACAGCATCGCCGGGGTGACGCCGGAGATGTCGAGCGTCGGGCCGCCGCTGAGCACCAGCTTCGACCCGCCATGCCCGTCGCTCGTCAGCGCCGCATACGCCTCTTGCGGTGTGGTGATCCCGCCCACGTCGCCGAGCAGGTCGATCACCCCGGTGGCCACATCGGCGGAGAAACCGTAGATCGACTCCAGCCCGCTCGCCGTCGGCCCCACGCCGATCACCGTGCCGGTGCCGTGGTCGGTGACCTTGCCGCCGCCCGGGCCGATGAACACGGTCTCGTTCAGCCCGCTCACCGTCAGCTTCGTCGCACCGGTGAAACCGATCGTGTCGCCGGTGCCGCCGTTGACCACGTCGCGTCCGCGGCCGAGCGTGATCATGTTGTCCAGCCCGCCCACCGTGATCGTGTCCTTCCCGGACCCGAGCGCGATCGTGTTGCCGCCACCCGAGCCGATCAGGCTGACCACGGTGGCCCCGGTGCTGCCGACGACCGTGTTGTCACCGCCGGTCGCGGTTGCATCCGTAACCGTATTCTTGCCGTGACCGAAGCGCACCGTGTTGTTCGAGCCGAACAGCGTCATGGTGCTCGGGCCGCCGCCGGTGTCCACCACCGTGTAGCCGCTGGCCGCGCCGGTGATCGCGTATGTCCCGCCGGCGCCGATGATGCCGGTCTCGACCGGGCTCGACACCCCGTCCTTGTCGGTCAGGTCGAAGCTGAAGCGGTCGAGCGTCGGGTTCAGCGTCTCGGTGTAGTAAACCCGGCCGTGCGAGGCCGTCAGCGTGCCCCGCGCGGGCGCGTCGATGACGATCGGATTGCCGGTCGCGAGCGGCACCGGATCGGTGTACATCCCGATGGTCAGCGCGACGTCCTTCGTGACCCCGACGTCCTTCAGGAACGGCACCAGCGTCGGCCCGTTATCGAGGGAGACGAACGTGTTGCCGCCGCTGGTCGTTACCAGCAGGTCCTGGGTGTTCAGGCCGGGGATGTCGAGCGTCAGCGACCCGCCTCCGACGAGCGTCAGGTGGTTGCTGGCGTAGTGCGAGCCGGTGGCCACGAACCCGGCGACCTCGATCGTGCTGCCGGCGTTGAAGTCGTCGATCGTCGCGGCAAACCCGGACGGCGAGTCGATCACCAGCTCCCGGGGCTGCGCGCCGGTGCCGAAGTCGATCGTCTGGCCGGCGCCGACCGTGCTGCCGGCTGTCAGCGTGCTCCCGGCCTGGAGCTGGAACAGACCGGTGCCGCTGATCGCGCCGTTGAGGATGCTGAGGTCGCCGGTCCCGACATCGAATGTCGAGTTGTTGACGACAGCACTTTCGATCGTGCCGTAGCCCTGCAGCGAGCTACCGCTGTCGAAGTCGACCAGCGGCGGGCTGATGATCCCGCCGGTGAGGTCGAGTGTGCCGCCGCCGCCGAACTCCACCGATCCGTACGACGTCAGCACGGCGTTCGACCCGAGATCAACGACGCCGTGTCCGCCGATCTTGCCGACGACGACGGCGCCGATCGCCGCGACGAACGCCGTGCCGAGCGCGGTGAGCGTCCCCAGGCCGCCGGCGCCGACATACATCGTGCCGTTCGTCTCGAACGTGCCGTTGTTGACCGTCACGTCGCCCGTGCCGCCGACGCCGATGTCCGCCCCGTCCTCGGTGGCGGGGTCGGGGGAGCCGGCGAGCACCGTGCCGCCGGCGTCGATCTCCAGGTAGGCAACGTGGCCTGGGGTCAGGCCCACGCCGATCGGCGCGCCCGCCGTGTTCCCGTTGAAGGTGGTGACCAGCGCGTCGGCGACATACAGGCTGCCCTCGACGTCGAGCGCGTAGGAGCCGGTCGGGGTGAAATACTGCGTGAAATCGGTCAGCGAGAGCGTGCCGCCGGTGAAGGTCCAGGGTCCCGCTAATGGCCCTGTCTCGGCGGCGAGGTACACGTTGCTGGCCGTGCCGGGCAGTGTGATCGTGCCGGAACCGTTCAGGAATTCCGCGAGGTTCAGGTCGCCCGGCGGGCCGCCCGGGGGCGTCCAGTGCTCGACGGCGCCCCAGGTGCCGGAGTTGGTGTTCCAGACATAGATCGTCGGCGGGCTGACGATGTCGAGGCTGCCGTGGCCGTCGGGCTCCAGGCCGAACTGCGACTGCGTGAGTCCGGCCCCGAAATTCAGGTCGAAGGTGCCGACAGAGGTGTCGAGCGTCAGGTGCCCGGTCGTCGGGTCGTAGGTTTCGGTCGCGCCGAGCGATGGCACGTTGGTCAGATCGACCGTGTCGCCCTCCGTCCACCCGGTGAACGACCCGGCGAACCCGCTCGCGTCCGCGACGATGACCGCGGAATCCGGCGGCAACCCACCGCCGCCGCCGGTGGTAGTGGTGAAGTTCATCGTGATCCCGGACCCGACGGCGCTGGAGGTCGACAGGATTTCCCCCGGCACACCCAGCTGGAAATCGCCCGTGCCGGTGATCGGGCCGTCGATCTCCAACGAACCGGCGGAGCCGAGCTTGCCGATGAGGAACAAGCCGGTCGCGGTGACCGAGCTTTCGATGGTTCCGTATCCGTAAGAATAGGTGCCGGTTGACGATGGGCGAAACGATCGTGCCGCCGAGAAGATTCATCCCGCCGCCGGTACCGAACACCACCGACTGGGTTGCGTTCAATGTCGAACCGGAGCCGAGGCTGAGCGTGGCACCACCGAGCGGGCCGACGACCACGCTTGATGCGTCGATCACGCTCGACTGGAAGGCGTCGAGCAGGCCGGAGTCCAAGTTGGCGATATTGCGGTCGCCCACGTAGATCGTGCCGCCGGATACCAGCGTGCTTCCGGTGTACAGGAATATGCCGCCGTTGCCGGCGTAGGTGGTGCCCGACCCGAGCGTGAACGTGCCGGATGGCGACACGACCGTCGTCCCGGCGGCGAGGCTGATGCCGTTCGCGATGTCGATGTCGCCCGCAGCGGCGGCGGTCGCACCGGTCTGGAGGAGCAGGTTGCCGATGACGCCGTCGCCGCCGACATCGATCCGGCCGGCGCTGTAAAGCGTGCTACCGCCACTGAGCGAGACCTGGCCGCCGACGCCTGGGGCGCCGGTGTAGAACTCCGTGTTGCCGCCGCCGACGCCGATATCGAGGTTGCCGGCGGGGTCGGTCATCCGGACGTCGGAGCTGCCTGATACGTTGACCTGTGCGGCTCCGGCGCGGCCGACGAACATGCCGCCGTGGTCGGTGATATTGGAGCCGCCGGACACCCATAGGGTTGCCGCCCCGCCTCGCCCGATGGCAAGCCCGGCGAGTTGGCTTGAATTCGTGCTGCCGGTATCGAGGGTGGCCGCGTTCTCCAGCGTCAGCGTGGCGCTGCTGTTGAGGTCGAGCGCGATCCCCAGGCCGTCGCTGCCCGCGTTCAGCAGCCCGTCGTTGACGGTCACCCAGGCGGTGCCGGTGGGGGCGATCTGCGACGCGAAGCCCGACGTTTCGTCGGCGACCGCGCTGTCGTCGAACGTGCCGCCGGAATCGATCTCCAGCGATCCGGTGCCGAAATACGTCGTCCCGTTCGCGACGAAGGTGCTGCCGACGACCAGCCCGCTGTTGGCGTTCGTGCCGGTGGCAAGAACGTTCGACGTGACCTGGCCATCGTTCTCGATGACCAGCGTGCCGGTGACGCCGCGGCCGCCGATCGCCACGCCGTCCTGCGAGCTGACCGAGCCGTCGTTGACGATGCCCAGCCCCGTGCCGCCGCGCGCGGTGAGGGTGCTGGTGCTGTTGCTGCCGCGCCCGATCTGCAGGAACGCGTTCCCGGTTTCGTCCAGAAGCACGGCGAGCGAGCCGCCGGGTCCCACGATCAGCGCGCCCGCGCCGCCGCGTCCGTCGACGAGCCCGCCGTAGGTCTCGACCAGGCCGCCGTTGATGTTCAGCGTGCCGTCGCCGTGATTGCCGATCAGAAACGGGAGCTCATTGTTGCTGTTCGTCGTGCCGGCGAGGATCGTTCCGCCGCTGTCGACCTCGAGATAGCTGACGTCGCCCGTCCCGAGCCCGACCCCGACCGGCGCGCCGACCGTGCCGCCGTTCCAGGTGTCGATCGTGGCGTCGCTGACATACAGGGTGCCCGCGACGTCGAGGGCGAACGAGGACGTAGATGCGAACGTCTGCGTGACATCCGTCAGCGACAGCGTGCCGCCGGTGAACGTCCACGGACCGCCTGCGCCGGCGACGAAGACGTTGCTGGCCGTCCCCGGCAGGGTGATGGTCCCCGAGCCGGTCAGGAACTCCCCCAGGTCGGGGCTCATCGGGCCGCCGGTCGGCGTCCAGTTCGTTCCGAGATCCCACGTGCCGGAGTTCGTGTCCCAGGTGTACTGGTTGCCGGGCATGTTGCACCGTTCCTAGGCTGGCCTACGCCGCCATTCTCGGGCCGCATCGAACCGGGGCGCAAGCGACTCAGACGCGAGTTCGCCGTGCTCCATAACTCCCGGTTGTCGTCTCGCCGGCGCAGCACACGCAAATCGGCGCAACGCGACCGGAGGCGCTCAGCGGCGGAGTGCGCGGGCCTCGGCCGGGGCGGACGCGCCGCCCTCGCCACTCTCGGCCCGCTTCGGCCGCGGGCGAACCTCGAAGCGGAAGGGGCTCGCGCCGGTGGCGTTGGGATCGAGCACCAGCCGGTGTTCGAGCGGCGGAAACGCGCGGCTGCGGCAGTCCGGGCGGTCGCACAGCCGGCATGACAGGCCGATGCCGACGCGGGCGTGGTCGATGTCGATGCCGTCCGAGTACACCACCTCCGATGCGTGGCTGACGCGGCAGCCCATCGCGACAACGTGAACCGGCGGCGGGTCGCCCCAATGCGCCGGCGGTCCGTGGATCGTGCGCGCGAAGGTCAGAAAGGTGTCGCCCTCCGGCAGTTCGGCGATCTGCACGCACACCTCGCCCGGGGTCGAAAAGGCCGTGTTCACCACCCAGCGCGGGCACGATCCGCCGTAGCGCGCGAACGGAAACCCGGCGACCGAGAAGCGCTTGGACACGTTGCCCGCCGGATCGGTGCGCACCAGGAAGAACGGCACGCCGCGCGCGCCCTCGCGCTGCAACGTCGTCAGCCGGTGGCACGCCTGTTCGTAGGAAACGCCGAACCGCGCGGCCAGCGCCTCGATGTCGTGGCGCAGCTCGCGCGCCGCCGTCAGGAAATCGTCGTACGGCATGATCAGTGCGCCGGCGACGTAGTTCAGCAGGCCCACGCGGATCATCGCCGCGGCCTCGGGCGTGGACGGCGAGGCGGGGCCGACGATCGCCTCCACCGCCTCGCGCGCCTCCAGCAGCGCGAGCTGGAACGCCATGTGAAATCCGCGAGACTCCCGCGGCAGGCTTTCCGACAGCACCAGCAGCCGTGCCGCCGGATCGTATCGCCGCAACGCGGTCGCCAGCGGCTGCACCGTCACGGTCAGGCCGTGATGGCGGCGCATCCGCTCGGCCAGTGCATGGTTCATCTCGTGCGGGGCGGCATTGAGCGCACGCTGAATGTCGGCCGCCGCCTGCTCGAGCGTCGGGAAATGGTTCGACGCGGCGTTGAAGAAGTCCCGCGTCTCCTCGTTGGGCAGCAGGATGCGCCGGCCGGACGGCAGCGACAGCCCGCCGGAATCCTCGCGCGCCACCCGCCACGCGCGATACAGCGCCAGGATCGCCCGCGCGGCATTCGGCGCCGAGCCCGCGATCAGCGCCGCGTCCTCGTCGTCCACCTCCTCGCCCAGCAGCGGATCGGCGAACGCCTCCTTCAGCCCGACCTCCAGCTCGCGCTCCTCGCTGCCCGACAGGGTCGCGAGGTCGACGCGCAGGATCTCGGCGAGCTTGATCAGCAGGCTCGCCGTGACCGCCCGCTGCTCATGCTCGATCAGGTTGAGGTAACTGGCTGAAATCCCGAGCCGGACAGCCAGCGCCTGCTGGGTCATGCCGCGCTCCAGGCGCAGGCGGCGGACGGCTCGGCCGATCAAGGCGCGGGAGGACATTCACAGACTTTACACATTTACAGGCCGGGCCGTGAAGACCTCGACCGGATTGCGAGTCGGACTCGACCGATTTCCCTCAACTTCGCACCTGCAATGTGAATTATTGACGGCATACACAGTCCTTATCCAGGGACCTCACCCAGGGAGACCTAACGCCCATGCGACCGAGCTCAAATCGTACTTGGCTGCCTGACGGGATGGCCAGCGCCGGCGGCGATCCCGAGCGTTTCTACGGCATCGAGCGCGACTATACGCCGGAAGACGTGGAGCGCCTGTCCGGCTCCTTCCGCGTCCGCCACACGCTGGCGGAGATGGGCGCCGCGCGCCTGTGGCACCTGCTGAAGACCGAGCCCTACGTGAACACGCTCGGCGCACTGACCGGCAACCAGGCCGTCCAGCAGGTCAAGGCCGGCCTGAAGGCGATCTACCTTTCCGGCTGGCAGGTGGCGGGCGACGCCAACACCGCCGGTCAGATGTATCCCGACCAGTCGCTCTATCCGGTCGACAGCGTCCCGAACGTGGTGCGCCGGATCAACAACGCGCTGCGCCGCTGCGACCAGATCGCCAAGCAGGAAGGCGGCCGCGACGGCACATACTGGATGGCACCGATCGTGGCGGACGCCGAGGCCGGCTTCGGCGGGCCCCTGAACGCCTACGAGCTGATGCGCGCGATGATCGAGGCGGGCGCCGCGGGCGTGCACTTCGAAGACCAGCTCGCCTCCGAGAAGAAGTGCGGCCATCTGGGCGGCAAGGTGCTGGTGCCGATCGCCACGCACATTCGCACGCTGAACGCCGCGCGCCTGGCCGCCGACGTCGAGGGCGTGTCCACGGTGCTGCTGTGCCGCACCGACGCGCACTCCGCCCAGCTGCTGACCAGCGACGTCGACGAGCGCGACCGTCCGTTCATCGGTGGCGACCGCACGCCCGAGGGCTTCTTCCGCATCAAGAAGGGCAAGGGCGTCGAGTACGCGATCGCCCGCAGCCTGGCCTACGCGCCGTATGCCGACCTGCTGTGGTGGGAGACGAGCGAGCCGAACCTGAAAGAGGCCGAGCAGTTCGCCGACGCGATCCATCGCCAGTTCCCCGGCAAGATGCTCGCCTACAACTGCTCGCCGAGCTTCAACTGGTCGAAGAAGCTCTCGCCGGAGAAGATCGCCGGCTTCCAGCGCGCGATCGGCTCGATGGGCTACCGCTTCCAGTTCGTGACCTTGGCCGGCTTCCACAGCCTGAACTACTCGATGTTCACGCTGGCGCGCGGCTACAAGGAGCGCGGCATGGCGGCGTATTCCGAGCTGCAGAACGCGGAGTTCGCGGCCGAGGCCGAGGGCTACACCGCCACGCGCCACCAGCGCGAGGTTGGTGTGGGCTACTTCGACGCGGTGGCCACCGCGATTTCGGGCGGCAAGTCCAGCACCACGGCGCTGGCCGGCAGCACCGAGACGGAGCAGTTCCACGACGAGCACGGCGGCCATGGAACGGAGCCGTCCGAGCACCACGACTTCGACGACGGCCTGGTGCACAGCCACGAATGGGCCGTGAAGTAAGCTAAGCTTCGAGGAAACCCTGGTCTGACGAGTCGCCGCGGTCCGCAAGGGCCGCGGCGGTTTGTTTTCGGTTCGCTCAGTCGCGCAGTTGTTCCGTCGTCTCCGCGAGCGCGCGGGCGAGGTCGGGCGAGACTACCTTTGCCAGCCGGTCATGCGCCGCACGCCAGATCGGGATCGCGGCTTCCAGCCGCCGTGCTCCGGCCTCGGTCAGCCAGACCATCCGCCGCCGCAGATCGCCTTCGACCGCCGCGATCTCGACCAGCCCCTCGCCCTCCAGCGTGCGCAGGTTGCGCGACAGCGTCGACTGATCCAGCCCGGTTCGCTGCGCCAGCGCGCCCAGCGTGTCATCGGGCGCCGCAGCGATCTGCGCCATCAGCCCCATCTGCGCCACCGTCAGGTCGACCCCCGGCATCTCGCGCTCGAGGAACTGCGTGATCCGCCGTGCGGCCAGCCGCGCGTTCAGACAGGCGCACGTCTCGACGACGGTGCGGGCGTCGGTTCGGAGAGTCTTGCCAGGCTGCCGGGGGGAACCCATGTCCATGCATATACATCGTTTGCAGATGCATGGAAGGGGCGGGCGGTGAACCTGACCGAGGAAGCTGGATACCGCGTGGCGACCGCGGCCGAGACGGACGGCATGACCGGCCGGGAAATCCTGCAGGCGATCATCGACGGAAGACTGCCGCGCCCGCCGATGGGCGTGACGATGTCGTTCTGGCTCGTCGAGGTCGGCGACGGTTTCGCCGCGTTCGAGGGCGAGCCGGGCCGTCACCTGCTGAACCCGATGGGAAGCGTGCACGGCGGCTGGGCGCTGACCCTGATCGACAGCGCCACGGGCTGCGCCGCGCAAACCGTGCTCCCGGCGGGCGTCCGCTATACGACGGTCGAGACGAAGGCGAATTTTTCCCGCCCGATCTCCGCGGACATCGGCCGCGTCCGCGCCGAAGGACGGGTGCTGGTCCGGGGCCGCAAGATCATCTCGGCAGACGCCAACGTGCTGAGCGCGGAGGGCAAGGTGCTGGCGCACGGCACGTCGACGCTGATGGTGCTGGCCGGCGACCGCGCGTAGCCGCGGCCTGAGGGTCGGGGCGGTCGCCTCACTCCGCACACATCAATCCGCCCAGGCGGCCGCGAACCTGCAGACCGTCCAGGCGATTGCGGAAGTAACGCGCGTTGATCTCGCCGGTCGTCAGACTCTCCACCCGCCGGAAGCCGATCGTCGTCAGCGCGCTGACCAGCGCGTCGGGGCTGAAGAAGCTGCGGAACGGCTCGCCCGCTTGGCCCACCGTCACGCGGATGGCGTCATGTGCCAGCTTTTCCGGAGCCGACAACCCCTGCCGCGGCAGCGCGTAATCGAACGCGATCGCGTTGTCCGGGCAAAACGAGTGGATCAATGCAAGCGTCGCCAGCACCACGTCATTCGTCAGGTACGGCGTCACGCCCAGCCAAGAGAAGAACGCGCGCTCGCCGAGCCTGAGTCCAGCGCGTTCCAACTCGACGTCCAGCTTTTGATGTTCGAAGTCGACGGGAACGAATGTCAGATCAGGCGGAACCGGTATGCTCGTCTCGGCCAGCCGGCGGCGCTTCCAGGCCTGCGTATCGGGATGGTCGACTTCGAATACGCGCAGGCTGCCGGCCGGGTAAGGGTTGCGGTAGGCGAACGTGTCCAGCCCCGCGCCCAAAATCACGTATTGGGCGGTTCCCGCTGCGACCGCCCTCGCAAGCTGGTCTTCGGCGTATCGGCTGCGCGCCGTCACGAACGCCCGCAGGTAACGTGCGACCGGAAGCTGGGACGCCGGCAACCGGAGCATGATCGATGCGGCCGCCCGCAAGCCGATGATCCGCAGGGCGATCGGGTCTTCCAGCACATGCGGGAAGTCGAGCAACTGGTGTGCCGCGCAACGGACGGCCACGGCCTGAGCGGTCCTGCTCGGTGATCCGGCTTTCATCGGTCGCGTCCCCCAGTGTCCGCAGCGAGTGTAGGGAGAACAGCGCGGCGGGTTAGTTCCGACAGTGACCGGCCCTTCGCCGAGAGGCTGAATTGATCCCCGACCGAGTCATTGACACTTGAGTAGTGAGAAGGCTGGTCTGTTGTCTCGATTGACCATGATTGTATTATTCTCCCCGTAGTAACTCCATTCGGTTCCTATTTTCTCCGGCTTGCCTCTGACGTGAACCGAATTTGTCGTTGTCGTCCGGAGGCTACTATCAGCACTTAATTCGATCCTTTCCGTATCAGTACTGCCGTCTCCGCTGGTCCAAATCAGGTTCCCGTCTCGGATTTCCGCGGAGTACGTCTGCGAAGGATTGCTGCAGGCTCCAGTGGTCCACGTGCGACGCGCAGTTGTTGCGGAGAGTCCGAGTAGGGCCTGAGCCTTCTGGATCTGCTCTTGCAGAGCGGCCGCCTGCTGAGCCGCCGCCTCTCGTGCCGCCGCCGCCCGAGCAGCCGCCTGCTGAGCCGCTGCCTGCTGAGCCGCTGCCTGCTGAGCCGCTGCCTGCTGAGCCGCCGCCGCCCGAGCGCCAGCCTCCTGAGCAGCCGCCTCCTGAGCCGCTGCCTGCTGAGCCGCCGCCTGCCGAGCGGCAGCCTCCTGGGCCGCCGCCTGCTGAGCCGCCGCCTGCTGAGCCGCCGCCTGCTGAGCCGCCGCCTGCTGAGCGGCTGCCTGCTGAGCCGCCGCCTGCCGAGCGGCAGCCTCCTGGGCCGCCGCCTGCTGAGCCGCCGCCGCCCGAGCGGCTGCCTCTTGAGCCGTCGCTTGCCGAGCGGCGTCCTCCTGAGCCGGCTGTGTCTGTGGCGAAGGCGCTGGAGAACTCGGCATTTGCGGGCTCGGCGTTGGCCACTCGCGCACAACGCCGGCAACAATCAACAACAAAGCGATCGCCGCGCCGATCGCGAAAGCCATCCTGCGCCGTTGCCGAGCGCCGGCCTCCGCCGGGCGACTGGCCTCGTCCGCGCGCCCCTGCCGTTCGGCCGCTTCGTGCGCCCGGGCCCGCTCCCCTTCCTGCTGCCGCCGTCGTACTGCCTCCGCGCGTTCACGCTGCTCGGCCTCTGCCTGCGCTCGGCGCTGCTCCTCTTGCTGTTGCCGGCGCTCTGCCTCCGCGCGTTCCCGCTGCTCGGCCTCTGCCTGCGTCCGGCGCCGTTCCTCTTGCTGGTGCTGTTTGTTCGCTTGCTGACGTTCCCGCTGCTCGGCCTCTGCCTGCGCCCGGCGCTGGTGCCGTTTCTCTGCCTGCTCACGTTCCCGGTGCTCGGCCTCGGCTTGCGCCTGGCGCCGTTCGGCTTCCTCCTGCTGGCGCCGCTGAGTCTCGGCGTGCGGGATGTCCGGTCGGCGCAGCGTTTCGACGATCGTGCTGCACAACCGTTCGACCGCCACGCCGATCGGCGTCCCATCCACAACGTCGCGATGGCGGTACTCACGCCAGTCGACCCATTGGCGTCGCGCAATCATCAACAGCAGCGGGTCAGCCTGCCAACGGGAGCTATCCTCCAGCGCCGGAACCCTGATGTAGATGATCGGGAAGATCAGATCGTTTCGAGCTAGTTGCTGTTCTCGCCTTCGGAATGCCTCGAATTCGAAACGGCAGTAGTCGCTCACTACGGCTCGCGGTGTGATGATGGAAATGAAGAAGACCGATTGCGCTATCGCGGCCTCGATTTCCTCGTGCCAGAGCGCGCCAGGATAGATGGCCTCCTTGTCCTGGAAGAGCCGGAAATCCTTTGCCGAGCGGCCGAGCTGGCTTCGCAGTTCGCGGCGGATGCGATCGCGCAGCGTCGACAGCGCGCCCTCGGAGTCCTGGTCGTCCTCTCGCGAGTAGCTGAAGAATCCGATGAGTTCCGGACGGTCAGCTAGCGAGGGCATATTCTTCATTCTCGATCACCGGCGACGTATCTCCAATCGGCTGACCGTACCCGCGTGGGCAGACCTGTCCAGCTCTCTTCGCTATCTTATAGCCGTCTCATTCGCCCGAGGTCCGCACACCCACAACGCCTCCAGCCCATTGAAAATCGGCGCCGCCTTGCGCCGGATCGGCCGCGCCTGATCGATCGCCAGCCCCGGAAACCGCTCGAACAGCAGCGGCAGCGCGATCTGCGCCTCCGCGCGCGCCAGCGGGGCGCCGAGGCAGAAATGCACGCCGCCGCCGAACGACACATGGCGCGGATCCCTGCGCCCGATGTCGAAACGGCCAGGCTCCGGATTGGCCGCCGGGTCGTGCGTCGCCGCCAGCAACGACACGCTGATCGACTCGCCCGCATCGAGCGCAACGCCGCCGATCTCGTACGGCGCGGTGGTGATGCGGCCCAGCTGCACGACCGGCGGTTCGTAGCGCAACACCTCCTCGACCGCGCCGGCCGCCAGCGCCGGGTCCTCCCGGAGCTTCGCGAGCTCACAGGGATGGCGCAGCAGCGCCAGCACGCCGTTGCCGATCAGGTCCGTCGTCGTCATGTTGCCGGCCACCAGCAACAAGTTGCAGGTGAGCATGATCTCCGTCTCGGTCAGATGCTCGCCGTCCTCCTCGGCCGTCACCAGCGCGCTGATCAGGTCGGTGCCGCGCGCCGCTCGCCGCTGCGCGATCGCGTCCAGGAAGAACGCGACAAGGTTGTCCTCGGCCTCGTGCAGCTCGGCCACCTGCTGCGCAGTCCGCATCGGGTTGAAGACGTGGACCAGCCCGTCGGACCAGCGCTTGAAGTCGGCCTGCTGCGCCGGGTCCACGCCCAGCATCTCGGCGATCACGATCGTCGGCCGCGGCACCGCATAGGCGTCCATCACGTCGAACGCCGCCGCGTCCGCCACACGGTCCAGCAGGCCTTCGGCGATCGCCCGGATGCGCGGCCGGAACGCGTCGACCGAGCGCTGGTTGAACGCGCGGCTCACCAGCCCGCGCAGCCGCTTGTGATCCGGATCGTCCAGATGCAGCAGCGAAGGCGTCCCGCCGTCCTGGCCGGTCAGCCCCGCCACCACGCGCGAGAACGCGCCCTCCCGCGCGCGGCGGGGATCGACCGAGAGCGAGCGGTCGGCAAGCACTTCGCGCGCATCCTCGAAGCGGGTGAGGAACACGCGGTCGAACTGGCCGTCGCGATGCACCGGATCCTCGGCGCGCAGGCGGTCGAGGATGGCGTGCGGCTGCTCGCGGAACGCCGGATTGAGCGGGGTCAGCGCCACGCCCGTCGGCAGCCTGCTCGCGCCCGGCCTGGCGGCCTGCTTGGTGTCGTCCGGCATTCGGCGCCTCCCGTGGCCGCAGCGGCCCCGCGGCACCATTCGCCCGCCCGCCGCGCCTGTCGATGGCCGGCGCCGCCGGGCGTCACGCCGCGCGGCCGCCTGAAAAAAAGCCTTGCCATCCAAATAAGCCTAGGACTATACTCTTTGTCAGGCGCGTTTCAGGCAGGGAGGGACATCATGCTGCGCTGGCTGCCAGACCGTCTCATCCGCCTCTACCGGCGTCTCGCCGAAGCGCGCCCCTATGCGCCCTCGACGCGCCCTCGTCTGTTGGTCGAACCCGACCCGCCCAAGCCCGGCGGCCGGGACCGGCAGTTCCGCCTGCACATCGTGTACGACGCGTTCTGCCACCACCGCTCGCCGCCCCGGGTCCTGTTCCGCACGTCCATCCCGCCGCGCGACCTTACCTCGTGGTGCGACACGCCCAATGCGTGGACCGGACGCCGCCGCCCGCGCTGCCCGTCCTGCGAGCAGGCCCGCGCCCGCTACCTCGCCGCGCGCGACAAGGACGACTGGAAGGCGGAATGCTGGCTCTATCGCCAGGCCAAGCGCGGCGCGGTCCGCCTGCTCGCCGAGCGCCGGCAGTACCGCCACGAGCGACGCGAAGCCCTCGTTCGCAAGCGCGAAGCCGAGGCGATCGACGGCAAGCCGGAGATGCCCGTCCACTTCCTCCCCGACCTCTGGGAACACATCGCCCATCGCGGCTCGGTCGACGGCGGATACCACGTGCGCGACCGCCGCGACGTCGAGCGGCAACTCGTCCGCGCCCACGAGCGTCACCTGCGCTGTCTCGAGCAGGGCCGCCGCGCCCGATTGCGCGATCTCGCCATGCAGCGCGAGCGCCCATCGCAGGCCGCAACGGCGCCGCCTCCGGATCAGCCGCCTCTCGCCGACCCCGCCGGTGCCGCGGCCAGCGTCGCGGCACAAGCCGACGCCCACGCGACCGGCCGCGATCATGCGCCCGCCGCGGACTCCTCCGCCGGTCGGCCCGCCTCGGCACGGCGCAAAGCCGTGCGACGGAGCCATCCGGCGCCGCGCGCCAACGGGCCGACCGCCGCGTCCGACCCGGCCGCCGTCGATCCGGCCGCCGTCGCGTCCCCCGACGCCGGCGCCGAGACCAGCACCGCGACAGGCGCCGGCCAGCCCCCGCGCGGCCGGCACGCTCCGCCGCGGCGCCGTTTCGCCGAGCAGTCCGTCGCCTCGTTCGGCAGCGCGGGTCTCGCCGCCGCCGCCGGCGATCGCCGCCGGGCCGGCGGTCGCCTGCGTCACGTTTTCGCTGCGCCGAGCGACCCCGCCGGCCGCGCGGCCGGGCAGCCGGGCGCCGGCAACCCCACCCCGATGCACCCCGCGACTCCCCCGGCTCCGACTGTCGCACCGGAACAGCCGGGGCAGGACCCCGGCGGATGATCGGCGCGAACTGTCGGCGCCTGCCCCGCGACGGGCCGCTGGTTCCGGCGCCATGGGCTGCCTATCTTCGGCGGATGCCTGACACGCCAGCCTTCCTCGATACCGGCCGCCCGGCCGTGCCCGATATCGTCGTGCCGCGCGGCATGACGAAGTTCCACCTGCCCCGGCAGCCGGTGCGCGGCCGGCTGATCCGGCTCGGCCCGCTCGCCGACGCGCTGCTGACCCGCCACGACAACCATCCGGTCGTCACCCGCCTGGCCGGCGAGGCGCTGGCGCTCGTCGCCGGACTGGCCGGAGCGCTCAAGTTCCGCGGCTCGTTCAGCCTCCAGGTCAAGGGCGACGGATCGGTCGACCTGCTGCTGGCGGACTGCACCGACCAGGGTGAGCTGCGCGGCTATGCGCGCGCGAAGCCGGAGGCGCTCGACGCCGTTTTGGCCGAGCAGTCCGAGCCGGGCGCCGGCGCGCTGCTCGGCGAGGGCTATGTCGCGCTGACCGTCGACCAGGGACCCGACGCGGAGCGTCACCAGGGCATCGTCCAGATTACCGGCGAGAGCCTCGCCGACCTCGCGCACCACTATTTCGAGACCAGCGAACAGCTGCGCTGCGCCGTGCGGCTCGCCTGCGCGCACACGCCGGCCGGCTGGCGCGCGGGTGCGCTGATCCTGGAGCGGATCGCCGGCGACGGCGGCGTCGATCCCACCCTCAGCGAGGCGGCGCAGGAAGAAAGCTGGCGCACCGCGCTCGCCCTCGCCGCGACGCTGACCGACGCCGAGCTGCTCGACGACGCGCTCAGTCCCGAGCGCCTGCTGTATCGGCTGTTCCATAGCGAGAACGTCGCGTCGGAACGGCCGCGCGCACTGTCGTACGGCTGCCGCTGCTCGCGCGCGAAGCTGTCGGGCATCCTGGAAGGCTTCGGCCCCGACGACCTCGATCACATGAACACCGACGGCGACATCGTCATGACCTGCGAGTTCTGCAATTTCGACTTCCGGTTTGCGCGCGCCGACATACGCGGCCGGGTAGAGCACTGACGCCAGATTGCTCACGCGGGGCGTCTCGGCTTAGGTGCCCGGCATGACGCTCCCCCGCCGCTCGCTGCTGTTGCTGCCGCTCGCCGTGGCGGCCTGCGCCGAAGCGGGGCCGGCGAGAACCAGCTTTCCGCCGCTGCACTACGACTACCTCAACCCGATCGGGCTGAACGTGGCCACGATCGACACGATGATGCGCGTCTATGCCGGCGGCGGAGCGGGCGAGGTGACCCAGCTCGCCCCGATCGACCTGATCGCCACGTTGCAGCAGGTGGGCGCCGACCGTCTGAAGGCCTATGGGACGTCCGGCCGGGCCGAGTACGTGATCACCGAGGCGTCGCTGTATGAGCGCGCGGGCGGCTACGAAGGCACGCTCGGCGTGGAGGTCGACGTCTATCCCGCGGGGTCGAGCCAGCGGGCGGGGTATGCCGAGGCGCGCGTCTTCCGCCGCATCGAGGACGACAGCGGCGGCGAGCGCGGCACGCTGTACGACCTGGAGAAGCAGCTGCTCGATGCGCTCAATGTCGAGCTGGAATTCCAGGTCCGCCGCAACCTGAAGGACTGGCTGGTGGCAGCACCCAGTGCGGTGCCCGCGCCGGTCAACGCGCAGCCGCTGCCGCCGCCATCCTGACGAGCGCATGATCGGCAAAGGCGGACTCGCTGGAGCCGTGAATCATGCGCTGAACCAAGCCAGTCAGGCGGCCGGCACGCCTTTCGTGGTCGAATACTCGAAGTGCAGCGCCTCGTTGGGATGCACGATCGGGTGGATCGCGTGGGCGGCGACGGCGGCCTCGCTGAAGCCCTGCAGGATGAGCTTGTACTTGCCCGGATAGGTGGCGACGTCGCCGATGGCGAAGACGCCCGGCGTGCTGGTGGCACAGGTGGCGGGATCGACGCGCACGTGGTTGCGGTCCAGCGCGAGGCCCCAGGCGGCGATCGGTCCGAGGTCCATCGACAAGCCGAAGAATGCGAGCAGCACGTCGGCCTGCAGGTGCAGATGTTCCCCGTCCAGGCTGGCGACCTCGACCGTGCGCAGCTGCCCCGAATCCCCGTGCAGCGCGTGCAGCTGATACGGCACGACCATGCGGATGACGCCGGAAGCCGCCGCGGCTTCGAGCTGGGCGGCGCTGTCGGGGGCCGCACGGAACTTCGGCCGCCGGTGCACCACCGCGACCTCCGCAAGCCCGCGCAACGCGAGCGCCCAGTCCACCGCCGAATCCCCGCCGCCCGCGATGACCACGCGCTTGCCGCGCAGCTCGTCTTTCGAGCGGACGTAGTAGCGCACGCTGCCGGTCGCCTCGTAGGCGGGCAGCCCGTCGAGCGGCGGCCGGTTGGGTCCGAACGCCCCGGCGCCGGCGGCGACGATGACGGCCTTCGCGTGAATGCTGTCGCCCGCGTCGGTGCCGACCGTGAAGTTCCCCGCCGCGCCCGAAAGCTGCGTGACGCGGCGGCCGAGCAGGCGCGGCGCGTGGAACGGCGCGATCTGCGCCTCCAGCTTGGCGACGAGTTCCGCGGCGTCGATCGCCGGGTGGGCCGGGATGTCGTAGATCGGTTTTTCCGGGTAGAGCGCGGCGCACTGGCCGCCGACCGCATCCAAAGCGTCGATCAGCACGCAACGGATCTTGAGCATCCCGCATTCGAAGACGGCGAACAGGCCCACGGGGCCCGCGCCGACGATGGCCACGTCGGTGTCGATGGTGCTCATGCGGCAAAGCTACCGGATGCAGGCACGGGCGGCGAGGAGGTGGGCGGATGCGGCGAACCCTGGTTTTGATCGCTGTCTTGCTGGTGGGCTGCAGCACGCCGCTGCGCCCCCCGGCGTTCGAGGGCACCACGCCTGTGCTGGACCCGATCCAGTGGTTTGCCGGGCGCACGGTCTCGTTCGGCGTGTTCGAGGACGGGTCCGGCGCGCCGACCAGCCACTTCGAGACCGACTCCGACGGGAAGATCGAGCCCGACGGGTCGCTGACGCTGGCGCAGACCGTGCGTCTGCATGGTGATGGGGCCGACGCCAGCGTGTACCAGCGGACCTGGCACATGCACCGGGTCGACGCGCATCGCTACGAGGCCACGGCGGAGCCGGTGGAGGGAGTGGCGGTGGGCGAGGCCTATGGGCGCGCGTTCCACTGGTCGTATACGATCCGCCTTCCGCCCGGCGGCTGGCTGCACACGGTCGCCTTCGAGCACTGGATGTATCTGTCCGATGACGGCAACACGCTGGTGAACCGGTTCGTCGTGCGCAAGCTCGGCATCATCGTCGCGCGGGCGACGGAGACCTTCGTGCACACGCACCCCGGCCCCTGAGTGCGTTGGCCCTTGAGCGCGTTCTTCGCCTCCGGCCATGTCGTCGACGCGCTGCTGCTGCTCATGGCGGCCGAGGCGGCGGCGGTGGCGTGGATCTGGCGGCGGCGGGGGCGGCCCGTGGCGCCGTATCTGCGGACGCTGGCGGCCGGCGTGTTCCTGTTGCTGGCGCTGCGCGTGGCGTTGACCGGCGGCGATTGGCCTTGGATCGCGTTGGCGCTAGCGGCGGGCGGCATCGCCCATGCGGCCGACTTGCGCGGACGCTGGACCGCCGTGCCGTGACCGAGGAGTCCTTCCGGCTGGATCGGGCGTTCCTGGAAAGCGGCGGCCTGGACGACGCCCTGCGCGAGGCCGGCTACGACCACATGCTGCTGCCTCAGGCGGCGCGGCAGGCATCGCTCGACGCGACGCTGGCGGCGCGGCCGGAGGTCGGCGACGGGGCCTGGGTGTTCTGCTACGGCAGCCTGATCTGGAACCCGATGATCGAGGTGGCCGAGCGGCGGCTGGTGAGCCTGGCCGATTGGGAGCGCGCCTTCTGCCTCGTCTCGCATGCCGGCCGCGGGACGACCGAGAATCCCGGCCTGCTGCTCGGCCTGATCGAGGGCGGCGGCTGCACCGGCATGGCGCTGCGCGTCGAAGAGGGGATCGTCGCCCGCGAGCTGGGGCTGCTGTGGCGGCGCGAGATGCTGACCGGGGCCTATATCCCGCGCTGGCTGCCGGCGCGCGACGCGAGCGGCGCCACGGTGCACGCGCTGGCGTTCACGATGAACACGGCGCACCCGAACTACGCGCATCCCGACGAGGACACCACGGTGCGGATGCTGGCAACCGCGCGCGGCACGCTGGGAACCAGCGCCGACTACCTGCTCCGCACCAGCGAAAGCCTACGGCGGAACGGCATCTCCGATCCCGTGGTCGAGCGCCTCGCCGCGCGCGTCGCCGCCTGGGAGCCCTAGTGTCCCGATTCCGAAGTTCGGCGAACTTCGGAATCAGAGTGGGACACTAGACTGAGTTTCCTTCTTTCCATTACTACCAACCCATTGGAGGGGCTTGAGAAGCGCTGATAGGCCGGTCTAAAATGTAGCCATGTAATCTAAGTCTTGAGACTTGTACGACGCGCCCGGATCTGA
>Ga0074045_10001063_pt1 | contig 26577 bp, 22 predicted proteins | sample BogForMeECP23OM2_FD_94442 | JGI IMG/M metagenome (GOLD analysis project Ga0074045, IMG submission 94442) | Bog forest soil microbial communities from Calvert Island, British Columbia, Canada - Bog Forest MetaG ECP23OM2 | ecosystem: Environmental > Terrestrial > Soil > Wetlands ...
CGCGTGCAACAGAATCGCGTGCAACAGAATATAGATAAGCGCAGGATACTACAAGCCAACCGATCTCATCCCTTCACAAATGTGGATGCCAAAGACACCCAGGTGGGGAGAGCCGCCCCGGCTGTCCGGTCGAGCGCAGCTCGACGGCCCCTCCACTAAAGCCCAGCGAAACTGCGACAGCAGCAAAAACCTCGATCGTAAAATTGGCGCAGATACCTTTCCAGGACGATAATCGAGTCAGAAGCCTCAAACAAAACATGCTCCCTTCCACACTTTCGCGCCGCCTGATCTTGCTGATCACCGTAACTACGCTCCTCCTCGCCCTCCCCGGTCACTCCCCCGCCCAGGAACAAGCCCGCCGCCTGATCCTCAAAGACGGCTCCTACCAGTCAGTCACGAAGTATGAGGTCAAAGGTGACCGCGTGCGCTACCTCAGCGCCGAGCGCAACGAGTGGGAAGAGATCCCTTCATCGCTGATCGACTGGCCGGCCACCGAAAAATTCGAAAAGGAGCGCACTGCCCCACCCGCCATCCCCGAAGCCGCCCTCATCGACAAAGACACCGGTGTCGACATTGAAATCGAACGTTCCCACCTTCCTCAGGTCGCTCCCGGCCTCCGCCTGCCCGAAGACTCTGGCGTCTTCCTGCTCGACAACTTTCAAGGCCAGCCGCAGCTGGTCGAACTGAAGCAAGCCGAAGGCGATATCAGCGCCAACCGGGGCAGCATTCTTCGCGGAGCCCTCATCCCCATCGCCGGCGCCAAACAGACCATCGAACTCGACGGCGAACACGCCACCCTTCACTCCCACGTCTCCGTGCCTTCCATCTACATCAACCTCGACGACGATCCCTCCAGCAACCAGCCGCCGCCCGGCGAAACGGCCTCCGCCAAACCCTCTCAGCCCAGCCTCGACGCCCCCCGCTCCACCGCTCAACGTCCCGACCAGCCGCAGCAGCCCGTCCAACCCATCGTCCCCTTCGATCGCTTCCGCATCGTGCGGGTTCAGGCGAAAAGCGGTAAGCGCCTCGTAGGCGATCTCAAGCGCACCGTGAACGGCAAGGTCAGCCAGCAGCAGAATTCCGTAAAAACCACCATCGACAAGATCAACGGCGGCTGGCTCAAGCTAACCCCCACCGAAGATCTAACCCCCGGCGAGTACGTTCTGGTGGAAACCAAGGGAAATGACGCGATGAACCTCTACGTCTGGGACTTCTCCGTCGATCCCAAAGCGCCAGCCAACGCGAACCCCTGGAAGCCAGATGTAAAGGATGTAAAGGAAGATGGAAAAAACAAAGATTCAGCCGAGAAAAAATGAAATCCCAGTACTGGATACTGAGAACCGAAAACCGAGAACTGAGAACTACTTCATCACTCCCCGCTGCGCAATCCCAATGTTATCCCGGGTAGTATTCTTCACCAGATACATCATCTCGTCGGCTTGCCGGATGATGTCATGCGCGTCGCGCGCATCGTGCGGATACGTAGCCAGTCCAATCGAAGCTCGAACGTTCAGGTCCAACCCAGCTTCGCGGCAAAAGCTGCTGGCGCGCAGCGCATCGCGCAAGCGCTTGGCCACCACCAGCGCCTGATCCTTTCCCGTCTGCGGCAGCAGCACCACAAACTCATCCCCGCCATAGCGAAAGGCAAAGTCAATCAACCGCAGTTGCGCCTTCACCAGGTATCCGATTTCCGCCAGCAGCCTGCTCCCAATCAGGTGTCCGTATGTGTCGTTCACCGCCTTGAAGTGGTCGAGATCGATAAACAACACGCTGAACTCATAGCCAAAGCGGGACGAGCGGTAAACCTCGGTCTCCAGCGTCTTATACAAATGCCGCGCGTTATACAGGCCGGTGCAGTCATCCGTTATCGTCAACTCCTGGATCTTCTCCACCCAGCGCGCGTTCTCAATCGAGATGGCGGCATAGTCGCACAGTGCCTGCAGAAAAAATATTTCCGGCTCGTTGAACTGCGTGATGTCGACGTTCACCAGCTGGATCACCCCCAGCACCCGCAGCTTCGACCGCAGCGGCACGCAGATCACCGACCGTGTCTCGCACTCCGTGGCTTCGTCGATGCGCTTGGCAAAACGCGGATCGCTTTCCACGTCCGGCGAAATCACCGGCTCGCCGTGCTTCGCCACCCACCCCGCAATTCCTTCGCCCACCTTCAGCCGGAGGTTCTTCAGCTTCTCCGCCGCCGCTCCCACCGCAATTGCAAAGTACAGCTCGTCGTGATCCTCATCCACCATCAGTAGCGACCAGGTATCCGGACGGAAATATTCCGCCATTTTCTCCATGATCGTCTGCAGGATTGAGTCCAGGTCCAGCGACGACGTCAGCGCCTTCGCCACATCGTGGAAGATGTTCAGCTCCTGGCTCTGGCGGGTTAATTGAGTGCCGGTAGCTTCGGACATGCCGGGTTCCTTGATCTCCAACAACCTTGATCTCCGAATCCGATCTTAGAAAAGTTGCCCTTCGAGTCGACTCTCGAATCGACTTTACTAATCGGGTTTACGAATCGGGTTTACGAATCAACGATCCTTAACGCGGACAGGTGGCAGTCCAAAAATTATAGAAGCGCACCGCAACCGGAGCAATGAACCTTGGTAACCAGAACCCCCAAAGCCAACGCCCCGCGCACCTTAGCCCAGCCCCGCGATACACGACTTCCAACTCGCTTTGAAGGGGCGCGGCTTCAGCCGCGCCGAAGGGGTATTCTCGATAGAAAGTCGGGGCATTAGCCCCAGCGGCCCACCGACCCGGCTCCGCGCCAGGGCTCAGCCTTCGACGACCCCGCCAAAACCTGCAAAGCCGCCCTCTCCATCACACTCCAAAACAAACCTCAATAAGCGCCGCCCGGCCGACCCCTCCCGGCCCGCCCAACGATTATTCCCCGCTGTCATCCTGAGGAAGTGGAGTCGCCCGCGAAGCGGGCGACTCCCGACGAAGGACCTATGCACTTTGCCGTGGCTAACACGACGTTCGGGAGAACTACCGGGAAGGGCACGGTCTTCAGCCGTGCCACCAAGAGCCGCTAGCGACGCGGGCTTTAGCCCCCGGGGCATCGCGATCCCTAACCGCTGCTCTCCGGACCGTTTAGTTTATTGGCGTTTCTCTCAACTTATTCCTTGTTATTCAAGAAACTACTTGGGTCATGGGTCAGTTCATAAAGACCCACTACCACTATTTGTTCTGTGGCGTACTTTCCCGCCTTCGCCTATGATTATCGGCGTCTCGTCCGGGCGGCTACTTAACCCCGCCCGCCGGAGCTGGCCTTGGGTGCGTTCGGAGAAAAACTTCGCCAACAGCGCGAGCAGCGCGGCATTGAGCTCGACGCCATTTCCAACACCACGAAAATCAGCACCCGCATGCTCCGCGCCCTCGAAGAAGAGCACTTCGACCAGCTTCCCGGCGGCGTCTTCAATAAAGGCTTCGTCCGCGCCTACGCCCGCTATGTCGGCCTCGACGAAGAAGAGGCTATCACCGACTATCTGGCCGCGCTCCGCGAGAGTCAGGTGCAGGCCCAGCAGATTCTGCCCAACTTTCGCGCCACCACGCCGAAATCCGACGAGTTTGCCGCCGCCCAACTGCCCTCAGCCAGGCCCGCATCAAAGATTGCCCTCGAGAAGATTGCCTTAGAAAAAAATACCGCAGAAAAGACTGGCCCCTCAAAGGCTCGCGTTCTCGAAGAATATCCGCGCAACCAATTTCCTGGTGCGTCAAAGGGTCCCACCCTGCACGCGCCCGCCGCCAACTCTTCCGCCGAGCGTTTCCCCAGGAAATATCCGGCGGGAATTTTGGCCGAGCCCGCCGGAGAACCCTCCACGTCCATCCCTTGGGAGAAAGTCGCAGCCGCCCTGCTGCTGGTGGCGCTCGCTCTGGCCTTCCTGAGTTATCGCCGGAATCACCGCAATGCCCCATCGCCAACGGCAAGCGCTGCCAGTCAACCCCCGGTTCCGTTCTCCGCATCAGCATCGTCGGCAAGCCCAGACCACACAACTCCCGCGCCAGAACCCGAAGCTCCAAAAACCGAAGCCCCAAGAACCGGTGCCAGCACGGCTACGCCTCCAGAGCCGGCTCCCGCCTCAGTTCCGCAATCGGCAGCCAGAACTTCGGTGGCAGCGGCACCTCCCACAACCTCAATAACCGCGATCCCATCCAAGCCCAGCTCCGCCAATCCGGTGCCAGCGTCAAGCTCCGCTGCACCGTCTCAGGAAACCGGCGCGTCCCGAAAAGCCGACGACGAAGATGCTAACCCTCCAGTCGCAGCCGCGAAAACCACCCCTCGTTCTTCGGTCAAAGCGCCGGCGCCGTTCACGCTCCTGATCCGCGCCACCGAAACCTCCTGGGTCTCCATCACCGCGGATGGCAATCCGGTGGCAGCCGAAACCTTGATCGCGCCCGCCGGCACTTCAGTTCGCGCCGCCCATGAAATCGTAGTGCGGGCGGGCAATGCCGCAGGCGTCAGCTTCCGCATGAACGGCAGGGACATCCCCGCCCAGGGCAACGAAGGCGAGGTCAAAATCTTCATCTTCGATTCCAACGGTCTCCGCGAAGCCCAATCAGCCCAACCCACCGCAACTCACTAAGACCAGAATATGAACTGTCCCAGCACATGTGGGGACAGCCGCCTCGGCTGTCCAGCCGAGCGCAGCGAGCGTTCCGTCGTTCGCCACCATCCTTGCGGGTGCACAATCTCTCGCGCTCTTTGCCAGAAAGCCTGCCCTGCGCGAAGTCGAAGGTTGGGGATTCGATCATGCAGCACACCTACCGCTCATCCACCTATTCCTCCGTCCAACCCGGCATTCCAGCTATTGCATACGCTGATCAGCATTAAAAGGTAAAATGATTGCGCGACCGCAACTCGTCTGGTAGCCTTTTGTAGTGATCTCGAGCGACCGCGCACACGTCCGCAGGCCTCGCCAGTAATCAAGTCCGAAGCAATTTTCCAAGGAGAAAAAATCTTGGCTGCAACCTCAAAGAATCGCATTCTATTCACCTCCGAATCCGTAACCGAAGGCCATCCCGATAAAATCGCCGACCAGATTTCCGACGCCATCCTCGACGCCTGCCTCGCCGATGACCCCTCCAGCCGCGTCGCCTGCGAAACCTTAACCGCCACCGGCCTCGTAGTCATCGCCGGAGAAATCACCACCAAAGCCTACGTCGATTTCCAAAACGTAGTCCGCGGAACCGTCCAGTCCATCGGCTACGACAACGCCCTCCACGGCTTCGACTGCAACACCTGCGCCGTAATCTCCAGCATCAACAAACAGTCCGGCGACATCGCCATGGGCGTAGACACCGGCGGCGCCGGCGATCAAGGAATGATGTTTGGATATGCGGTGAATGAGAATGAGGAGTTGATGCCTACTCCCATCTCGCTGGCGCACAAGCTTACGATGCGGCTGTCGCAGGTGCGCAAGAATGGAACGCTCCCCTTCCTTCGTCCGGATGGAAAATCCCAAGTCACAGTTGAATATGATTCGAAAGGCAAGGTGCTGCGGGTGGATGCGGTGGTGATTTCCACGCAGCATGCGGAGACCGTGACCAACGACGAACTTCGCGCGGGCATCTTGAAGCATGTGATTCAGGCGGTGCTTCCGGCACACCTGCTGGACGAAGACACTCACTACCACATCAATCCCACCGGGCGGTTTGTGATTGGCGGTCCTATGGGAGACACCGGGCTGACCGGCCGCAAGATCATCGTCGACACTTATGGCGGGATGGGCCGGCATGGGGGCGGAGCGTTCAGCGGGAAAGATCCGACCAAGGTCGATCGCTCGGCGGCTTACATGGCGCGCTACATTGCGAAGAACATCGTGGCGGCGAAGCTGGCGGACCGATGTGAAGTGCAACTGGCTTATGCCATCGGCGTGGCCGATCCGGTGAGCGTGCGGGTGGATACGTTTGGGACGGAGAAAGTGGATCCCACGATCATTCCGGATTTGATCCGGTCGCACTTCAAGTTGACGCCGCGGGGGATCATCGAATCTCTGGATCTGCGGCGGCCGATTTACAAAAAGACTGCGGCTTACGGGCATTTCGGGCGCAATGATCCTGACTTCACCTGGGAAGCAACGAACAAGGCCGCGAAGCTGGCGAGCGATGCGGGTGTCGGTGCGCACGTGGCACACGCCGTGCGTAGGTAGCCGGCGCAGGCACCGAAATTCTTAGCGGAATGCGACAGTGGAATCCCACCCTTCAAAAAGCGAAGGGTGGGGCACCCGGCGCCCGCGGCGGTGTACGCAGAAACCAAGGTCCCTCGCTTCGCTCGGGATGACATTTTCTTCGCTCGGGATGACATTCGCATGGCTCGGGATGACATTCGCTCGGACAAGGGAGCTAAGAAGTGCAGCGTTGGTGATGCACCGAAAGTCTTATTCCCCAAAGGGTATTTTCAATGTGTCGAGGTCAGGTTTGATTCGTGTATTCTGACAAGGCACTGGTAATCTAACTACTCATCGCAACCAAATAACCGACTTCGTACACTAAATTTTCCGGCAGTGAAAGCGCCACAGGAGGCGTATGTCAACAGCAGCACAAATCAATTACGACGTTAAGAGTCTGGAACTGGCCGAACTGGGCAAGAAGCGCATCGAGTGGGCGAACCAGTCGATGAAAGTGTTGCAGATTATCCGCAAAGAGTTCATCAAGAACCAGCCGCTGAAGGGGATCCGCATCTCGGCCTGCCTGCACGTCACAGCCGAAACGGCAAACCTGGCGATCTGCCTGCGGGATGGCGGAGCGGATGTGGTGCTGTGCGCCTCGAATCCGCTCTCGACTCAGGACGACGTCTCGGCCAGCCTGGTACGCGATCAGAACATTCCGGTGTTCGCGATCAAGGGCGAGGATAACGATACTTATTACAACCATATTCTGGCGGCGATCGATCACAAACCTCATATCACGATGGATGATGGCGCGGACCTGGTCACCATTCTGCACACCAAGCGGACCGACGCGCTGGAAGGCGTGATCGGCGGGACGGAAGAGACCACGACGGGCGTGATCCGGCTGCGGGCGATGGCGAAGGAAGGCGTGCTGAAGTTCCCCATCGTGGCGGTGAACGACGCCGACACCAAACATCTTTTTGATAACCGTTACGGCACCGGGCAGTCGACGATCGATGGCATTATCCGGGCGACGAATTTCCTGCTGGCGGGGTCGAAGTTCGTGGTGGCGGGTTACGGCTGGTGCGGGCGCGGGCTGGCGAGCCGGGCGCGGGGCAATGGTGCCGAGGTGATCATCACCGAAGTCGATCCGACGAAGGCGCTGGAGGCGGTGATGGACGGCTTCCGCGTGATGTCGATGACCGAAGCGGCGAAGCTGGGCGACGTGTTCTGCACCGTGACCGGCAACAAGAGCGTGCTGACCAAGGAGCACTTCGATCTGATGAAAGATGGAGCAATCATTTCGAACTCCGGACACTTCAACGTGGAGATCGATATTTCGGCGCTGGAGAAGATGTCATCTTCGAAGCGCACGACTCGCACTTACGTCGATGAGTACTCGTTGAAAGACGGGCGCAAGATCAATCTTCTCGGCGAGGGGCGGCTGATCAACCTGGCGGCGGCGGAGGGACATCCGGCGTCGGTGATGGATATGAGCTTTGCCGATCAGGCGCTGTCGGTCGAGTTCATGGTGAAGAATTTCAAGAATTTGGAAAAGCGGGTTTACAAAGTTCCTGACGAACTCGACAAGCGCGTGGCCAAGCTTAAGCTGGAGTCGATGGGGATTAAGATTGATCGGCTTACGCCGGAGCAGGAAGAGTATTTGGCGGGGTGGAGCGAGGGAACTTAGTTTGTAGAGCGGGCGCCCTCGCCCGCTGCTTTTGACTTGAAGCGGGGCGGCGCAAGCCGCCCCGTCGTGGTTTTCGGATTCTTTTGGGTTGTGTGACTTGGAACGGTGAGTGGGAAGTCCCATGTCTCGCAAAGGAAGCGAGACATGGGGCACCCCGTCAAAAATCGAGGTCAACGGCGGCGGACAGAAGTGTCCGCCCCACACTACAGCAGGTCCCTTCGCTGCGCCGTCGCTGGCGCTCCGGCTTCGGTCGGGATGACAGAGTGCTTTCGGGGCTCATACCTCAGCGGCTGAAGCTGGGTTCCTTTAGCTGCGCTCATGCGGCACGAGTGGAACTCGTGCCCTTCCCAGTTTCGGATCCTTTTGGGTTGTGTGGCTTGGAACGGTGAGTGGGAAGTCCCATGTCTCGCAAAGGAAGCGAGACATGGGGCACCCCGTCAAAATCAATGTCAACGGCGGCGGACAGAAGTGTCCGCCCCACACTACAGTAGGGCCCTCCACTGCGCCGTCGCTGGCGCTCCGGCTTCGGTCGGGATGACAGAGTGCTTTCGGGGCTCGTACCTCAGCGGCTGAAGCCGGGTTCCTTTACCTGCGCTCATGCGGCACTAGTGGAACTCGTGCCCTTCCGGGTTCTCATTTTGCGTGCGCGGGATTCTCGCGAAACTGGCGGGGATCCCACGTCTCGCAACAGAGGCGAGACGTGGGGCACCCAGTCTTCGGATAATGCTAAATCATGCTTAGTAGTGCTTTATAATACAGACATGAGAAGCACAAGAACACTTTCTGTAACCCTGCCGCCGGATATGCTCAAGCGGGCGCAGTCAATTGCGAAAAAAGAGAGCCGCACCATGAGCGAGCTGATCCGGGAAGCATTGCGGCGTTATGAACGCCGGTCCTGGTGGGACGATGTCAACGCTTATGGGCGGGCGCAGGCTGAAGACCGCGGCATCCGCGAAGAGGATGTCGACCGGCTGGTGCACGAGGTTCGGAGCGGCAAGAGGGCGGCGAGGAAATAAATGCGTTTCGTGGCGGACACGAACGTGATCGTGTCGGCGTTGGTATTTGGGGGAGTGCCGCGGCGCGTCCTAGAGTTGGCCGAAGGCAGAATATGCCGTCTCTCGTACTCGGCGGCGATCGAGAGGGAAGTGCGAGGCGTGCTGCGGGATAAATTCGGCTGGGATGAGGCTGTGCTCGGTCGAGTGTTAGGCAGGCTGTGGTCGATTGGCGATTTGGTTGTTCCCCGCGGCCGGGTCAATGCCGTGCGCGACGACCCGGACGACAATCGGATTCTGGAATGCGCTTTGGCTGCGAAGGCGGATTTTGTGGTTTCGGGCGACCGGCACCTGTTGCGGCTGCGTGCGTACGGCATTATTCCCATCGTAACGCCACGGGAATTCGTTGAGATTTTTCCCAGGCGCGGATAACAGACACCGGGGCCGTGTGGCGCGAATTCCGAGCAGGTGAGCGGAGAACCCCCATGTCTCGCAAAGGAAGCGAGACATGGGGCACCCGGTTTCTTGCTCGGCCCCGCTTACTTTGCTTCTGATTTCATCTCGGACTTCATGGCCGATTTGGGGTGATGGCCTTTCAGTTCGACCAGGATGATGTCCATCCCGGCGTCGCCTGTGTTCTCCGGCAAGTGGGTGCCGGCGGGGGTGTACGTGGCGTCGCCGGGTTTGAAGGTGAAGGCCTGCGTTTTGCCGTCCGGAAAGGTGAACTGCCCCTTGCAGTCGGTGAGCGCCACCGCTACCGCATTGGGGTGGCTGTGCATGATCGACTTCTCGTGGGCGCCGTAGTGCACCTTCAGAATCCGTACGTGCTCGTTTTCGCTGATGACCGAGTAGTGCTTGGGATCGGTCGTGACCGCATCCTGCGCCGAAACGATGGGCGCGAGACAGAGGCACATCGCCACGCCACAAAGCGCCAGTTGCACTCGCATGTTGAGCTCCTTAGACGTTCCGTGAGATTTACTAAAAAAGCGGCACAACCGTACTCCGTGGTTGGGGCAATGTCAAATTGCGGGGACTGCGGGTAGTGGTGCAGTTTGGCCGACGCGCCAGGCCGGTTGAGCGGGAGATCCCTTCGGCATCGCTCAGGATGACGCCGTCGCCCAGAAAAGCCAAACTGCACCCCTCCGGACTGCGGGAAGGTGAAGTGGTGCCCTTCCCAGTTCCTGAATCGGGAATCGTGGGGGATTTATGTACTTTCGGGACTGACCTCCCCCATCCAGGCGTGGGATGGTGGAGTAGGTTCCGAGAATTGCGCGGCCACTGGTGGCCGCGCTTTTTGTTGGGGCGAAATCCGAGGCACTGGTCTCGGGGAGAATTCCCTGAGGCTGGCGCGGGCTGGGCAGGGAGTACATGGGTCCTTCGCTTCGCTCAGGATGACAGAGCGTTCTTAAGGCGGGAAATGGGGAGAGCCATGAAGAAGAAAAATCTTTGGATGAGGTTCAAGAATTGCAAGCAGCGGGGGGAGTGGGCGGAGCTGGTGTTTGCGGCGCGGGCGATGCGGGAGGGATTTGCTTTGTGCAGGCCCTGGGGGGAGTCGGCGGGGTACGACTTTACGGTGGAGCAGAATTCGGGGCGGATGGTGCGGGTGCAGGTGAAGTCCACGATATTTCCGGAGGGCAGGGGATATTCGTGCACGCTCAAGGACAGCCGCGGGCCGTATAAGAAGAATTCGTTTGACTTTGTGGCGGCGTACGTGATTCCGGAAGATGTCTGGTACATCATTCCGGAGCGGCGGGTGCGGGGGATGTGGAGCGTGGGGCTGCATCCGGAGTTGAAGGTTTCGAAATATGGAAAGTATCAGGAAGCGTGGTATCTGCTGCGGGGAGAGACGCCGGGCGTGGTTGCGCGGATTCAGGCATGCGCCGAAGAGTGGGTTTAGGCGGTTGGAAGTTGGCAGTTGGCAGCTCTCAGTTCTCCGTACACGGTACTTAGGACTTCTTTCTTCGAGTATTGCGCTTCGTGGGTTAGAGAACTCTCATGCTTCCGCTGCTGGGCTTTGGTTGAAATCTGCCGATGGTCCCTTTGGAGAATGCTGAATACCAGAAGCAGGGGTTAATGACCAAGATATTGCTGGTGGAAGACAGCAAGTTTCTGAGACTGGCGAATGAGCGGGCGTTGACGCGAGGCGGCTATGAGGTGATCAGCGCCGTCGATGGAGATGAAGCGCTGGTTATGGCGCGGGAGGGAATGCCGGATCTGATCCTGCTGGATATGTTGTTGCCGAAGATGAGCGGGTTGGATGTGCTCAGGGCATTGAAACAAAATCCCGGAACCCGGGCGATCCCGGTCGTGGTGTTGACCGGGATGTCCCAGAAGAATGCTGCGCGGTTGGAGGCGGATGGAGCCTTTGGGTTTCTGGAGAAAGCAGAACTGGAGCTGGAAAAGGGAACGGGGCGACTTCTGGCTGCGGTGGCGGAGTTAGTGAAGAGGCTTCCGGAGGAACGAGCGAGAGCGGCCTCGGGATAGCAGGCCATGTGGTGGAAAACTTCCCAGGCCTAAGAGGAGGTAAATAAGCTGTTGCAAATAGGTAACTTAATAGCGGGAACCCGCGGCATGGGGCCGGAGTCTATGGTAATGAGGGAATGGTTCCTGCAGGCACCCTGGGGAGCGAGTGATTTTTCGATACGGGGTGGGGTGGAAAATCCTATAATCGAGGGACGCTGCGTGATGGCGGGAGCGACCACCTTGGGAGATCTGGCAAGCGCGATCGGAGCACGGGCCGAAGAAGCGGCGATTGTGGCGGAGCTGAAGGCCGGCTCGGAAGAGGCCTATGCCTGGTTAATTGGCGAGTTTCAGCGTCCGGTGTACGGTTTGGTCTATCGCATGGTGAGCGATCCGGCAGACGCGGCGGACACCACGCAGGAAGTGTTCTTGAAGGTGTTTCGCGGGATGAAGCACTTTCATGGTGAGTCGAGTTTGAAGACGTGGATTTACCGGATCGCGCTACATGAGGCGGCGAACCGGAAGCGGTGGTGGTTCCGGCATAAGGCGCAGGAGACATCAATTGAGCCGGCGGAAGCGGAAGGCACGGAGAGCGGAGATGGAGCGATGCAGAGCGCGCTGACCGACCGGCACGATTCTCCGTTCGACAGCATGGCGCATCAGGAAGTGCAGCAGCGAGTGGATGCGGAGTTGCGGCAGGTGGCGGAACCTTACCGGACGACTTTGATTCTGCGCGATCTGGAAGAAATGTCGTATGAAGAAATCGCGGAGCTGCTGCAAATCTCGCTGGGCACGGTGAAATCGAGATTGACGCGAGGGCGGCAGGCGCTGAAGCAGCGACTCGCGCCGTATGTGCGCGAGGTGGGCGGGGAGCTGGGACTCAGCGCACTGGATGAGGATGGGACAAGTTTGGGGCGACAGGTTACCGGTGGGGTCAGAAGGGCCGAGGTGACGCCATGAAGTACGTGGCCAAGAAATCCGTTTTGACGAAGCTCACGGCGTTGAAGTGCGGAGAGGCGACGCGGTTGATGTCTCCTTATCTGGACGGGGTGGTAACGGGAGCGGAGATGCGGGCGGTGCAGGAGCATCTGGACGGGTGCGCGGCTTGTGATCGCGAATACTCTGCTCTGCGGCGGACGCAACAACTGCTGATGAGCGCTGGGCGGGTCAGGGAGCCGGAAGATCTAGGGCTGAAACTGCGGCTGGCGATTTCGCGGGAGGCGGCGGAGACGAGACGTCCGCGCTATGAAGGCTTCCGCATGCGGGTGGAAAATACGCTGAACGCGTTTATGGTGCCGGCAACGGCCGGGCTGGCTTGCGCGCTCTTGATCTTTGGTTTAGTCACCGCGATCCTGGCGATGCCGGGACCGTTGCAGGCGAATAATCAGGATGTGCCGCTGGTGTTGAATACGGGGCCAGAGTTGCAGCAGAGCGTCTTCGGCACCACGCTGAGCTCGATGAATGCGGACTCGCTGGTGATTGAAGCCTATGTGGATAAGAACGGGCGAGTGCAAGATTACAGAATTCTCTCCGATCCCGGGGAATCGCAGCGGCTTTTGCCTGAAGTCAAGAGGATGCTGATCTTCACGACATTCCGACCGGCAATGAGCATGGGAAGGGCGATCTCGTCGCGGGCCGTGCTGTCGTTCTCGCGGATCAGCGTGCAGGGGTAGAGAATCTACTTTTTCTGCGACTAGCCTCGCAAAATCCCGACCATTAAGCACGATAGCTACTCTAGTTTCGAGTACTCGGCTCTAGCCTGCTTCAGGACCGGGATGTCGGGGTCGGCATCCTTCCAAAGTTTCAGAAACTGCTCGTAGGCGTCGCGGGCTTTGGCGATGGCTTCGGGATCGGGTGCTGGCCTTGCCCCGGAGCTGACAGGCGTGATGGCTGCCCCAACATGGGCGGCTCTGGCTTCCATGGCATAACCCCGCGCCAGACCGAGGCGCGCCAGCGCACCCGTCCAGCAATTCCAGGTGATGCCGCTGTGGTCAATGATTTTCTGAAATTCAGCTGCCGCGGCACTACCGTTTTCCGCAGCCAGGTAGGCCTGGCCTCGCACATAGACTGGATACAAGCAAGAAACATTCGTGAGAAACTGAATCGCCGCGAGATCCATGGCGTTGGTTTTGCTCAAATGAGTTAAAGCCGCGGCCGAATCCCCCTTGTGCAGGGCCAGCTGCGATTGAATCGTCGGCAGCCACAGGGATCGCACTTGAGTGTCGGAAGAAAACCGCCGGTTCAAATCCTGCGCCAGGGCAGCAGAACGGCTTGTGTCGCCCACCGTCGCTAACGCCATTGCGGATTCAATCTCCACCGCCTGGCCGGCCGGGAGCAAATTTAAAGCTTCACTCGCAAATTTTTGCGCCTCACCCGAATTGCCAAATGCGGCTTCGCGCAAGGCTGCACTCGCCCACCAGATGGCCGCGCTTTCCCTATGTCCGTTGCTCACGGCGGAGCGAACGGATTGCGCCATCAGCTCTCGGGCTTGACCGAGGTGACCGGTGTACGCCGCGGTGTCGGATTCAAGCGAGAGCCCGGAGTTCTCCACCGAACTCTTGCCACTGAACCACCCCGCTTCCTCCGCCATGGCCGAGGAGTCATTTTTCAGGAACGCGAGCGCATATAGAACCTGCCGAAGCACGAAGTCGTCCAACTTTCGCGCCCTCGCCTGCTGAGCCACTTGTGTGGCCTCGTCAATGCGCTGCAAGGCGAGCAGGTCGTAACTCAGGACGCCGTAGGAAGCCACTTCGTCGGGCGCCAGCCTGACCGCTTCCCGCACGGCGGTGACTGCGTCCTCGTACTGCCCCTGTTGTCCGTACACGATGGCCAGATCGAGATGAGCCCGGTAGTCGCGGGGATAGCTGGCAATCAGCTCTTTATAAGTCTGGGTCGCATTGTCCAGTTCTCCGGTGACGCTTTGATAGTAGGCGGCGGCGATGACCAGCTTTTCGCGTTCGCTGACCTGGCTGCTCAACTCGAAGGCTTTTGTGAAGTATTCGCTGGCCAGTCCAACTTCGCCCAGAATGAAGTAGTCGTATCCCAGGGCGAAGTAGCCCATGGCGAAGTTAGGATCGAGCTTGATGGCACGCTGGTCATAGGGCAAGGCTACGCGCGGACCTTGCTCGCTTGCTTCCCTTCGTCCCAGGCTGTAGGCCCGCAAAGCTTCGAGCGAAGACGTGGTGGCCTGCTGCAGCGGCACATCGAACTTCTGCACCGTGGCTAGCGACTCGCCCAGTTCGCTGCGAAGTTTCGTGGCAGCCACGCCGAGCGCGTCCAGAACTTTCTCTTTGGCCGCGGCAGAAGCCTGCTCCCGAACCAGGGTGTCCCCGTTTGCACAATTGACGGCTTGCAGTCCTACAACATATTGGTTACCGAGGTTCGCGATCGAACCCATGATGTAGGCCCTGCTGCCAGCTCTCTGGCAAAGTTCGCGGGCAAACTCCGGAGTCGGGGGATTGCCAGCCGGGCGAGCCATCATGCGCACCGTAGCAGCGACTCTGTTTTCCGAGAGAACGTTCAGAAACGGAGATTGATTCAGGGAGACGCTCAGTGCCTGTTTGAGGGTGTCGTCGAAAACCGTATCGCCGGTGCTGTTGCGGAAGTCGACCAGCAACACCGTATCTTTTTCGGTCAGCGCCTCTTTGGGATGGGAGCGACGGTAGAGGTTGGTGGCGATCACTCCCGCGATTATTAAGACGACCACGACGGCTGCAGCCTTTTGCAGCTGTTCTATGCCGGATGCCGGACGCTGAGAAATTGATCCACTCGCTTCGGCCGCCTGCGGCACCGGATCCGGGGAAATGACCCGCACCTCTTCCGCGAAACGATAACCCACGCCGGGGACGGTCACGATGTAGCCGTGGTCCTGAGCCGTTTGACCCAAAGCCCGGCGGACCATGGAAATGTGCTTGGTGAGATTCGACTCCTCCACGAACGTATCCCGCCACAGCAGTTTCATCAGCTGTTCCTTGGACATGACCTGTTCGCTGTTCTCGACTAGGGCGAGCAGAGTCTGGAAAGCCTTTGAAGTAAGAGCAATGGGCTGGTCGGCGCGCAAAAGTAACTCCCGCGCAGGATCCAGCCGGAACGGCCCGAACTCATAGAACCTCTTGATTCCATTACCCATACAGGATTTCAGAAGATTTCATGTCGACGGCAGAGACATTTCACGGCGATATCGGGGAATATCGCTATCCTTACGGTGGCCCGCGCGTTGAAACGCAGGCCCCACGGTGAAAGCGTAGCACGGTTTCAGGTGATTTCCGGGGGGTCATCACCGGAAACTTTGCTCGTTGATCCACCGCGCGGCCGCCTACTCCCCCAAATCTGAGGAGGAAAAAATGGCGAAGACCATAGCACTGACAGCTTGGACCCTACTCCTATGCATCGCATCGGGGTGGGCAGCAACAACTCCTCCAGCGGACACGCTGAAGGTAGATTATTTCTCTTACGCTAACACTGGGGGAGCTCCGGACGGTACGCTGCGTATTATCAACCCGGGCACTGCTGGGGGCAACGTCTGCGCCAGCATTTTCGTATTCGACGCCTACCAGGAACTGACGGAGTGTTGCAGTTGTTTGACCACTCCCGATGGTCTGCGCACCCTGTCGGTGAATACCGACCTGACTCGCAACCCGCTGACGGGCGTGATCCTGACGACGGGCGTGATCAAGATCGCTTCAACTGCGCCGGTCAACCGCTCTTGTCCGCTGCCCACCAAGATCAACCCGTTGCCGGCGTTGCGCGCCTGGTCAACTCACATCCAGAGCAGAACCTACTCCGAGACTGAAACGGCTTCGCAGGATGCCACTCTCAGTGCCGTGGAGGCGAATCGTCTGGCAGGGGAGTGCTATGGCATCAGGCTCGACGGCAGCGGCAGCGGAATCTGCAGCTGCGGCAGGGGCGACTAAACGGATTGGGGGGGAAGTCTGGCGGGGTCCGTGACGCAGACCCTATCAGGCGCGATGCTAAGCCCGTTGGCCAACCATTCTCACCATGGCTGGCGGGCTCGCATCGTTTCTCGCTTTGTGGTGAAAGCCGTATTTGTCCAGGAAGAGATCGAAACTGAGCTTCACGCTGGAAACGCCTGATGGGACTATCTATGTGTTCACGCTTCCTTCACCACGATCATCGCATCGAGCAGTTGTGCACCAGACTTGTTGCTGTGAGAGACTCCGATGACCTGCCACTCATACTCTCCGAACTGCAAGCGGCCGTCGATCAGGCCATTGAGCGACTGCGCTCTCCGGATTCCGGTAATCCCTCCCAATTGCTGTAAGCGTTCGCGACAGTTTCAATGAGACGCCGCGATGGCTCACCTACGGCCGGAGTAGGAGTGTTGTTTAGCGAAATCTCAATGCGTTGTCAGTCGGTCGCGAACACCTAGTAGTGCGGCTTGACTTGGCCGATGTTCGGCATTAGTATTCGCCTCTCCAACAGCGAGTTCCAGCCTAAGGAGGTACAGCAATTCCTGCCAAACGTCCGGCCCTCCGGGCGAACCCACCCACTTCAGAAAACCAAACAAAACAACAACGAGGATGAACTTCCGAAAAATGCCGGATGAAAACGCATCCCGCAGCGGTAATCCTTAAGGAGGAAAAATGGAACACGGAGTTTGCAAGCATTTGACCCTGGCAACTTGCGTTACCCTGGCGATTGCCTTTGGCGCGTCTGCGCAACAGAACGATAAACAATTCAGAACTTCCGAACTGAAAATGAAGTTGAAGGGCGTAACCTCATTTCGAAGTCCCATCGGCTTCGGCGGCGAAACCAAGGCATCTCCTCACCAGGCGAAGTGGGACGAGATTCATTACCGCGCCCATCATTACGGAAAGATTCTGGCGCAGCAGAACGGTCTCAGCGGGACGGCAAAATCGGTACCTTCAGTTACAGCTCTACCCGTGGTTGCGCCCGACGCGGGGTTCAGTGGATTTGCCGGAATCAACGGCACCGAGCAAGCAGCGCTTGAGGGATTCGACCTTGAACCACCCGATCAGGGACTATGCACCGACGGAAACTCTATTCTGGAAGTTATCAATCTGGCGGCAGCAGTGTACAGCCCGAAGGGTAAGGTGCTGTCAGAACCGGTCGGGTTGAGTTCTTTCTTCGGCACGACGGCTACGCTCTCCGATCCGAGGTGCTACTACGATCCGCCTACCGCGCGCTGGTTCTGGAGCATTACCGAAGTCGCGATTCCCAGCGCGGTGTTACTCGCCGTGAGCCTGGACAGCGATCCGGCAGGCAGTTACTACCTATACTCCATCGATACGTCCAACGACGGCGCTCTCAACCTGTGCCCATGTTTTGGCGACCAGCCTCAGCTGGGGGCGGACACCAATGGGATCTACCTCACCACGAACGCCTACAGTTTGTTTTATCTGTCGAACGGGGAAGCCCAAATCTACGCGCTCTCCAAGTTTGCACTGGTCGCAGGATTATCGGACGCCGGGCAGCATTTGATACCGGCAGCAGGGCCGGGGGATCCGTACCCCTTCAGCCTGTCGCCTGCGTTGTCGCCAGATGGACAAGGTTCGGGACTGAATGGCGGGACGGAGTACCTGATGGCCTCAGACATCGACGCCAACGAAGCAGACGAGGTGGTCCTGTGGGCCATCACGAACACTTCTTCGCTGGGCGAATTTTCTGATCTACGGCTGAGCAGCGTAGTGGTGAAAACGGAGACCTATTATGAGCCACCCCCCGCAACCCAGAAGGCCGGTTACACCCCGCTAGGCAAGGCTTTGGGTGAGTCTGAAGAGGGGATCAATACGGATGATGACCGCATGTCGATGCCGCTCAATTGGGCCGACGGGAACCTATGGGCCGCAGTCAACTCCGCCGTTGAGGTCGACGGCAACACGGTGGCCGGAATTGCTTACTTCATCGTTCAGCCTTCGTGGAAGCATTCCGCCCTGAAGGGTTCCGTCACCACCCAGGGATATGTAGTGGCGGAGGGTCCAAGCGGAGCGGCTGACAGCACGATCTATCCGGCCTTCGGGGTCTCGGACAGCGGCAGTGGGGCGATGGTATTTACGCTGACTGGGCCGGACTATTTCCCAAGCGCCGCTTACGTGCCGGTCACCTTGGCGAAGGGCGCGGGTACAGGGATACGGCTGGCGGGCAAGGGCGTCGCGGCCGACGACGGATTCTCCGGTTATGCCTACTTCGGCGGGCCGGGATACGGTCGATGGGGAGATTACTCGTGGGCGGTCGCTGTTGGTAAAGATGTCTGGATCGCGACGGAGTATATCGGACCCAGGAAACGCGACTTTTACACCAACTGGGGCACGTTCATCGGCGCAGTACCGCTTCCGTAAAAACTGCGGGGTTAAGCGAGACAAGAAAGTAAGTTTGGGGCGGTGATGTCGTCACCGCCCCTTTTCTTAGATCTTTAGCGCGGAACGTGTTTCGCGATCGCGTTCACAGGGATGTCAAACACAGCAGCGATTGTACACCCGCTCAACGGCTCCAAGCGAAATGCTTTCGGAGGGTCCACCGTTGCAAAAAACTCAAGGATGGGCCAGCCCGTATTGGTCGTGCCAGCAGAAAACCTGAGCTGGGCATGGCTTTCGCACGCTAATAACGTCGGGTTAGTCCGTTTGGGGAATTGCCGCGGCATTTACAATTTTCGGCAGCCGTTGGGTCCTGCCGAAGCGAGCCGACTCCAGGTTCGGAGGCACGATCCCGAGGAGGATAACAATGCGTCGAACTACAATGCTCGCAGTATCCACATTAGCTCTAGCTCTTTGCACAGTTTGCTCTGCAGTGGGCGCCACGACTCCGCCCCCCGATACCTTGAAGGTTGATTATTTCTACTTCGACGACAGCGAAGCGGCGGTTTTTTATGACACCGTGCGTGTGATCAACCCAGGCACGGCGGGTGGCAGTCTTTGCGCCGCGATTTATGTGTTCGATTCCTACCAGGAGCTGTCCGAGTGCTGCAGCTGCTTAATCAGCCCGGATGGTCTGCTTACCCTTTCGACGGCGTTCAGCTTGGACGATAATCCGCTGACCGGATCGAGCCCGCTCACCGGGGTTATCAAGACGGTCTCGACCGCAACCAAAGGCGGGGTGTGCCCGACTTACCCGGTCAGTCTCACTCCAACCGCCGGGCTTCGCGGTTGGTCGACTCACGTGCAAAGCGACGGCATCACTGAAACTGAGACGACTTCGCAGGATGCCACTCTCAGCGCCGCCGAAGTGACTCGACTTCAAAACGAGTGCCATGCCATTCAGTTGGATGGCAGCGGCCACGGTCTATGCTACTGCGGAGACGAAGTCCCATAGCAGGCTGCGCAGCAAAAATCGCCGGTTTCGCCGCATTGTTGGTCTCTCTGATGGGCTGTCTGCTGGTGCGGACAGCCTTCTTTATTTATCTGCAAGAATTATTCCCTGCTTCCGGCGAGCCCAGGGCCTGGCCCGGATTTTTTGTTGACTGAGCCCTTCTCCAGGTACAGACTGGGTCTGAACCGTTGATCGAGCGTGCGTCATGAAAAAGCTGACAGGTGCTCTCCTGATCTTTGGCATCTTCGCTTCCACCGCCGTTGCCCAATCTATGGAACGAGCGATGAAGGAGAGACAGAAGGTACTCGCCGGATGGCTGGCAACGGTCAAAACAGCGGAAAGCAAGTACAAGGGCCAGTACGGATTTTACGGGGACCTCGATGCCCTACGTAAATCCCAGACGCTGGACGCATTGATCTTCGAACCTGACAAGGAATCCGACGGGCCCACGGCCGCCGAGCCGGACGCCAATCTCGTGCCCGAGGGCACGCGTTTTATTGTGTCGGCCCCTGACGATGGCAAGCACTTCAGAGTCGACATATGTGAAGTTGTGGACGGGCGGAGCCTGTGTGTGTTTGGGTCGGAGATGGGCGGAGGGTTTTCCTATGTGGACCGTCCGCCCCCGATGCCAGAAGACGGCCTTCCCGGGTAGCGGAAAGCTGAGGGCTGCCCGGCATCGACCGATCCGGGCGTTCCCCTTGCCCTCAAAGAGTACCCCCATTCCGGTTTGACCCTCTGGACTGGAGTCCTTACACTTGTGTTGTCTGGCGGGAATGATTCGGTGGAGGGCTTCCTGAGTTTGCGATTCCGAGGATTGTGGTGGGCGGCCCTGGTGGGGCTGCTGGCAGCGGTGTGCGTCGGGCAGCAGCAATCTTCGTCGCAGGATGCTACTGCGCCTGATCAGCCCGCAGAGAAGCAGGATCAGCCTTCGCAGAAACAGGCTCCGCTGCAACCGCCTCCGCCGCAACCGCTTCCGCAGGGCCGAACTCCGATAACGCTCGATACCAGCGAGACGGTTTTTTCGGTGCTGACGGCGCTGAATTCGTGCGGCTACGATCAGGATTTGACCAGCTCAGATGCGACCCGGCTCAATGTGCGGGCGGAGGTGCAGAGGAACCTGCAGTCGTCAGAGGAGGGGCAAGAGGCGCTCACCAAGTTGTGCGACTTCTACCAGGCGCACACGCCGGAGCGGAATACGACTCGCAGCCTGTCGCCTTATATTTCGCTGGCGTTGTACGTGGATGGGCCGCCGCATTTTGTGCCGCGGGTGAAAGAGGAGGAGTTGCCGCCGGATGCTTCGGCGATCGCGGGCTTTGGAGCACTGCTGGAAAAATTTTATGACAAGGCCGGGCTGCACGGGGTCTGGGAGCGGCATCGCAATGACTACAACGCCTTGACCCAGCGCTATCATGAGGCGCTGGCCAAGATGGTGTTCGACACAGAGATTTATCTGAAGCAGCCTTCGGCGCAATACCTGGGGCGAAGGTTCACCATTTATCTGGATTTCATGGGGTCGCCGAATGAGACGGACGCCCGGAATTACGGGGCAGACTACTATGTTGTGGTGTTTCCGGCACCGAGCGGATCGAAGGAAGCTCCGCGGGCGTCGGCGCTGAAGATGCAACAGATCCGGCACACGTTTCTGCATTACGAGATGGATCCGCTGGCGGACAAGCATTTCGCAGCTGTCAAGCGGCTGGAGCCGCTGCTGCAATCGGTGAGGCGGGCGCCGATGGAAGAAAGCTTCAAGAGCGACATCTCACTGCTGGTGACGGAGTGCCTGGTGCGCGCCATCGAGATCCGAACCAGCGGGACCAAGCAAACGGTGGAGGCGATGCGCACGCAAGCGGTGGACGATGCGGTGAGGCAAGGCTACATTCTGACGCGGTATTTTTACGATGCGGTGACGGCATTTGAAAAAGATCCAGCGGGCATTCACGCCACGTACGGGGAGATGCTGGAGAATGTGGATTTGAAGAAAGAAGAGAAAGCGGCGGCGGAGGTTCAGTTTGCCGGCGCTGCGTCGCCGGAGCTGCTGCAGTTTTCGCGTCCGGAAGAGCGGCGGATGCTGGTGACGGCGGAGAAGCGGCTGGCGGCGGGCGATCCCAAGGGCGCCCAGGAGCTGGCGCAGCAGGCGTTGGACAAAAAAATCGGCGACCAGGGCCGGGCGTTGTTCATTCTGGCGGAAGTGGCCGTGGCCAACAAGAATCGCGATGGGGCGCAGGACAACTTTCAAAAGGCCATCGAAACGTCGAAAGATCCGAAGGTGGTGGGATGGTCGCACGTGTACCTGGGAAGAATCCTGGACATGAAAGAAGACCGGGCAGCCGCGTTGGAAGAATACCGGGCAGCATTGAGCACGGGTGGAACGCTGCCGGAGATCAAAGCGGCGGCGGAGCGAGGGCTGGAGAGAGCTTATGAGCCCCCAGCTAAGCCACAGTAGATGAAGAGTGCGGTTACAATTCGAAGTGCGGGTGAAGAATTCGAATCTGCAATTCGGTGATTGCGCAATTACCAAAGGTCAAGGAGAGAGCATGAAGCGAGCAGCGATCATTATTAGTATCGCGATGCTGGGAATATCGAGTTGGAGTTTTACGCAGAGTAACGACAAGCCTGCGGCGCAGAACCCGCCGGCGGGACAAGCGGCAGCAGCGGCGCCGGCAGGAAAACGTCCGCCGCAAGCCAAGACGCAGCCGGAGTTTGATGCCTATAAGGCGGCGAATGGATTGACCGATCCGGACGCGCAGGAAAAAGCGGCGACGGACTTTGCCACGAAGTTTCCCGACAGCGAGCTGCGGCCCTTGCTCTTCAAGGCAGTGATGCACGGCTACCAGCAGGGCAATAATGCCGACAAGATGATGGAGACGGCGCAGAAGGTCCTGAGCTTTGACCCGGACGACCCGGAGGCGCTGCTGGGAGTGGCCCAGGTGCTGGCGGAGCGGACTCGCGACACCGATCTGGACAAGGATCAACGTTGGGGGGAAGCCAGAAAAGATGCGCAGCGCGCACTGGTGACCGTGGATACGGATGTTCCCAGCACGGGTTATCCTCCGGAGCAATTGACGGCATACAAGGCGTTCCTGCGGTCGGAAGCTTATGCGATTCTGGGGACGATTGATTTCAACGCGAAGTTGTGGACGGATGCGGAAGGAAATCTGAGGAAATCGATCGACGCGTTCCCGCAACAGGTGGATCCGATCGCAGTGTTCCGGCTGTCGGTTTCTCTGGATATGCAGAGCAAGTATCCGGAGGCGCTGAAATATGTCAACCAGGCGGTGGATTTGACCAAGGCAGGCACCGGAGCCGGGGATGCGGCCCGCAAGGAGAAGGACCGTCTGACGCAATTGACCAGCGGGGGGGCGCCGCCGGCCAAGAATTGATCGAGGGTGATCATTGCGGTAGGGATGGTTCGAAGGCAAAGGTCGTTGCGGGCAGAGATGATCGCGGCAGTACAATCATGAAGGAACGGGAAATCACCGCGCTGGAAGCGGCGCTAGGCTACCACTTTCAGCGCCGGGCGGTGATCGAACAGGCCGTAACCCACAGCTCGCAGGCGCGGGAGCAGGAGGCGCAGCGGTCGAGTGGCGAGAACAAATACACGGTCCACGATAACGAGCAGTTGGAGTTTTTGGGCGACGCAATTCTCGCGCTGGTAACGAGCGAAGAATTGTTCCAACGCTTTCCGCGCTTCCGCGAAGGAGAACTCTCCAAACTACGGGCTCATCTGGTGAGTGAGCGTCATCTGATCCGGGTGGCGCAGGGACTGGAACTGGGGCACTACCTGCGGTTGGGACGGGGCGAAGAAAAAAGCGGCGGGCGGAGCAAGACGGCGCTGTTGGTGGATGCGCTGGAGGCGGTGCTGGCGGCGATCTACCTGGATGGCGGAATGGCGCCGGCTCGCGAGTTCATATTGCGGGAGATCCTGGCGCCTGAGCTGGAGCGGATGGCGCGCGAAGGCGGATCGCTGCCTATGACGGATTTTAAGTCGGCTCTGCAGGAAGCTCTGCAGGGGCTGGGCATGCCCCAACCAACGTACGTGTTAGTGCATGAGGCGGGGCCGGAACACAGCAAGACGTTTACCGTGGAAGTCCGTCTGAACCATGAGAACGGCAAGGGCCGGACGGAATTCGTGGGGCGGGCGCAGGGCTCGACGAAGAAGACGGCGGAGCAGGATGCGGCGCGGCAAGTGTTGTCTTACCTGGCTTCGCGGCCACAGCCGGCGGCTTCGAGGCTGGCGCGGGGAACACGGCCCGCGGACAGGTAGAGTGACGGGATAAGTAGAGTTCAATGAATTCGCCTGACGAAAATCTTTCAGACGGCCGTTTGCAGGACGGACGTTTTCCGGTTGAGCAGATTCCGGTTGCGAGTCTTCCCGTTGATCGGCTTCCGGTTGAGAATCCTCCGGCGGAGCCTTCCGCGGTTGATCCCTTCCCGGTCGATCGTTCCGAGGTTGACCATTCTCCGGTTGATCACTTCCCAGGCCGTCGCATGCCAGTGCGGGTTGAAGGGGTAACGGCGAGAGGGGATGTGACCGCCTCGCTGCAGTCGTTGTTGGGAACAGTGGTGATCGCCGTGTTTGTAATCACGTTCATCGTGCAGGCGTTCCAGATTCCATCTCCGTCGATGGAGAATACGCTGCTGGTGGGCGACTATCTGCTGGTGAATAAACTCTGTTACGGTGGCGGCAGCGTGGGCGACTACGTGATGCCTTACCACCAGGTGCGGCGCGGAGATATTGTGGTGTTTCATTATCCGGTGGATCCGGCGCAACATTTCGTGAAGCGTGTGATCGGAGTGCCTGGCGACCGGGTGCGGCTGATCAACAAGCAGGTGTTTGTGAATGGGGTGTCGTTGAAGGAGCCCTACGCACATTTCAGCCGCCCGGTGGACGACATGTTCCGGGATAGTTTTCCTCGGCTGGATATTGCGCCCGGTGTGACGCCGGAATGGTGGGTGCAGTTGCGAAAGCTGGTCGAAGACGGTCAGCTCATCGTTCCCCAGGGGCATTATTTTGTCATGGGGGACAATCGAGATGACAGTTACGATAGCCGGTATTGGGGATTTGTGCCAGAAGCCAATATCATTGGGCGGCCGCTTTTGATTTACTGGTCGGTGCGAGGGAGTGAGGGCGAGACGGCGTTACCGTCTTCAGTGAGTGGTAAACTGTACAACTTTGCATATGCGCTGACGCACATCGTACAGATCACGCGCTGGAAACGGACTCTGCAGGTGGTGCATTAAGATGTGGAGTTCGATTCCCGGGGGCCGAAACGAGACGGGATGGATTGATCACATTGGCTAAGAACAGCAAGGCAAAACCAGACGTCGAAGAAAAACCGCGTGAGACGACGGTGGAGTTTCTCTCTTCGCTGGCCGCGGTGCTGGTGACGGGACTGTTCATTATCACATTCGTGGTGCAGGCGTTCGAGATTCCATCGAGTTCAATGGAGAACACGCTGCTGATTGGCGACCACGTCTTCGTGAACCGGATTCAGTTCGCGCCCAAGAGTTCGTGGATGGGGCCGTTGCTTCCCTATCGCCAGGTGCGGCGCGGCGATATTGTGGTGTTTCTGGCGCCGTGCGAGCCGGGACTCTATGTGGTGAAACGGATTATGGGGGTTCCCGGAGATCGCATTCATCTGCGGCATGGCGTGGTTTACCGTAACGGCGAGGCATTGCAGGAGCCCTACGTAAATCACACACCGGATGCAGTTCCTAATCCGTATCGCGATGACTTTCCCGCAGTACCGCCTTCGGAGAGTTATAACGTGTATCCGTGCTGGGAGCCGCAACTGCCGACGCACATCGAGGGGGAGGATCTGGTGGTGCCTCCGGGCCGCTTTTTCGCCATGGGCGACAACCGGGACGTGAGCCTGGACAGCCGCTACTGGGGATTCATTCCGCAGGAAAATATCATTGGGCGCCCCATGTTCGTCTACTGGTCGTTTGAAACGCCAGGCGACCAATACCGCAAGACCGATTTTGGAGACCGCATTGGTTTTCTGGCGCACGTGGTCTTGCACTTCTTCGATGAGACGCGGTGGCGGCGGACACTGCGAGTGGTGCGGTGAAATCTTTATCTTTCAAGCGGCGGGTTGTGGCCGCGGCAGTGCTGATTCTGCTGGGCCTGTTTCTTCTGCGCCCGGGCGGGTCACGGCTGAAGGCGCGCATCACGAATTCCATCAGCGGCGCGGTTGGGCGCCCGGCGGAGATTGGTTCGGTCCACCTTCGATTCCTGCCGCAGCCCGGGTTTGATCTGGGGAATTTGATCATCTATGAAGATCCGGGGTTCGGAGCGGAGCCCATGCTGCGCGCGCCTGAAGTCACGGCCGTGGTGCGGCTGACCTCGCTGTTGCGCGGACGGCTGGACATCTCCCGCCTGGAGCTGACCGAGCCCAGCCTGAACCTGGTGCGCAGAGCCGACGGACGCTGGAACTGGGAAACTCTGCTGGAACGCACGGCGCGCACTCCGCTGGCGCCCACGGCGAAATCAAAGTCGGAGTCGCGGCCGGGATTTCCTTATATCGAGGCCAGTTCTGGCCGCATCAATTTCAAATCTGGACAGGAAAAGAAACCATACGCGCTTCTAAATGCCGACTTTGCGTTGTGGCAGGAATCAGAGAACGCCTGGGGAGTGCGCCTAAAAGCGGAGCCGCTGCGCACCGACATGAGCTTGAGCGACACCGGTCTGCTGCGGATGGATGGGACGTGGCAGCGAGCCGGGAGCCTGCGCGAAACACCGCTGCAGTTCAGCCTGGAGTGGGAGCGGGCGCAACTGGGACAGCTGACCAAGTTGGTGTCCGGGAACGATAAAGGCTGGCGCGGAGAAGTTCGGCTCTGGGCAACGCTGGGTGGAACTCCGGCGGCGATGCGGATCGCTGGGGATGCCTCAATTCAGGACTTCCGCCGCTACGACATTGAGAGCAGCGACGGACTGCAGCTGGCAGCGCATTGCGACGGCAGATATAGTTCGGCGGAGGGCGTGATGCACGAGATTTTCTGCAGCGCGCCCGTGGGCACGGGAATGATCACG
>Ga0074045_10001064_pt1 | contig 26575 bp, 24 predicted proteins | sample BogForMeECP23OM2_FD_94442 | JGI IMG/M metagenome (GOLD analysis project Ga0074045, IMG submission 94442) | Bog forest soil microbial communities from Calvert Island, British Columbia, Canada - Bog Forest MetaG ECP23OM2 | ecosystem: Environmental > Terrestrial > Soil > Wetlands ...
CAGGCTCGTATAAATAGATTAGCATAGCGGTGGGAAAATCCAAACGAGGCGAACAACAGGCCAGCAAAAACGGGGGAAGCGGCCAGCCTGATAGGACTTGAACCTACAACCTTCTGGTTTCCGCCGGAGGCGGACTCTATCCAGTTGAGCTACAGGCTCGTACAAATAGATTAGCACAGGGGTGGAAAAATCCAAATGAGGCGGGACGACAGAGACAAGAGAAACCCAGGAGCGGACCGCCTCAGAAGGCGTCCCCTACACAGGCGGGAGAAACCAAGGAACCAACTTAAGGGCGGCCATCACAGGCCCGAGGAGGGCGAGGGGAAAGCCTCAGGCCTGAAGGCCTGAGCTACAGGGGTTTCACGAAGGATTTGCCGTGGGCTTCGGAGCCGCGCCACAACAGGACGGCCAGGGCTACGATGGTTACCACTTCGAAGCTGGCCAGGGCCCATTGATAGCCGAACCTGCCGCGCAGGGCGAACTCGACGTTGTTTGTGGGGGCGGCAAACAGAATCCCCAATTGGTAGGCGAAGCCGGGGATTAGCCCGCGCGCGGAATCGGCAGCAAGCTCGTTCAGGTGGACCGGAATCACTCCCCAGGCGCCCTGCACGCCCATCTGCATCAGCACGGCCGCCGCGATCAGCAACGGCACGTTCGCGCCGAAGGCCCAGAACGGAATAATCGCCAGGGACAAACCCAGCGCGCACATCATGCCCTTGCGCCTGCCCAGCACCTGCGAGAGATGCCCAAAAATTATCGCGCCCACCACGGCTCCCGCGGTGTAAATCATCGCGATGTTCGCCACCAGCGCGGGGCGCAGGCGGTGCACTTCTTTCAGGAAATCCGGATAGAGATCCTGTGTTCCATGAGACAGAAACATCATGAACGTCATCAGCACCACAAGATAGGCGAAGCGCTTCCACTGCCCAGCAACCGTACGCAGCACTTCGCCCATGGAGCCGGCGCGGTGCTGCTTCCACGCTTCGGACTCCGGCACCCTGGTCGTTATATAGAGGGCGAGCAGCGCCGGCAATGCGCCAATCCAGAACATCGGCCGCCAGCCCCAGGCCGGCAGAATAAATCGCGCCGCCAGCGCCGCCAGCAGGTTGCCGATGGGGTAGCCACTCTGCAACATGCCGCTGAGGATGCCGCGCCAGCGTGTTGGCGCCGCTTCCATCACCAGAGAAGCCCCGACTCCCCATTCTCCGCCCATGCCGATTCCGAAGAGCGCGCGCAGGACCAGAAACACGGTGTAATTCGGAGCAAAGCCACAGCCCACCTCGACCAATGAAAAATAGACTATGGTGGCCACCAGCGGAATCCGCCGGCCGAACCGGTCCGAGAGCAAACCAAACACGAATGCGCCAACAGGCCGGAAGGCGAGAGTAGCTGCGGTAGTAAGAATGATGGCTTGCTTGGAAACGCCGAACTGCTTCGCAAGCGTGTCGTACAGGAAGATAATTACGAAGAAGTCGAAGGCGTCGAGCGTCCAGCCCAGGAATCCGGCGAGGACGGCGTAATGCGCCCCTCCCTTGCGTGGAGCTGCAGCCATCGCGCTAGACGCGCCACTCGGTAGGATTCGGCATCAGGCGATACAATGCCACACTCGCGATGCGCGCGCCAGTCCTGGCTCCTGAGCAAGCAAAGAATGAAAATTGCCGGATGATCTCAACTTTGGAATCGTGCCTGGTGTTGCGGATGAGGTCCTTCGGGCCGCAAACGACGCGCCCCTCAGGATGACAGGCCGAACGTGGGTTGAATAGCGGACAAAATCTCAATTGCCGAGAAATTTGGTTTAGTTCCGCGCGCCTTCAAAATGGGCCTCGATCTCCTCGAGCGTTTTGCCCTTTGTTTCCGGGAGGAAGAACGCGGCAGTCACAAAGTAAATTACAGTACATGCGGCAAACGCGAAGAACATCGTGGCGTAGCCGTATTTGCCTACGGTGGGCAGGAAAATCGCCGCAATGGTGGTGGAGAATCCCTGGTTGATGAGCAAGGCGATGCTCATTCCGTTGGAGCGGATGCGCGTGGGCATGAGCTCCGAAAGCGCCAGCCACACGCAAACACCCGGCCCGACGGCATAAAAAGAGATGAAGAGGTACAGCGTGAGGGCCACCAGCCAGCCGTTGCGCTGGCCCGGGATGGGCGTGATCAAGGCGTTTTCAATCTTCAAGGGCGCGGTTCGCGCCTCGTCCAGGTTTGCAAACGGATTGGAAAAGAACGCCACAACCTTGTTGGCAGGAACGCTACTTTCGCGGGTTATCTCGACGGGTTTTGCGGCCACATCATCCGACCGGACCACCTTCGACGCCGAGCGGAATCCTCCGTACGAGTAAATCAGGCTGAGCGACGTTGGCCCCGTGGTGGGCTGAACGCCTGGCCCCTGCTTCCCCGCCAGCAACGCCTCGGAAGCCGTCGCGTCGTACACGAACGAGAGCTTCTGGTCCGGCCCGACCATGGTCTGCACAAGTTCCCGCGCGTCCACGCGGCGCGCTTCCGTTTTGTGGAAGAGCAAACCGGTGCAGACAAGCGAGACGATGATCCCGGCGCTACCGAGGGAGAGCAGGAATTTCCTTCCTTTTCTATCAACCAGGACCATGGCGCCGATGGTCATCAGGAAATTCATCATTGTGAAAATCACGTAGCCCCAATGCGCTTGCACATCGGAGAGGCCGCTCTGCAGCAGGATATTGGTGTTGTAGCCGATGATGGAATTGATGCCGGTGGTCTGGTTGCACGCCAGGATGACGCACGCGAGAATGAAGGGGATCACGTATTTACGCCGCAGCAGGGATTCCTTAATTTTGCCGCCCGTGGAACTCTTGGCCCGCTCCGTCGCGCTAGTTTCTTCCATCTCACGGAGTTCCGATTGCGCCTGGTCGCTGGAGCGCGAGCGGAGCAATGCGCTCAACGCCGATTCCTTTTTCCCTTTGCGGAAGAGCCAGCGAGGTGATTCGCCGACCAAGAAACTCCCAATCACAAAAAGGATTCCCGGCGGCAGCGACACCCAGAAGATGCCGCGCCATGCCGTGTTTTTGAATGCCAACAACCGGGAGGCATCGCCAAGCTGCGCCACCTGATCCACGCGGTAGCTGAAGTACATGCCCACCAGCGCCGCCAACACAATACCCAGCGTAAGGAGCCACTGGAATACTCCCGTGCCTTTTCCCCGGCTCGATGCGGAGAGGCATTCGGCCAAATAGAGTGGCACCACCACTCCGATGAGCCCTGCGCTGACTCCCTGCAGCAATCTGCCCAGCACCAGCGGCCCGTAGCCATGAGACAGGGCGATCACCGGGATGCTGGCTACAAATAGCACGCCGCTCCAGATCATCAGGGGCTTGCGGCCCATCCAATCCGCCAGCAGGCCAGCGAAGAGCGTGGAGATGACGCTTCCCAAAAGCACGGCGGCGACGACGATTGACAACTGCCCCGCGTTCAGGCGCGAAGTTGCTTCCAGATAGGGCAGAGCGCCCGAGATGATTCCGACGTCCACTCCGTACAGCAAGCCACCTAATCCCGCCACCAGCAGGAGAAACCGGTTGTAGCCGGTCTTGTCGTTTCCTGGTGCCCCTATGCCTCCACCCGCTAACGCAGATGCCATGGAACCATCCTCTGTACCTGGATTTTGATGCGGAGAAGATTCCTGCTTCCCTGCCCTTCTTCTCCGCCTCGACTCTTTCTACCCTTGCTTTCGCAAATCTTTGTGACTTCTACTGCGACACTGGCGCGCGCGCGGCCTTTCCAGGGAAGGCATTCTCCACCAACTTTTGCTCGCGGACGACCACGACGCCGTTCACCAGCACGTACGGAATGCCTTCCGAGTATTGCATCGGCTCTTCGTAGGTGGCTTTGTCGATGACCCGCTGCGGATCAAAGATGGTGATATCCGCGTCCGCTCCCACGCGAATTCTTCCTTTGTTCAGGAACATCGGCGCGCGCTTTTCCAACCGCTGGGCAGGCATAATGGTCATTTTCCGCATGGCACTCATTAAGTCCAGCACCTTTTCGTCTCTCGCATAATGCCCCAGGACACGCGCAAATGTTCCCTGACCCCGAGGATGCCCCTTTGGCCCCGTGAACCGCATTCCGTCACTGGCGACCATGACCATGGGATTCGCCACTGCACCGCGAACCACCTCTTCCGGAATCGAGAATACGAGAACGGCGCCGCCCTCTTTGCGGAATTTCGCGAAGGTCTTTTCGCTGATGCGCTCCCCCGTTTTTACCCATTGCAGATCCTTGTAGGTGATGCCCATGCTCTCTTGCCAACCCGGATCGAAAATCGCCGTTTCTAGATTCGTGGACCCGGCCGTGTACGGATAACACTCGGTGGTCACGTCCAACCCTTGGCGTTTTGCGCCTTCGATTAGCGCGATAAGCTCCGGCGTATCCTTGAGGCCGATGCTGGTGACGTGGACAACATGCAGCGGCGCGCCCGTGGATGCCGCGGCGGCAATGACCTCCTCGACCGCGGCCAAGCCCGATGTGGGTTCCTTCACACCTCCATATCTGACGTGGACGTGCACCGATGCCTTGTATTTTGCGGCTACGCGAAACATCTCGAGAATTTCTTCGTGCGTGGCAGCCTCGGTGTAGTTGATTCCCATGCCCATCGCCGGGGCGCCCTGGCGAAACCCGCGCTCCATCAATTCGGTCATCTCTTTGATTTCCTCGGAAGAGGCTGGACGATGCGCGGCGTCTCCACTGGGCGTGAAATCACCCGCTTCTTTCATCACCTTCATGCGAACGGGGATATGCCCGATGCTCACGCCATAATTGATGCGCGTTTCTCCCTGGCGCGCCGCGTACCATCCTTCCACGTCGGCCGTGCCAACTTCCAATTCCAGCGAAGTGGTGACGCCATCGCGCACCTGAAAATCATAATTCTGTGGCGCCTGTCCATGTTCGTGCATATCAATGAAGCCCGGCGCTACCACCAGGCCATTGGCGTTGATCGTCTCGCGGCCTTGCAGCGGACTTTCCGTAACAGCGACGATTTTTCCGTTTCGAATACCTACATTCCGAACGGCATCCAGCCCCGATTCCGGATCCATCACGCGGCCACCGAGAATCACAAGGTCCAGCGGCGCCTGTTTAACGCCTCCCGGCGCACACGAAGCAAGCAGCAACGCGACCGCAATTCCGCCCATCCGCCATTTCATGAGTTGGAGCCCCGCAAGTGGAGTCGTTGCTAAGTTTCCTCAGCCGGAGGTTTTCTGTCAAAGGAATTCTAAATGTTTACATTGTTCGTGACGCACTTCGGTAGCTGACACTCGGATGCAGTGCAGTGCACACTCATGCAGAACAAGTAGCTTGAAAGCCAATGAATAAGGCGCTGGGAGAACTTTTGCAGCGCCTCTCGTTTATTGCACAACTGCGCGTCGTTGTGCGCTGAACGCGCAGAGCGAGTGCAACAAAAGGTGTACAGTTTTTTGGGTAAGAACTGCACTTCAAAACAAGCGCAAACTTCCTCGTCGCGCGCGTTAGCGCCGCCCTGAGAGCGCGTCCGTTGCGATGAACGCTTGACTCCCTGGTTGGCCCAGAGTAGCGTACATGCACCACGGGCCAAACCACCAAACTTGAACTAGGGAGACAAAAATGGAAAAACAGCTCTCGTTAATAGGATATTGGCTAGGGTTGATCTGCACTGTCGTCGCGTTGATCATTCGGATGCTCCTCGCCATTCACGTGAATCTGCCCTTCCTGGGTCCTCCTGGCGGCCCTGCCATTTCCCAACAGACTTTCCTTCATGGTGCTGCGCTGTTTTTCTTGTTGACGATTGCGAGCTGGTGCCGGACTGCAAAGTCTTAGGCTAATTCGCACGCAAATCGACTGTTCCAGCCCGAGTAGCTGAATGCCGGCGACTATGTTGGATATGTGTGGGCGACGCCATGGCGACGAATTTCAATATTTTTGTTGAAGGCACTGGATGGGAGAATAGTCGAGTCTCGGCCGTTGATCCCGCAGATCTCAAGAGTGTCTGGGCAATGCAAACTGATTCTCAAACGCTCGCCCCCGAAGAGCAGTTCGCCCTTGGCTTCGATCTTTATAAGCGCGCTTGTAGCCCTGGAGCAGATGTCCGCGCGGTTTTCATCCGAGTATCCGTGCTGCGAAAGTTGAAATTCATGAGTGCATCTGGGGGATTGATCTCGCCTTGGCTGCATCATGGCGAACCAGATGATGCTGTTTTCAAAGTTGTAGCGGCCTTCCCAATGATCAGAATGCACCCTGGCATTCGCCGCGGAGGACTCCCCCTCGATGTGGAGGAATTGATAAGGCAGATCAGGAAAGAGGCTATTCCTGCGCCAGGAAGCTAACTCGAAGAACACTCGGCACGAAAAATTTTGGTCTGGCTTGGTTCTTATTCTCAATTGCCTTTGCGCTGCATACCTCGGATGAGGCAGTGCATGAGTTTACGGGCTACTACAACGCGACAGTCCTCACTTTACATGGTCACTCCTCATGGTTTCCGCGGATTGACGCCGGATTCCGCACGTGGCTGAGCCACCCGACGGATCGCAAAAACAGTGCTAACTAAACGCCGGACGCGGCGCGAGTTCGTAGCGGCCAGAAAAGATGCACGCTTGAATCGCCTCAAGTCTCAGAAAGATCGCAAGGCCGGACCTGAAACCAAAGCCAAACTCTGCGAGCGCCGCCCGCAAGCCGCTCTCGCACGCTTTATCAATCGTTCGCTGCGAGGGCGTTGGATTCATGCTCTTGCTGTCAGCCATCCAGCACAACTCGTGCGAATCGTCCTTGCCGTAATTGTTCGGGTACGCCTCGAACAATGCACCTTGTCTGCTGTACGGTGGCGCACCTTCTTGACGCGAGCGAGAAACTCGTCACTTCTTCGAGTGTAACAACAAGTATACAACCGTCTGACAAGCGCATGTATCTGCAATAGAGTCAATGCGATACAAACAAAAACGGTACACCACTAAAAGCGTTCTAAATCGATTCAATAGATGGGAACCCCGCTTCGCGTGCAAAAGAATCCCCGGCTCGCTGGGGGGCAACGAGCCGGGGTGGGGGTCCTGCCGAGGGGGGCCGGAGGAAAGTCGATTTTCTTACTGCCTATGCCGTTACTGCTTGACTCGTCGCCACAACACAAATCTTCTGCAGCTCTTCGTAGGTGAAGTACCGCTCTTCTTCGTTGCCGGCGCGCTCGAAATGGCCGATTCCCGTTGCTTGCGAAATCCGGGAAATCTCTGCCACCGGCATACCCAACAGGTACGCCGCTCGCGCCAGTGTCACGTACTTCGGGATCTGATTCGTCATGTTTCCTCCCCTCAATTCATGCAGGAAGCATTGTCATCAGGTCTTCTTCCACTCTCAGGATCATCGTCTTGTAAATGTCGACGTCCCAACCTTCTCCAATCCGCATCCGTACCGTCTCGCGATTCTCCTTCAACAGCTTGCCACGCAGGGGCACCTTGATATCGCCCAATTCCACCTGCAGGATCACCGCACGCCCCAGCCAATTCGCATACCCTGTGTTCATCAAATTTCCCCCAGAGCTCGGCTTGGACTTCGTGTCGCGAAGGCTAGATTCGCGCAGGCTGGGGTGTCCAGCAATGGTACAGCGAGGGTACCGCCCTAGTATTTCAGTACTGTCTTCGGCCTCTTTCCTCCGTCCTTTCAATATTTTTCAACGGGTACTTTCGTACCGACGCTTCGGGACGCGCGTCCCATCGCGTGTGTCCCAACGCGCATGGGACTCTCTTCTCCGTGACTAGACGCCTTCATCCTGCCTCCTTATTTATTCCCGGACCCACCATGCGCGCAGGGATAGGTTTGGCGCTCGGCGGTGGTTTTGCCCGGGGTTATGCGCACCTGGGGGTTCTTCGCGTCATGGAAGAGGAGAAGATTCCCATCTCCTGCATTTCCGGCAGCAGCATCGGAAGCATCCTCGCAGCCGCCTACGCCAGTGGTGCGCCTCTGCCGCACATCATTGCCAAGTGCAGAGAGATTCGCTTTCGTGATTTTGCGCGCTGGCGCGTTTCGCGGTACGGCTTAGCCAGCAACGAACGCCTTGGCGCGTTGGTGCAGCGCTTCTTCGATTCCAAGCAATTCGAGGACTTGTCGATTCCCGTCGCCATCGTCGCCACCGACCTGGGGACGGGAGATCCGGTCGTCTTCAGGCAGGGCAGCCTCGTGGAAGCCATCCGGGCCAGTTGCGCGTTTCCGGGATTGTTCGAGCCGGTGATGCTCGGAACCCGGTGTCTCGCTGATGGCGGCCTCGTCGCGCCAGTGCCCACACGCGCGGCCCGCGAACTCGGTGCGGAATATGTCGTAGGCATCTCGGTTGGATTGCATGACGGCCACCGCGGCGCTCCCACCAACATTTTTCAAGTGGTCAGCAGCGCCGTCAGCGCGGCTCAAAAGCACCAACTCGAGGCCTGGGAGCGTCACGCCAATCTTGTGCTGCGGCCCGACGTGCAATCCCTTGCCTGGGACGACTTTGAGCGCATTGACGACGCTATCGAGGCAGGCGCCACGGCCGCTCACAGCGCTCTTTCCCAACTCCGCAAGCTTCTGGCGCGGCAGCAAGAGGCCCATTCCGAACTTAGCCGCCAGGGTGAACTGCTCCTTGCCGAGGCGCTGCAATGATCCGCCCCGGCTGGTGGCTCCTGATGGTTTGCGCTACGGTGGTGCTGTGGGAGGAATGCGGAGAGAATCCGGGGATTTTCTGCTACCGTATAGTATGGGAAGGGATTAGAAGTCTACGCGCCCGCGCGCTCTTCCCCATCCCTGTTTCTGTAAAGACTGAGGCCGCTTGCTGCAATCCATCCTTCACTTCCTACACTCGCTTTACGACCCCCAAGGAATTCAACAACTAATCCGTTGGGGCGGTCCCCCTCTGGTTTGCACTATCATTTTTGTGGAGACAGGCCTCTTCGTTGGGTTCTTTCTGCCAGGCGATTCGCTGCTCGTCACTGCTGGCATCCTCGCCGGCCAGAACTTGATTCCTCTTCGCTGGCTGCTGCTCCCCGGCATCTTCTTAGCCATCGCTGGCGACCAACTCGGCTACTGGATTGGACGCTCAGCCGGTCCAGCACTATACCGGCGCGAAGACTCGTTCTTTTTTCGCCGGAGCCACCTCCAGCGAGCTCACGAATTCTACGAAAAATATGGGGGCCGGGCGGTTATTCTGGCGCGCTTCGTTCCGATCATTCGCACTTTCTGTCCCCCAGTCGCGGGCGCAGCGGCAATGCGCTACCCGACTTACCTAACGTACGACATCCTTGGTGGAACGCTTTGGATCAGCAGCATGCTCCTTGGTGGCTATGTGGCTGGCTCCCGGATCCCCAACATTGCCAGATACCTGCACTTCATAATTGCTGCGATCATTTTCCTTTCGATTTTGCCGCCAATCATCAGCGTTCTGCGCGCGCGGCGCTCAATTTCCGCCGCGCCTTCCGTTCCTTCTCCGGAGGACCGCTAGTGCATGCCTGACACCGCTATCCGTGCCATCATTTTCGACATTGGCCGCGTTCTGGTTCGCGTGGATATCCGCCGCCTGCAAGCCAGCCTCTCGCAAGGCCTCTCCCTCACGCCCGAAGAACTGTGGTCCGCCATCGAAAAAGATCCGCGCTGGCGCGATTGGCAGGAAGGCCGCATCTCCCCTCACGATTGGCATCTCCATCTCTGCCAGCGGCTGGGCATTCCGCTCAACTTTGCACAATTCACTGCGGCCTGGAATCTGGCACTCGATCCTCAACCCATCCATCCAGTAAAGATGTTCGAAGAGCTGTCGAAACACTACCGTCTGGTGCTGCTCTCCAACACGGATCCCATTCACGTGGCTCACATGGAATCCACTTATGAGTTCTTCCGGTATTTCCCAAAGGGCCAACGCATTTATTCCTGTTCCGTGGGCGTCAGTAAGCCCGATCCCCTGATCTACCGTGAAGCCCTACGAGCATCCAAGGTCCGCGCCGCCGAGGCGGTCTACATTGACGACATCTCCGCCTACGTTGAAGCCGCGCGTCAGCTTGGCCTTGCCGGCATCCACTACCAATCACCTGCGCAGCTTCTCCAGGCTTTCGCTGCCCTCGGCATAAAAGTGGAACTTTTTTGCACTACGTAGGAATTCACCGCTGGCCATGAACAGCGCGTAAAGATTGCCAGAACTAGTACCCGCTCCTGTTCCTGCATCGCATTCCAAACCTTTACCGTTCAATCATATAGAGACTCGTCTCATTTTGGCGGCCGCGGTATCCCGCTTGCACTTCTTCCTGTCAGCTTTCAAAATCCGGCAGCAATTTTGGGCTGCCATATAGAAAAAAGTCGTACCCCATTGGGGTGAGGAGAAGGAATTCACTATGTCTGAGCAAGATTCACAAAGCACTTACGTTGAAACGAAATCCGGTTCGTCTTGGCAGTTGCCCGCGATTATCCTGCTGGCGCTTTTGGCTATAGGCGGTCTCGGGTTGGCTTGGAGCAACTCTTCCAAGCTCGATGCTACCAAACAAGCCGTCACCGATCAGGTCAAGGCGGTGCAAACTTCCGTGCAATCGGATGTGAACACACTGAAGGACCGCGTTGCCCAGGATGAAAAGGCCAATACGGAACTACAGGGTGATCTGAAGGTGGTCACCGATAAGCTGAAGATCACGCAGAGCCAATTGAAGAAGGCGCGCGCCGAGGCCGAGCAGCTCAACACGGATACCACTTCGAAGATCACGGCACTCGACACTTCCGTCCATCAGGAACTGGCCACGAAGGCGACCTCTGACGACGTCAAGACCGTGGATACCCGCGTGACTCAGGTGGATACCAACCTGAACAAGACGATTAGCGACCTCAACATGGCCCGCAGCGAACTGGGTACCCTTATCGCCAAGAACCATGACGAGATCGACGTCCTGCGCCGCATGGGCGAACGCGACTACATCGAATTCTCCATCGCTGGCAAGAACAAGTCCCAGAAGGTCGGCAACATTTCCCTCCAACTCACGGGCACCAACGAGAAGAAGAATCGCGCCAACCTTCTGCTGACCGTCGAGGACAAGACCACCGAGGACAAGAATCGCTCGATCAATCAGCCTCTCTTCTTCTATCTGGGCGGTTCGCACCAGCCTGAGGAAGTGGTGATCAACAAGATCGGCAAGAACCAGATCAGCGGCTACCTGAGCATTCCCAAGGCGAGCTCACAGCCTGCGACGTCTGCTTCTTCTTCCAACTCCGGCAAGTAAAGTAAATCCGCTAGATTCGCTCCGAGGGGGCGGCTTCGGCCGCCCCTTTTTCCTTTTTGCCGGCTCGCCGTTTCCTCGCTCTCTCCTTATCTTTTTCTCTTTGTCCTCCTCTTCCGCTACAATCTGCGTAGGCTTGGAGCCTTCCCTTGCGCTCTCCGACGACTATCGTTTACTGCGCCATCGACGATTTGATTTCGCCCACTGGCAAGCCCCTCACCGGCTTCCCCCAGTTCCTTGATTCCCTGGCGGAATCTTCCATCCCCTGTGTGTGGGTAACTTCGCGCACGCGCTCGCAACTCGACGCTACACTTCGCAAACTTGGCCAGTCCGAACCTTTCATCGCCGAGGGAGGCTCTGGCGTTTATCTCCCCGAGGACTATTTCCATCTCAGGCCCGCCGCGACCACCACTCGTCTAGGCCGCTTCACCTGCATCCCCGTGGCTACGCCGCAGCCTGCTGCCGCGGAGGCTCTCGAACTCCTTGCCGAAGACACGGGAATTTCCATAGTGCCTTTGCGCTCGCTCTCTCCCCGGGAACTTTCCCAGAACACCGGCCTGCCGCAGCGCGAGGCGGAACTCATTCGGCTGCGCGATTTCGATGAACTCTTTTTTTTCGCCGGCGCTTCCGACGAGGGTATTGCTGAATTTCGAGCCGAAGCCGCACGGAAAAAGCTCCGTCTTCGTTTGCGCGGCGCGTTCTGGTCGCTGGCTGTCGGCGCTGATCTTTCCACTTGCACCCGCGAACTTACGAAGCTCTACGATCGCGCTCTGCGCGCGCACGCATTCAACGTGGCCGTTGCGACTACCGAAGAAGCCCGCGAACTCTTTCCTGCGTGTGAGCACGCAATCCTGCTGGCCGACCGCTCTTCGGAACATAATCCGCCTGACTCAGCGCCGCTCTCGGGGCACTCAGCCTCGCGACCCGCTCCCAAGTCTTTTCCACTCTTCTCGGCGGACACTTGGAAATTTGTGCTCGATACCATCGTGGCGCGCCAGTTCTAGGACGCCATCTCTGGTAATTCAATTGTCCTTCTTCCCTCTTGTGCCCGGGCCGCTGTCTCCACTGGAAAAGCAGTGTCCTTTGTGTGTGAACCTTTGCACAGTTCGGGTTTCGGCGGTTTTTTCATTTCGAGAAATTGCCAAAAAAGCCAAGTAAAACGGACTGTTCTAGTGGTACTGGCCCTGGCCTTGCAAGCTGGCACATGGATTGCTCATTGACACCTGCTCGTCGTGTAGATTGCCATGCTCCTCCGGCTCGCAGTCGTCAGAGGACTAGGAGTACTTACCCATGTCTTGGATGCGTCGCGTTTTTCATGTCAGTGCTTCGGAAACCCAAATGGGCCTCGTCCTCGCCCTCTGCATATTCACCATGAGCGTCATGTCCATCGCCCTTGTCTGGCAGGCCCAGGTGATCGCCAAGCAGAACGCCGTCATTCGCATGCTCGAAACGCGTTTCGGCAGCTGACCCGGTCCTGGAGCGAGCGGTAACGTCGACATCGCCTGTCCAGACATCCGCACTTTTTTCCGCCGCGTCACGCTTCTTTGTGCTTAAATCTTTTCTGCAGGGGAATTCACTCTAGGGAGATCGCACGTGAGACGTTTTGCAGTTGCAACTTTGCTTTGTTTATCCTTGGCGTTGAGTTCTGTAGCGCAACAACCCCGCGCATCCACCACCAGATCGTCGACATCCACGCAGCATCACTCGCATCACCATAAACAACACCGCGGCAAGAAGCACTCCGGCAAGCACTACCGTCATTCCCGCTCCGCGAGCTGATTTTTTTCCAAGCTACCCTAAAATGCAAAAAGGGCCCCAACCGGAGTTGGGGCCCTTTTTGTAATTTTGCTGTGTCGTGTGGTGAGCAGTATTACCGCGTTCTGCCACCTGCCGACTTGCACCGCGTCAGCGGTGTATGCAGCATTGTTTTGCTTCTAAGCCCGGTGGAGTCATCCATCCCCTCCGGAGCTCATGGAGCTCACATCTTGCTTCTACGCCGCGGCACAGTGCACGGCAAGGGGAAATTGCAAGAATCGTCAAGGAACACGTAACCCATTGCTTATCTGTGACTTGTCCTGTGGATATTGCGTTTTACTTAAGGAACAGCGTCTCTCGCAGTTGATCGCGGCCAACGAAGGTCTTAATGGTCCGGCAGCTTCCAAACAATCCCTGGATCTCGCGGTTTTGGTACACCTTGTGCGCCGCGCAAATTGGTTTTGCCGTCAGGACTTGCAGTGTGTTGGTGTCTGCAACGCGATACCTCTGGAATGCCTCTGGTTTCTTGCTGTGGAACATTGCCAGCACGACCCCGCCTGGCCGCAGCATTTCCGTCAGATGCGCCACCATTTGCTTCGCCATCACGGGTTCCAGATAGTCCAGAACATCCCACAACAACAGTGCATCAAACGACGATGTTCCGTACTGCAGGTTTTCGGCCAAGAATTTCTTTGCCAGCGCCTCTGGCGTGCGTTCCTCAAAATTCTCTTCCTTCAACAGTTCCACGCTGCGCTTCGCCTGCTCCCTTTGGAACTCCGACCATCCTCGCAAAATGTCATCGGAAGTTACGCGGAATCCCCGTTCGATAAAGAAACTCAATGTGGTCTGCCATGCCGGGCCCAGGTCCAGCAGCGTGCCGCGGCCCAGTCCTTCCAGGTGCCATAGCAACTCCTTGAGCCCATTCGAGATGCGCGTCGTTTCCTGCAAATCCGGTGCTCGATTCGCCGCGACAGCCCTGCGACCGCCGTTCCCATTGTTCCCGTTGTTGGAATCTCTCTCGTAAGGCAGTGGCCGCCTGCCCACGAGTCCGGCCGTACTCGATCCAATCGCGATGCCCAGCTTATTCAGGAATCCCATGGCTCAGTCCGCCCCCGCAAGTGCCGCGTCCGAGGCTGCCGTGTCTTCCGTCTTGCCCCCGTCCTTCGGCTTATTTGCTTCCGTCTTCCTGGAACCCGCGCGGCCTGCCTTGTCTGACGCGCTCACAGGAGGTTTTCCTGCTTCCAGCACGCCGTGCAATTCCGCGCCTTCCTCGATGGAAATCCGAGCCGCTTTCATGTCACCCTGCACGCGTGCGGAGCGCCATACCTGGATGCGTTCCGTGCCCGTCAACTTGCCTTCCACTCGACCGCGCACAATGACTTCCTTCGCGGTTACATCGGCCCTCACCGTCGAATTTGGTCCCAGAGTCACCGTGCCATTTCCGAACGTCAAATTCCCTTCGATATTTCCATCAATAAACAGATCTTCGTTCCCAGTGATATCTCCCTTGATCTTGATTCCCTGGCTTACACAAGCAGCAGCTCTCGGCGAGACATTCGCCGGAAAGGCAGGCTCTTTTCCGCTGCCTGTTCCCACATTGGAACCTGACTTTGTGGAATTCACTGCACCTGTGGAAATCTCAGGAGATCCCTGGGCTCTCCCATCCTCTTTGCGCCACATGGAGACACCTCAACCGCGTATGGATGTTTCAAAGTCGCCTTCGTGGACTGGCTAGGGATTGCGACTCAGAAAGATAAAGATATTACAGCACTTATTGGTTGTAAAGGGCAAGCAAAGTTTTTTCCACAGCCCGCGTGACCTGTCAGGCTATACCTTGGCTTGTCCCAGTATCCCTAGCCGCAATTCCGCTCCCTGTGTTGCCCCTCCATCCTTTGCACCGCGCATTTCCCACAGGGCCACGCACATGCCCATCAGCTCCCGCACGAATAGCTTCATGGACTTTCGCTTCTCCCACCAACGTTCCGGGTCAAAATCGCCGTCCCGCGCGCTCGCAACGCTTACCCTAATACTGGAGGGAAACACCTTCTGGAAAATATATCTTGCCCGACGCGTGTGGTAGTTGGATGTGACAACAATCACGCTTCTCCATTTGCGGCCTTCCGCTAGATGCGCCAGCGCTTCCGCTTCCCCGGCCGTGTTGTCTGCGTCGTGACCGAATCGCACGATTTTGTCTTTGGGCACGCCTCGTTCCACCAGATCGTGCTCCATCAATTCGGTTATCCCGGCATTGGGCCGCAATCTTCTTCCGCTTCCCACCACGATTCCGGCAACACCCTGGCGGTACAATTCCGCGGCGTGAGTTGCGCGGTCGGCATAAAAATTATCGTCGCCCAGCACGACGATCGCATCGGCATGGGCGGCGGGTTCGTCCACCACCCAGGATTCCGCCGCATAACGCATAATCGGATGCCGCACAAGATAGATCAGGGTGCAAAGTGCCACCACGCACAGCAGCACGACAAGATTTACGAGGATTCCTCCCCGTTCACCCTGGCGCTGCGCTGCTCTTTTCATGGATTTGGATCGGATGCCCGCAGTAGTTCCGCGGCCTGCTCTGGCAGGAATGAGTTGAAATAGACTTCCTTGATGCTGTAGGACTTGCTGCGCTTTTCCACGATAGGCATGATCTCGATGTGCCAGTGGTAGTCCTCCGCCAGCGTCTTCCAGTATCCGGCAAGCTCGCCCTTCTTACTCCGCGTGTTCGGCGAAGTGTGCACCACCAGGTGAAACGCCGGCGCCACCTTTTCCAACCGCCGCAGCACACGCCCAAGCAAGGCCGCCAATTGCCTTCGGTTCGCTCCCGGCCGCGGTTGCTCGAACAAATGATTGTGCCGCCGGTTCATCACCCATACTTCGAACGGCACGCGCGAAGCATAAGGGCACAGTGCGTAGTAATCGGCCTGCACATCCACAATGCGCTTGCCCTGCTTTTCTTCCTGGCGCACGATATCGCAGAAAACGCAGCGTTCCCGGTCCTTGTACCACTCATGCGACGAAACCAGTTCATACTTAATGCGCCGCGGAACGAAAATTGTGGCCGTCACTTCCGAATGCGCGTGGTCCCATTCTTCTCCCGCCAGCGCTCCCTGATTCTTGAAGACACTTACATATTTGAATCGCGCGTCCTTTTTCAAATCGGCGATGCGCAAACCCCACACCCAGAGCACGCGCTCAATTTCCTCGTCGCTCAGTTGTGTAAATTTCTTGTCGTGCTCGCGCGTCTCAATCACCAGTTCGTGCGCGCCCAGCGGGCCCATTTTGTCGTAGATGCCTTCGGCTGCGCGCCCCGGATCATTTTCCACGCGGTACAGGGCCTCCGGATGCGGTATCACGCGCCCCTGCCACACGCCCTCGGCCGGCCACGTCAAAATCGCCTTGGTGTTTTCCACCACTCCCGGATCGAAGGGACATTGCCCTTCCTTCCTCTCCAATTGCTCGCGCTGTCCGCATACAACCCAGCTTTGTGTGATGGGATCTCGTCTGATTTCCATGTAGTTCTTATCGCGTGTATCGCGCCGGCGTCGGGCCTTCTTCGAGGAGATGCCGGTCCCAAATCGCGCCTTCCCGGCTGTAGTAGGCCATCTCAAAATCCTGCGTCAATTCCAGCGCATCCGTGGGGCAGGCATCCTCGCACAAGCCGCAGAACATGCAGCGCGAGGTGTCATACGTAAACGTTGTCAGCACTTTGCGGCGCGTCGCGTCATCGCGTTCCCATCCCACGACAATCAGATTTTCCGGGCAGGCCAGCGCACACAGGTTGCATCCGATGCACAACGTCTCACCCGTTTCGGGATGCTTGTTGAGCCGCGGCGCCCCGCGAAAACGCTCCGCTACCATGGGCCGTTCCAGGGGGTACTGCTCCGTGTAGATATTGCTGGGATGTTGCGTCCGGAAAGTGACGCCCATGCCCTTCAGGAAGTCCGTCTGAAAAATGCGTGAGACGAGTTCTTTCATACTTTCAGTCTCATTCGCATGCGCCCCTCTTGTCAAGGAAACTCCCCATGGTCCCGTGCTCCCCTGTCATCGAGAGGTGTGACTCCTTCCGGCGGCCCCACTCGCTCGGCGTCCTGTGTGTTAAGCTTTTTTCGACATTCCTTGCATGGCCGACGACCTCCACTTTTTGCAGCTTGCACTCGACGAAGCCCGCGCTTCTGCCGCCGGTGGCGAAGTCCCCATCGGCGCGGTACTGGTGCAAGACGATGCTGTTCTAGCGCGTTCCGGCAATCGCACGATTCGCGATAATGACCCCACCGCCCATGCTGAAATCGTCGTGATTCGCGAAGCCGCGCGCCTGCTCCGCAACTACCGGCTTTCCGGCACCGTTCTCTACGTTACGCTCGAGCCTTGCGCCATGTGCGCCGGTGCGATTGTGCAGGCGCGGGTTTCTCGCCTGGTCTATGCCGCTGACGACCCGAAAGGCGGGGCCTTTCGCTCGTGTTTTGAGTTGCTCTCCAGCCCCAAGCTGAATCACCAGGTAGAGGTCAATTTCGGCCTGCTGGCTGAAGAATCCGCGTTGCTGTTGCAGTCGTTTTTCGGCTCTCGCCGATAATCCCACCTTGCCCTTTATGTATGACCTTTTCTTTTTCGCTCCGCCCATTGATTTCGGCGCGAATCTCATTTCTGTCTCCGTAGCCAGCGCCGCGCGGTGTCTGCTAAAATAGCGTCAGCGACCACTGCGGAGAGGTGACTGAGTGGTTGAAAGTACTCGCCTCGAAAGCGAGCGTACGGGGAACCGTACCGTGGGTTCGAATCCCACCCTCTCCGCCATGAAATCCGTGGTCCCGGTTGTACCGGGATTTCGGCTTCGGGCTCGGACGCCCGCACAGCGCCTCAAGTTCGAATCCCACCCTCTCCGCCAGTTCTGCAACTCCTTATTGAGTTCGTCTTGATTTCTTGGTGTCTGTCCTAGGGGCTGCAATCTGAATGTTGCCATGACACACTTGCTTAAAGAGAATGTCGTCAACCTCCCAAACCTCCTGTTTATGGGGCGACTTGGAGTTGGCATCGAGAAGCTTCATTCCTGTAATTCTTATGGGTGAGCGGGTACCGCTCTCACCCAGGTGTCGTTTGGCCAAGAGGACTCAAGCGCTGTGGGTTTCGATAGTGACTGATTTTGGAAACGGACAGAGTCTTGACGACCCTACCAGAAGTACACAACCAGCACTTCGGGGGCACCGGGAGCACCTGCTACAACCTTGGCGGTGACTACTATCTGCATGTTCTTGTGCTCCCAGTCGCGTGGCGCATTCACGACCGCTGCTTCAATACATTCGGATGACGTAACGCATTCTGCAGCGGCTATTGTCCCCGCTGAGTTGATACCTCCCAGTGCGAGGAATGGCTGGCCCGTCCCCTTTTCGAAAAACCGCGTGATGAGCGCGTAATCTCGGTCCGCCGGAGCCTTGAGGAGAGACTGGTCCAGAACCGTCCAGCTTCTGAAAGGTGCGGCCTGTTCCCGAATTGACCAGTTCTCTCCGCGGACACGATCGAAAACAAATCGGAGTTCCTTTGTCATTTGAATGGTCCACTGGTTCGAATATGCGCCGACCATGATAGTGGGAGACTCGCGGACATCCGTAAACGACACGGCTTCGACGGTCCGCATTAGTGTTGTTTTACCTCTTCCCCCTAAAAAGGAAGAAAGCTGCACAGTCACCCCGGTCTCGGCTGGAGTGACGACCTGGATGGAGTAATCCCCGTTTCCAGTTCCACCCGCGCCCCCCGTGAACGCGGGCCGTTGCAGCAAATCGTCAGCGCTGGCCCGTGCGATTCCACCAACGCACAGCAGAACTGGGGAAGAGGCCTTGACCATGGGCCTCCAAAAACGGTCGAGCGAAGTGGGAAAGAAAGTCCCCCAAAGGCCGCGCGCGCCCCAAACCGAGAGCACGAGACCCAGCCCGACTACCAGCACGGCCCAGAAATACCAACGTAAGAGAGTGTTCTTCGTTGCAGCCACACTCGGATGCGAATACGGCGGGAAATGGAACACCGGCGTATAGGACCCCAGCGTGAGTTCAATCTGTACAGCCCCAGGAGTTGTCAAGCTGGCGTGATAGCGGCCGAGCCGCTGGCGAACCTCCTTGGCGGCGACCCGCACCACTGAATCTTCGCCAGTTTCATAAGCGGAAGGACGGCCAAATAGGGTGACCCCTAGCAAGCGTTCCTTTACCAGTTCGCTGTGTCCCGCCAAGGTGTTCTCTACGACATAGGCAAGGAACTGCTGGCTGCGTCTGCTGCCGAGAAAGGCGGCGCTATGGAGAATCGTCTGAAGCTCTTCCAGGATTTCAGCGCGCTGGGCAGCCGAGTAGCTCTGAGCGGCAGAGTGAAGCGGGGTCGGAACCGGGGAAAGCATCGATTTACGCGATTGTATTCCACGATTGTGACAATTACAACATATGGTCCTGGCCCTGGTACCGGGACTAGAGGGAGACGGTTTAACGTGTTTAACACTGTTAGACCACTGTGCCATACGTTGCGGAGCCGGAATTTGCGGCGCACGCTCAATGCAACCCTGCAGGTCTATGCTCCAGGTCGTCTTTCAGCGGTTGCTCCACAACGACACTGGCTTTCGGCTTTTCAGGGGGTGGTCCAAATCAATGAAAGATCAAGAGATCAGGAGAGGGGAGTTAACCTTGAAAGTACAAGCACTTCTACGGCCCATACGGATGTGCGCCCTCGCAGCGCTCGTCCTTGTGATCTTTTTGCTTCTGCAGCCGGTCAGTTCAGCTCAATCGCAGTTCGCGACGCTCAGCGGCACAGTCACCGATTCCAGCGGCGCCGTGGTTTCCGGCGCTAGCGTGACAATTAAGGCGTCCCATTCCGAGGAAATACGGAAGACGGTAACGAACGCGGACGGATTCTTCAACGTTCCCGCATTACCTGCGGGTACGTACGACGTATTTGTGGAGATGAAGGGCTTTCAGAAATGGCATGGCGCGGGAATTGGCTTGAATGGTTCCGATAGCCGTACCATGAAGATCGAACTTAAGGTCGGTTCCAGCTCGGAGACCGTTGTGGTGGAGGCCAGAGTCACGGAGTTGGCCACTACTGACTCCGGAGAGAAGTCCGCGCTCATTTCCTCCAGCGATTTGCAGCATCTCTCTTTGGTCGGACGCAACGCAACTGAGTACCTCAAGATCCTGCCCGGGGCGACCCTGGGCAACAACAACTCTCTGAACTCGCCAGGTGATTCGGGCCAAGTCGTACAAATGGCCCAGTCGCCGCTCTCGCTCTCGGGGCAGCTCGGAAACGTAAATATAAATGGCCAGACTGCAGACATCACGCAGGACGGCCAGCGCATCGCCGACACCGGCAAGGGTACCTTTACGCCAGTCAACCAGAACCCCGAGATGATCTCGGAAATGAAAGTGCTCAGTTCGAATTTTTCGGCTGAGAATGCCAAGGGTCCCGTGGTGGTGAATAGCGAGACGAAGGGGGGGACGAGCGATTTGCATGGCGCAGCCTACCTATACGCGCGAAATTCAGCGCTGAACGCCACCGATCACCACAACCTCGCGGAGAACGTGCCCAATCCCAAGACGCCGAGCTCCTACTATTACCCTGGGGCTAATATTGGGGGACCTCTGTTCATTCCCGGAACGGGCTTCAACAAGAGCCACACGAAGCTCTTCTTCTTTGATGGTTTCGAGTACTACAAGCAGACGCTGGATGCCGGCGTAGCGCGCGCCTGGGTACCCACGCCCGCCATGCTCGGCGGCGACTTCAGTTCCTTAAGCAGTTACACCGGGCCCACCTTTGCCGACTTGTACAATGTCCCGACAGCGCCCGTAGCTGGAAGCTTTCCGGGATACGATATCCGCGCTGCAGCTGGCTGCACCATCGCAAGCGGGGTCCTTTCGTCGGCTTGCATTTCCCCTGCGGCGCAGATCTTCCTGAAGGACACGGTTCCTCTGGCCAACGCCAATCCGGCTACCAACAGCGGCTACGACTATGTCCAGACCTTCTCGACATTTGACAATTCCTGGCAGAACGTTACTCGCGAGGACTGGAACATCAGCGATAACACCAAGGTTTACGTCACGTGGAGCCACCAGCAGGAGACGCAAGAGTGGCCCGCGGGCCTGTGGGTGACGCTCGGTGACAACATGGTTCCCACGCCGAGTCCAATTAACGGGAAGAACAAGTCCGATGTCTTCAACGGTACGTTTGTGCATGTGTTCTCGCCGACCATGACCGTCGAGGTGCGAGCTGGATTCATGAAGTCGAATCTGATTAACGCTCCGGCCGATCTGAATAAATTCACCAAATCCGGCACCGGCTATCCGCTCACCGGGATCATGAAGGGGGACACGAGCATTCCGAGCGTCTCGAGTTGGTCGAGCACTGTTCCGAATTTGGGGGACGTTGGCTACGACTTTCACCCCAATGTAGTCGACAACCAAGGCATTCCCAGCGCATCCGCAAATCTCACAAAAGTTGTGCGGACGCACACCTTGAAAGCCGGCTTCTATTACGAACACGCTTTCAACAACCAGGACAACTGGCAGCAGTATGAGGGCGTGTATCAGTATGCCGATTGGGGACCTCAGGCAACCGGGAACGAGTGGTCCGACATGCTGATGGGCATCGGCATGCAAGGCTACTATCAGCAAGGCCCCCCGAACGTCGTTAACGTGGCCCAGAACATTGCCTCCTTCTACGCTCAGGACGATTGGAAAATCACTCACCGCTTGACCGTGAATATCGGTTTGCGTTTCGAGCACTATCCCAAGCCGTACAATTCGCAATTTGGCATGGCCGTGTTCAACCCCGCGAATTACGATCCCAATGCCGCGGTCGGCGTCAATACTGGCGTGGCTTGGCACGCCACTGATCCGAGCGTCCCGTCCACGGGGTCTACGGTTCCTGTCCTCTTCTACTCTCCGCGTGTTGGCGGAGCGTACGACTTGTTTGGCAACGCCAAGACGGTGATTCGCGGAGGGTGGGGAAAGTACCGCGCCTTCGATCCCTTCCAGTCGCGCAACTACACCGATCCTGCCGGAACCGCCATTGGCATTGTGGCGTGGGGCAACTGTGGATTTAACAGCTCCTACTGCCCCACTTGGGAGTCGCTCGACCAATACGCTTTTACTCCCGTATTGGGCAAATCCGTCCTGCAAGACACCGCATTCACGGTGGACGACCCGAATAACCACGAGACGCCTCTGGTTGACGCTTATAGCTTCACCATCGATCAACAACTGCCCAACAAGTTCAAAGCAGAAATCTCCTATGTTGGGAACCAAGGGAAATTCATCGACACGGAGGCGAACGCTGACTCCGTTCCCCTCGGCACCCTGAACACTGCCACTGCACCCCCATGTCCAGCCGGATTCCACGTCACGGACCCGCAATGCCAACAGCTTTACCGCCCCTACGCGCTTTACCAGGGCATCACGGAGGTCCGTCCCGTCTTTAAGTCGCGTTTTGACTCCCTACAGGCGAGCCTCATTCGCTACTCGGGCTGGCTGACATTGCAAGCCAACTATACTTTCTCCAAGAACATGGGCGACAACAACCTCAGTGAGGGCGCCCTGTCGGATTGGGGTACCAGCGAGCTCTATGGCTACTCGACCCTCAACCGCAGAAATACTTTCAGCGCGGCTTATGTGTTCGCTTTACCCAAGACTAAAAGCAGCAGCACATTCGTTCGCGGCGCTCTCGATAACTGGGAGATCTCAGGCATCACCCAGGTTAGCAGTGGCCCGCAGCTCAACGCTCAGTCCGCCAATTTCAATTATAGCGGTGCAAGTCCGGTCACGTTGGCGGGCACTCCGGATGTAACGCTGGCCCCGGTGATTACTTGCAATCCGCGATCGAACTTGGGACACGATCAATTCATGAATCCCAACTGCTTTACTGCCCCAGGGAACGGGAACATCGGAACCCTTGGGACGCCCTACCTCCCAGGCCCCATGTTCTGGAATTCGGATCTGACCTTGCTGAAGGATTTCAAGATTGGCGAGCGTCAGAAGCTGCAACTCCGCTTCGCGGCCTTTAACTTCCTTAATGCCGCCCTCTTATCCTTCAACGGTAGTTACACCACGAGGGATAACAATCTGACGGCGAGCTTCAACGACCTCGGGCAGATGATCACCGGCACGAGTTGCCCGGGCACATCGGGTGGAGTCCGGTGCACACAGCAATCTACCTTCGGCACCGCCGACACTCGTTTCGGCCAGCGCATCCTGGAGCTTGGTTTGAAGTACACGTTCTGACCAAGATGTAGCACCCCAGCAGGGGGTGGCCTGTCGAGGGCTACCCCCTGTATATTCTTCTTATGTTTGCGGCCATTTGCCTATTTGTGCTTCTGTCTGTTCCTCATCCCGCCTTTCCGGATACGGCCCCCAAGAGTTTCCAGGCGATTGCCAGAGAAGCCGATGCTGCGCGCCAAGCCGATCATCTGGGTGACGCACTGAAGCTCTACTCTGATGCTGTACGCCTGCGACCCTCTTGGGCCGACGGTTGGTGGTGGCTCGGTAGCATCCTCTACGAGCAAGATCGGTTTTCAGAGGCTCAAGCGCCATTCAAGCGTTTCATCGCGCTCTCTCCCAAGCCCGTCCCCGCGTATGCGTTCCTGGCCCTGTGTGAGTACGAGACGCAAGATTATGCTCAGGCTTTGCACCATTTCGAACTATGGTCGAACGCACGCTCCCCGGGCAATGGTGCGCTTCGCGACGTCGCAGGCTTTCATTGGGCACTGCTGCTGACCCGTGCGGGACGCTTCAATGAAGCGCTCTATCTTCTCACTACCAAGGCTAAGCAACGGGGAGCCACTCCCGTCCTGACGGAAGCCATGGGCTTGGCTTCTCTACGCATGGCTTTCTTGCCAGAAGATTATCCACCGGAGCGTCGCGAGGCCGTGTGGCTGGCCGGCATGGCAGCGGTCTACAACGCGCAAAGTGAGTTCCGGCTCTCGGACGCCTACGCCGAAAGACTCCTCTCGCACTACGGTCAGGAACCAAACGTCCATTACTTCCGCGGAATATTGCTGCGTTTTCAGGGAAGTGAGGATTCCGCCGCGGAGGAATTTCAGAAGGAACTCCAAATATCGCCCGGTCATGCGCTAGCTCTGACGGAATGGGCTGCATCTCGAGTCGAAGCTGGCCAGGCCGCAGAGGCGCTTACTTTGGCAAAGCGCGCCCTCGAGATCGACCCACAGAGTGCCAGGGCCCACTACATTCTTGGCCGGGCTTTGTTGGAGACGGGATCGTTCCAGGAAAGCGCACGGGAGCTCGAGATCGCGAAACGCTTGGCGCCGGAGAGTTCGCGCATCCGGTTCGCGCTCTCTACCGTTTACAAGCGACTGGGACGAAAGCAGGATTCCGAGCGCGAGCGGGCTGCCTTCCTCGCACTGAAAGACAAGGATAATGTATTGGCCCCACTGGATGACAAGCTTCGGAAACCCCCAGGGACAAGGCAGCCCAAATGAAGAGTCCGAAGATTGTTGTCCTCCTGGCCTGCTCCTTGGTATTCGTGATTTCCTCACTCACAAGAGAGTGGAGCACTGCATTAGCTCAGCAGAAACCCACCGTGGCCTCGCCCCGCACCTTTACGTTCACGGAGTTGTCAGAAGCTGCCGGGAAAGCGAGAGAAGAAAATCGAAACGATGACGCCATTCGTCTGTACCGGCAGGCGTTAAGCGTGCAGCCTGACTGGAAGCAGGGGCTCTGGTTCCTGGGGATCCTTTTGTTTGAAAAGGAGCAGTATCCCGAGGTCCGCGATCTGATGCGACGATTTGTTGCTGTTGAGCCCGAAGCGGGCCCGGGATGGGCTTTGCTTGGCTTGAGCGAATTTCAAACCAGAGAGTTCCCTCGCTCGCTGGACCACCTGCAGCACGCGCGAGCCCTTGGCCTTGGCGAGCAGAAAGAAATGGCCGACTCCCTCTTCTACCATGTTGGTGTATTGCTCACGCGATTCGAGCAGTACGATGCTGCCATGGCCTTGCTTATGGCCATGCGGAAGTCCGGGTCGTCGGCCGAATTGCTGACCGAGCCCATCGGTTTGGCAGCGCTGCGCTATCCATTGCTGCCTTCGGAGATTCCTGCAGCCCGCAAGGAGATGTTTCGCATGGCAGGCGAAGCGGCGTTGGCGGAAGAGGCCCAGAGGCGGGACGAGGCCGAAAAACTTTTTCTGGCGATGTCCGCTGCGTATCCGAACGAGCCGGGAGTGCATTTCCTTTACGGTGTTTTCCTCTTGAATGTGCGCCCCAGCGACGGAATCAAGGAACTTCAACGTGAACTGGAGATTGCTCCTTATAATCCCACTGCAAAACTCCGGCTTGCGGACGAATATCTTAGGGAACAGCAGTTTGATGACGCCCTGCGGCTAGCGGGCGAAGTCGTTCAGCTTGACCCCCACAACGCCAGCGGATTTTTGGTTTTGGGGGAAACGTTGCTGGCAAAAGGCGATCTGGATCGTGGGATTGACGCGTTGGAGACCTCTCGGAAATTGAGACCAGAAGCAGTCCGAACTCATTGGGACCTTCTTCGCGCTTACAGTTCTGCCCACAGAGTCGAGGACGCCAAGCGGGAAAAGGAGGAGATTGAAAAGCTCCATGGCTCGGACGCGCCGCAATAGCGGTGGCCGATTGTCCTCCATATCACAGAACCCCATTCGCTCTACGGGTTATGGCGTGGGATGCTCCTGAGCCTTGCGGCGGGACACCTATCACTATGGCGAGAGATTGCCCATCATTCTGCTTTGGGATGCGCCTCTCACACATGTGAAAGAGCTTTCCTAAATTCAAATCCCAGGAGATCTCCAGGACTCAGTAGTAGCCAGCCACATTCATGCGCGCAGACTTTGAAAGATCCCCAAATAGTGAACGAGATCGTCACGCGAAAATACTCCGATGAGTTTGCCGCGGTCCACAACTGGTAGCTGATTGATCCCGTTTCGCTCTATCTTTTCGATGGTCGCCCACGCCTCTGCGTTCGCTGGGGTCGAGATGAGCTTCTCTGAAGGGATCATTACTTGTGTCACACTCGTCGTGGGCCAGGACGACCGCGGCACTTTCTTGATTTCCGAGAGGGACACCAGCCCAAGGGCCTTGTCTCCATGACTCACCACAAAGCAGCGGCACTGCTAACGGCTTATCGACTCCGTGCAATAAGCGGTCTTTCTGTCCCGGAATCGAGCCAGGCAGTTGGCATTCCGGCGAGCGCATTCAAGGGGCGGGTCTTTCGAGCGCGACGCAAATTAGCAAGGGGATTGCAGCAGTCACCCCGGATTAGCGCGAGCGCTCCCGGATTCGGAAGGCGTGCCCGTCGAATTTGCAATGGCTGAGGGGAGCGCAACCGGCCGCTGGCAATCTGTGCTAGGGTACATTCATTCCCACGACTCGGAGGCAGTCATTCGCGCCATTCATCTGGGAAGACCTCGCTGAAGTTGATGTGCAGACCTTGAAACGGAGGAACACGCCTTGGGAGGCATGATCCCGTTAACCGACGCGTCTCGACGTCCGGCGCATTTTCCCATCGTTACGACTTGCATCATTGTCGTGAACTTTTTCGTTTTTATACTCGAGCTGACTGGCGGTGACGCATTCGTGCTCCGGTGGTCGGTGATCCCCGCGGATATCATGGCCGGCCATCACTTGA
>Ga0074045_10001065_pt1 | contig 26564 bp, 20 predicted proteins | sample BogForMeECP23OM2_FD_94442 | JGI IMG/M metagenome (GOLD analysis project Ga0074045, IMG submission 94442) | Bog forest soil microbial communities from Calvert Island, British Columbia, Canada - Bog Forest MetaG ECP23OM2 | ecosystem: Environmental > Terrestrial > Soil > Wetlands ...
CACCTATGCGCGCAGCACCGGGATCGGCCAGAAGGTCGATTGCTCGTTGCTCGGCGGCCAGATCCGCCTGATGGGCTGGACCCTGACGACCGCGATGTGGCGCAACCGCAACCCGGTCACCGGCCAGGCCCGTGTCACCGGCACGCCGCAGCGCCCCGGCCTCAGCGCCAGCTTCAATGACCGCGACGGCAAACCGCTGGTGCTCCAGCTGAACGGCGCCAGCAAATGGCGCGACGCGATGACAGCAGTCGGCTTCTACCAAGCTCTCGAAGAGGCCGGCTTTGGCGATCTCGGCGTGATCGTCTTATCCGAAGAAAAGCGTGCAACCCTGCTGCGCCTGCTCGACGAGTGGTTCGCAACCGGATCGCGCGATGATTGGGTCGCGCGGCTGCGCGACGCCGACATCGTCGCGGCACCGATCAACACGTTATTAGAAGCCGCCGACGATCCCGACGTGCTGGCCAACGGCTACGTCACCGAGGTCGCGTACCCGAGATATGGCAAGACGCTGAAAGTTCACGGTTCTCCGTGGCACTTCTCGGAAACGCCGGCCCATATTGGGATCGCCCCGGAACTCGGCGCGGATAACGGCGACATCCTCGCCGAGCTCGGCTACACGCCCACGGAGATCGAGGACTTCCGGGAAAGAAAGATCATTTGACGCTGGCGAGCGTTGCCGCAGGCCGAGGAGCTAGCTCCGCCCCGGCACCGCACGGCGTGCGATGCGTCACCGCTCAGGATGCAATCCCGAGGAGCTTGACCGAAAGCCGGAGAGGCGCGGAGCAAGGGAGCAGAGCTTAGCCTATCGCAGCACAACCGAAGCCAATGACGCGACAGTATCCCAGATCGCGAGCCACAGCGCGAGCGCCAAGAGCGATATCACGATCAAAGACGCTACTCTAATCAGCCGCGGATGGAGGACGCGCTCCCTAAGCGATTGGGCTGGCGACACCCAATCGGAGTAAGAGCCTTTCGACAAAATTTGACCGTACACCAGCTCCTCCCGCATCCGGCGTGTGGTTCATTATAATTAATGGAGTCGCGATCCGTCAACCTTCTTCCGTGTCAAATGAGGCCGAGCACTAGCCTCTACTCGGGCCTCGATGCCGAAAAGCTTGCCGCTGTGCGCCGAGGATCGCGATGCGGTCGTCATCACTCAAGCCCGGCGGCGACACGATGTGGTCGCCCGGGACGCGGTTCCATGGAAACGGATAATCGGTCCCGATCACCACCCGGCCGGGGCCAGCTTTCGGCGACCTGGTTACGCAGCGCTTCGCCGGTGAACATGATCGAATCAAAATAGAGCTGACCGGCGATCCGCGGTGTCGCAAGGCCCACTGTTGAGACCGCCACGAAACGGTCCGGTGTCGCGGCGCGGAACTCTGCCAGCTTTTCGTTCTGAATCTTGACCCGGCGCGGCCGGCTTCAATCCCAGCGGTAAACCCAGATCGGCGCGCTCTGGCGGCCGGTCAGTCGGACGACCGCGCTGCGTCTGACCAAAAGTCCGCCCTGCCCATTGGCCTGTACAGTGATCGTAAAAGCGTGCCCGAGCTTGACGACCGGCGTCGAACCTCCCGCGGCGCGCGCCTGGAGCAGGCCGGCGGTGGCACCCTCGTCCATGCCGGACAGCGCGCGCAGGACCTCGGGCGGCGCGACGCTCGGGTCGACCCACGGGGTCTGCGAATAGACGGTCAGCGCGGGGGCGAGCGCAGCGAACAATTGCGGGGTCATTCCCATCACCAGCTTCAGCTCCTCAACCGTCTCGAAGGCACCGTTACGCGGCCCGTAAGCGTATCCGGCGGCGCGATATTCCGGGGCTTTCGCGCCGTTCAGCCGCTTGCCGATCCCGGCCTCGCGCCAATCGAGAATCCGGTCCGCCAGCGTTTGCGCCGCGATCGGATCGACGCCCGTCGAGATCAGCAGTCGCAGCAGCAGATCGGGTTGGACCATGTTCAAATCGATCTTGCCGGCCTCGTCCTGGACGGTGAGGCGCAATGCCTGCTCGGCGAAGGAGACCGTGAACGGCGTGGCGTCGACCGGCGGCTGCATGCCGATCGAAGGATCGAGCAGTCGCAGGATCGCGATGTTGAGCGCACCGCCGGCGATCGTGCCGAGCTCGGCGATCTGCTGGTCCTGCTGCGCGAGCCGGATTTCGCTTCGACTCGTCGCCAGCACGCTCGCCACGATGATAGCCAGGATCGCCGCGGCGCAGAGCACGCTCACGAGCGCGAAACCGTGCTCCCTCGAATGCGTGACCATCGGCCTCGCTAGCGGGCAGGCTTTTGCGCGAGAGGGAAGCTCATGTCGTAGGTGGCGCTGCCGGATTCAAAGCGCAGGCGCTCGCGGCTGATCTCGCGCAGGGTCCAGCCATCGAGCTCTCGACCCTCGGCCAAGGCGATGGTCTTTGCGGTGTTCGATGATTTGAGCAGCGCGACCCGGTTGGCGTTGGTAATGACCACGCCGCTCAGAATGTAGTTGGCGAGAGGCGTGGGACCCGTCTGGGCCGTCGCCGGCGCCGCCGCGGGCGGGGGCGGCGCCGCCCAGGGCTGCCGGGTCGGGTAAAACAGCGGGTGTGCGGCGATCGCCGGGTAGGTTCCGGCGGAGGGAGCAGCGGCCGGGCTGCCCTGCGGCGGGACGTTGATTGCGGTGCCGAGAGCCGGCGCATATTGCGCCAGCTCGCGCGGCGCGATCCATTCGGCGGCGACGGGCAGCGCCGCCATCAGAACGAGGACGGCGCGCCAAGACAATGGCGCGGTTATGGCGGCGAGGGCGCTGCGGAAATTCATGATCGCGGTGGCCGCATATAGCCGGTGACATCGAGATCGAGACTCAAGACCGGCGGCCGATCGCGAGCCGCGAGGTCTGACGGAGCGGCGATCGTCAATCCATTGACGAACAGTGCCGGGGTCGACGTCTCGATCGCGGCGAGGGTCTTCTGCACGGTCTCCAATGTCCCTTCGATGCTGAACCGGATCGTGACCTCGTGAAAACCGGATACCGAGCTCTCTTTCCCCTCCGAGGTGCTCTTGACGCGGCCGCCGCTGCCGATAACCACTTGCCGAAGGCGATCCTGCACGCTGGCCGCGATCGCCGCCGCGCTGGCTCCGCTCCAGAACCCGCCTTCGGCGGCGAGCTGTCCCTGCACGGCGGCGGCCTGCCGTTCGAGCTCGGGCTTGCGGGCGGTCATGGTCCGCAGCCGGCCGAGCTCCTCGGACAACGCGTCGATCTGCCCCTGGCGGTCGCGAGGAAAGCCAATCAGCGGCGATACGACCCCCTCCCAGGCGACCAGCAGCAGGCCCAAGAGAATCGACAGCGCCAAGCCGCGGCGGATCGGCGGCGAGAGGCTCCAGGTCATGGCGTCCGCTCCGGCGCCTTGATGTCGAACGCGAGGGCGAAACGTTCGCCGCTGCCATCGGGCGCCAGTGTGGTCGGTGAGCGAAACCGCGGATTTTCGAACATCGCGGAATTTTCGACGCGCGAAATCAGATCGCTGGCGCGCGGCGAATAGCCGGTCAGCTCGATGCTCCGCCCCCGCATGACGAGCTGGCTGACCCAGCTGTCCTCCGGGATCAGCTTTGTCAGCTCGTCCAACACCCGCATGGGCGGCACGCCATCGCGCCGGTTCTGCAGAAAAGCCAATGATTCGTCAGCCTGGCCGACCTGCCGTCCGAGGTCCGTGACCGCGGCCGCGGCTTCTTTTGTCTGTCCCACCTGGGCCTGCAGCTCGTCGCGGACCCGATCGAGGCGATGGATGTAGAGGCCGTAGGCCGTCAATGACAGCACGATGGCGGCGATTTCGAGCGCGTGTCGAATATGACGGCGGATGTCGGTCTCGGTCGTGCGGCGACCCGCTTGCCAGAGAATCAGCGGCGTGCGGCCCGGTCTTTCGCCCGGGTCATCATCCCCGTCCGGCGCGATGACCCGCCTGGGGTCGAAACCGGCGGCCCTGGCCAGCGCCAGGGCCCGATCGATGGTCGCGCACTTGGCGATGACGAGGCGGACTTTCAGCGTATTCGATGCCGGCCCGCGAGAGGTGATCCGGTGGTCGAAAGCGACCTCGCTCACTGCGAGCGGGACCAGCCTTTCGATCTGATGCTGCAGGATCGGCCGCAAGGACGGCTCGCTCGCTGCCGGCAGCTCGACGGCGGTCTCGAAGACCAGATCCCGATCGAGCCGGACCGTGACCGCATCGTCGCTGCGGCGGCCGCGCATGGCCAGCCGCACGCGCGCGCGCATGTCCTCGTCGGCGTAGTCGGTCAGAGGCAGCATCGTCGGGCTCGGCCGGCCGCGTTCGGGCAGGATCAAGGTGATGTGGCGCGCCCCCAGCGCGAGGACCGTGGTCGGGTTGCCGGAATGCCCAAGCAGGCGGAGCAACGGGCGGGGCGCCAGCTGGGCCAGCTCGGACAACCACCAGAAGAGGCCGCGCCGGATCAACTGGCCGGCGAGGATCGTCGGGCGGGAAATGAGTGCCGTCGTCATCGAATTCTGCGGCAACCGGCGTCCACCGGATCATAGACGCAAGCGGGGTTGGTGGTCGCTCTCGGTTGCGACACGAGATCGGGCCATGGCGGCAGCCGCGGGTCGTCGCGCTCGATACGCACGCGAACCATCTGCGGCAAGCTGGGGCGGCCCGTCCAGCTCTCTTGCCAGATCGGATCCTGCATGTCGTCCGGCGCACCGAAATAGTCGAACCGGGCACTCCGCACATGATCGAGCAACAGCACTGTCTCTTCCGCCAGAGGCGTTCCCTCGTCCGCGGACGGCAGATCGAGGCGCCAGCCCATGAAGAGTGCCTGCGCTCCGCCGTTCTGCGCGACAAAGAACCGCTCGCGCGCCAGAACACCGGCTTCGATCGCGGCCGGCAGCGGCGCCACCAGGGCCAGCGATGCCCCCTCACCCTCGAAGGCGATCGAGCCGTCGGTTGGGTCGGAAGAGGCGAATGCCGGAAAAGCCGCGGCGATGGTGCGGCGGAACACTCCCTGAACTGCGCCGAGATCGGCGCCCTCGATCGTCCGACGCTCGACCTTGGTCCATGCCCGGGCTCCGAACCCGACCCCGCCAAAGATCAAGCTCGACAGCAGCCCGATCAGCGCCACGGCGACCAGGATTTCGACGAGCGTAAAACCGGCATCGTCGTCTCCGGCTGTCCTGCCGGTCACGGATTTCCCCCCAGCTGGAGCGTCGTCAGCCGCACCTGTCGCGCGTGCCGCCGCTCGGTCCAGCTGACGGTGACCTGGACCTGGTTCCCGATCAGACGGCCGGATGGCAGCCGGGACACGTCGCCATAGGGTGTCGTCTCGATCAGCCAGGAAAAGCCGTCGGCAGTGCGGCCGGTCGTCTGGCCGGGTTGCAGCGCGATGTCGCTGCCGGCGCGCGCCATCACCGACTGCGCAAGCAACAGCCCGGTGCGGCTGCGCTCGCTGCGATCCACCCAGTCGAAACCGCCGGAGAGGGCGCGATAGGCGAACCCGAACGTGATCGCGAGCACGGCAAGCGCGACCAGCACCTCGATCAGCGTGAAGCCCGCCGAGGCACCGGCGAGGCGGCAGCTACTCATCGCGCCGCACCCGCCCAGTCAGCCAATCGACCGTGATCGCTGCCGAGCGCTGGCCGTGGCGCAACCGCACCGTTCCCGCGGTGGCGGTCCCGTCCGCGAAAAAACGGATCTGCGCGGTCCCGACCGAGGGCAAAACCCCCGGACTCTTGACATCGACCCGATCGACCACCTCTGGAATCGGATGTGGCACGGGATCGGTCGAAATCCTGTAGGTGCGTGCTGCGGAGTCGACGATCAGCGACATCGTCGCGCCGCGGCGCAGCGCCTCGCCGTGCAATCCCTTGAGGCGATTGACCATCTCGTCCGCTGCCGCCCGCAGCCGAACACCTGGCAGTCCGGCGATCAGTTTCGGCACACCGGTCATCAGCAGCGCGATGATGAGGATGACGACGAGCAGCTCGACCAAAGTAAATCCCGTGGATCCCGGGGTGACCCCCTTACCCTCCCGCTTCGCGGGTCCCTCCCTCTCCCCGCTCGCGGCGAGAGGGTTGGGGTGAGGGGCAGTGAGCGGCGGAATCACGTCGCCGTCCTAGACCGCCAGATCGTTGATGCTGATCATCGCCGTCATCACCGCGACGATGATCAGCGCGATGATCATGCCCATTGTGATGGTGATGGCCGGCACCAGCAATGCCAGCAGGCGCTCCAATGCCCGCTGCACCTCCTGCTCGTAGATTTCGGCGATCTCCTGCAGCATCTCCTCGAGCCGGCCGGTCTCCTCGCCGATCCGGATCAGCTGGATCGAGAGGCTCGGAAAACGCCCGGTCCTGGAGAGCGGGGTCGACAGGCCTTCGCCCTCCTTGAGCCGCATCGACACCGTCTCGACGGCAGCGGCGATGACCCGGTTGCCGATGATCGCGCCGCAGAGGGCGAGCGCCCGCGGCGCCGGTACGCCGTTGGCGAGGAGCACCCCCAAGGTCCGGCTGAAGCGGCTGATTTCGAATTTGCCGACCAGGTCGCGCACGATCGGCAGCGCCAGCACGAGCCGATCGCGCCGCAGCGCCATGCCGGGTCGCTGCATCAACAGCTGCCACCCGATCGCAGCCGATGCCATTGCCAGCAGCAGCGCCCACCAATAATCGCGCAACCCGTTGCCGATCGACATCACGATCTGGGTGCTGACCGGCAGGCTGGCGCCGGCGTCGCGAAACACCGGCTCGAACTGTGGCAAGACGACGGTCAGGACCAGAGTGACCGCCAACACGGCGACAACGGCGAGGAGCGCTGGATAGATCAGGGCCGATGCAACCGTCTGGCGGATGGCCTCGGTCCGCACGAGAAAATCGGCGATCCGGGCCAATACGGCTTGCAGCGCGCCACCGATTTCGCCGGCGCGGACCATGCTGACATAGGCTGGCGGAAAAGCCTTCTGTTGCGCCGCCATCGCCTCGGCAAGACCGGCGCCGTCTTGGACCCGCTCCAGGGTCCGGCGTATGACATCGCCCGACCGCTTGTCCGCCGCCAAGCCCGTCAGGATTTCGAGCGCTCGGTCCAAAGGCAGATTGGCTTTGAGCAGCCGTGCCAGCTGCTGGCTGAACAGCGCGAGATCGCGTCCCGGGAGGCTTCTCGATGCCCTCAGTCGGATGCCGAAGGCGCCGGTCTTGCCGGAGCGCTTCTCGACGGCGTGGATCGGCAGCAGCGCCCGCTCGTGCAGCCGCTCGATGATCGAGGCGGCGTCCGGCCCATCCAGCTCCCCGGAGACGAGGTCTCCCGCAGCCGACAGGGCGCTGTATTCGAAGCGCGCCATGGCCGTTGCGGTCAGCCCCGCGAAAGAGCGTGTGAAGGAATTAGCCGCGCGCCCAGCCACCTCGCCCCGCTTGCGGGGAGAGGTCGGAGTCTGCGCGCCTGCGCGCGGATTCCGGGTGAGGGGCAACCGCGCGTCTCCCAATTGCGGAGCCTTGCGCAACCTCCAAAAGACCCCTCACCCTTGCCCTCTCCCCGCAAGCGGGGCGAGGGAGAACTCGCGGGATGACGGGAGAACCAGTTCAGACATCGCGGGTTACCCGGATCACTTCCTCGATCGTGGTGATGCCCGCCAGTGCCTTCTTGATCCCGTGCATATACATCGTCTGCATGCCGCCGATGATCGCCTGGGCCTGGAGTTCGCGCGCCTCGGCATGGCGCAGCACCAGTGGCCGGATCGCGTCCGTCATCGGCATCAGCTCTGATATCATCGTGCGCCCGGCATAGCCGGTTGCGTTGCACGCCTTGCAACCGGCCGGCCGGTACAAAGTCGCCGCCGCGACATCGCCGAGGCCGAGACGCTTGCCCAGTTCCGGGGCCGGGCGATAAGGCTGGCGGCAGGCTCGGCAGAGTTTGCGCACCAGCCGCTGCGCCAATACCCCGTTGATCGTCGAGGTCAACAGGTAGTCCTCGATGCCCATATCGAGCAGCCGGGTCATCGCGCTCGCCGCGTCGTTGGTGTGCACGGTCGACAGCACCAGATGCCCGGTCAGCGCCGCCTGCACGGCGATCTGTGCGGTCTCCAGGTCGCGGATCTCGCCGATCATCATGATGTCGGGATCCTGGCGCAGAAAGCTGCGCAAGGCGCTGGCGAAGGTGAGTCCGATCTGCGGCTTGACCTGTACCTGGTTGATGCCGTCGAGCACGTACTCGATCGGGTCCTCGACGGTCAGGATCTTGCTGTTCGGGGAATTCAGCGTGGTCAGCGCGGTGTAGAGCGTGGTGGTCTTGCCGCTGCCGGTCGGTCCGGTCACGAGCACGATGCCATGCGGGCGATTGAGGATGTCGATAAACGGCCCGAGCCGATCATCGTCGAAGCCGAGCTCCGCGAAATCGAGCGCGAGCGAGCCGCGGTCGAGGATCCGCAGAACCACGCTTTCGCCGTGGATCGCCGGTGTCGTCGAGACGCGGAAGTCGATCTCCTTGCCGCGGACCGCGAGGCGGATGCGGCCGTCCTGCGCCAGGCGGCGCTCGGCGATATTGAGCTTGGCCATGATCTTCAGCCGCGAGACGATGGCACTCTTGAGCCGCGCCGGCGGCGGCTCGATCTCGCGCAACACGCCGTCGACGCGATAGCGCAAGCGCAGCCGGCTTTCGCCGGATTCGAGATGGATGTCGGAGGCGCCCATCTCGACGGCGCGATTAATCAGCGCGTTGACGAGGCGAATGACCGGCGCCTCGCTCGCCAGATCCTTGAGGCGTTCGAGATCGGCGTCGCGATCGTCGTCTTCGCGCTCGCCGGCCGCGTCGGAGATCCGGTCGATCGACGAGCGGCCTTCGCCATAGAGGCGCTCATAGGCCGCCTCGATATCGGCCGGCACCGCGGCGCGCCGGCGGACCTCTCTGTCGAGCGCGAATTCGAGCGCGCGGGCCGCCGCGTCGTCGAGCGGATCGGCCATCGCGACGACGAGCACAGTCTCGCTCTCGGCCAGTGGGATCATTCGCGCCTGCTTTAGGAAGACTGGCCGAATGCGGTCCTGGGCGACGGGTGCGTCGGGAAAATCGGTCGGATCGAGGAGCGGCGATCCGATCAGCTCGGCATAGGTCGCCGCGAGATCCCGTTCGGAGACGAAGCCGAGCTTGGCGGCGATATGGTCGATCCGCTCGCCGCTCTCGATTTCAAGCCGGCGAGCGCGCTCCAACGCCGCCGGCGGCAGCAAGCCCCGCTCACCAAGCAGCTGCTCCATTTTCGACGACAGGGCCGGGAGCGCGCCCTCCGGCATCGCTGCGGCTCGCTCAGCCGCGATGCGGGCGCCCGGATAAGGCCTGTGGGACCCAATCGGGCACGATGCACTCCCCCGTCCCCGCCGGTGGATACGTCGGTAGCGTCGGATAGTAACACTGCCCCGGCATGTTCGCGTTCCCGTCGGGATCGAGCGGCGTCCGCAGGAACTTAACGAGCCAGGTCGGCATTCCCTGGTTGCTGTTGTTGGACGGGAACGGGACCGGCGGCAGGCGGTAGGGAGTCGGGTTGGACACTGTCGCTATCGGGTTGAAGCCCGTGCTGGGGATCGTGAAGGTAAAGCCGTAGCAACCGCTCCGCGGGCAGTCGAGGTCCTTGACCGCCCATTGACCGCACACGGCGTCGTAATCCGTTTTACGCGGATCGCTCTCCGCCAAGGTGGATTCGCATGCGCCGCCGGCGCCGGTAGGTGTGCAGAAACCATGCGGCTGGCACATCCCGTTATTCGCAGTTGGTTCGAGCGCGCCCGCGGGAAGCTTGGTGAACTCCACGGTGACGCTGACGATGCCGTTGCTCGCGACCTTGCTGGTGTCGACAGGCGGCAGCCAGGCGGGCGTCGGTGTGACCACGGTTGGCGCAAACGCGGTAGTGTCGAGTGTGACCCGCACCGGCTTGATGTTGTCGGCCGTGGCCGAGGTGCCAAGGTAGATCTGGTAGGTCTGGCGTGTCGTATTCTTTGCATATGCGAAGAATACGGTGTAGGTCTGGCCGGGAACGAACACATTGAAGAAGCTGTTTGTCGAACCGCCGCCATTCTGCGCATTATACGTCTCACTCGTCTGCATCGTCAGCGGCACGGCGGTGTCGATGTAATAGGTGCCGTTGTTGACGGTCAGGGTCTCGCGTGTCGCAATGTTCTCGCCGGCCATGCGAATGAACGGCCAGCGGCACTTCGGCGTGTTCTGATTCGTGTCGCACCCATTGGCGATCCAATGCGCCCACTCCCGCGTCGGCGGAATTGGTATCGGCTTATGCATCGGATCACCGGGCGTACCGGCCAGAAATTGGCGATAGAGGGGAACTCCATAGCAGGTCGGGTTGCTGCATGTCGAGCTCCAGTTGTCGTCCGCGACATGGTGGACGATTGTAGCGACGTAGTCGTAGGGGCTAGTCTTTGCCGTCACGCTTGGTGCCGCCTTGCTCGGCGGATTGCAAGCGTTACCGGGCAAGTTATTGGCGCCGAGATTGGAGGCGCATTCAGGGGTTTCGACCGGTGCTGTGAAGAAAGCATCCTCGTTGATCGAGATCGTCTGCTTCAACGGGTTCAACGGTGTGAGCGCCTGTTGGACATCGTTGCTGAGGCCAGTGAGCGTACCATCGTCATCGCTCAGCTCGGTCTGTCGGTCGATGCCAGTGAAACTGTTGAAATATTGTGCCGTAGAGCCCTCGCCAAAGTTCGGCGTCAGGCAATAAGTTGATTTGACCGCGTCCGGGTCGGTGATGTAACTCCCGCCTTGTCCGAAATCCCCGAGGGCGGCGGTAGAACCGGCAAAGGCCTTGAACAGCGGCTGGATCACGAAATGGCGGATGCCGACATTACCAAAATAGAGGTTCGCCGAGTGGAACGACGGCGGGTAAAAGAACCCGTTCGGCTGTTTCCAGGCGATCGCCGCGTTAGGAAGATAACAGGAGGACGTGGCTAGACCGGGGTTCGTCTTGAGAACATTGTTTGCCTTTCCGCTCCCGTAGATGCAACCACCGGGTCCATTGTACCCGTCTGTCGTGCACAGTGCCGTCGTGACGTCGAGATAGGTGTTCGACTGCTCATAGGCCGGCCCGTCGTAAATACTGAACAGCCGCTGGTTCGAAAAGAAGTCGGTGACCGGCAGGCTAACCCCGGAGGCGGCATTGAGGCAATAGTTCGGCACGCCTCCTCCTGTTAACTGCGCCGCGCATTCGAGGGTGTCGGTCGTTTTGGTGAACGAATTGAACGGGCCGGTGTCGAGGGCGAAGCGATGGGTTTGATCCTGCGGCTGGGTATGGCCGATGAGGACCGAGTTCTCCATTAGCGACCAGTCGCCTTCGATGACCGAGCTGCGGGTAAAGTCGCCGCCGCTGATGAAGGTGAGGCCGGCGCTCTGCGGGTCGGTGATCACGCTGTTGTCGACCAGGTACCATTGCGGGCGCAGCCATATCCCTGAATAGTTCCCTTCGGCCCAAGTGAAGGATGAGGTGTAGTGGTCGAGCACGGTAACCGTGCAGTTGTTCTCCGGGTTGTTCGGGTCGTCCGGTTTGAACGTGCTGCCGTTGGCGCAAGGGCTGGCGATCGTGCCTGTCGGGGGCGGGCTGCAGTTGTATCGGGTCGACAGTCCGGGAACCTGCGTGGCGAGCGGGCAGTGCGTCGCCGCCCGCGCCCCCGTAGCGCGCGGGTAATACGTGTCCTGAGCGAGGACAGGCGCCGGCTCGGGGGCGATGCTTTCGATTTCTCTGACGAACGGCAGGGTTGACACATTCGCCGCCTTGGCGGCGAGAAAGCCGAAACAGGCGGGCGAATCTGGTGTCGTCTGGAACGAGAAGTACGCCGACGTCGCGTAGTTGTTGGAGAAATCTTTGAGCGGCGTCGTCCCGGCGAAGCCGACCTCTCCCCGTTGCAGCCCGGCATAGCCAAACACGCCCGTGCCGTCGTCCCATTTCATGTGGCCGTTGATGTTGTTCGACGGCGTCAGTACGTCGGGCGCGTCGCTATTCGCCATCGGGACGAACCAATAGGACGCTCCGCACGCGCCTGCGCCGGCCGCCATGTCGCCCTCGAAGTTATTCCAGCCGTTGGAGATCCAGAACCCGGTCGGTTGCTCGTTGTCCGAGCGGTAGGGAAAGGCGGGTGTCGCCGAATTCGCACCATTATCCGCCAGTATCCCCGGGACCAGGCGCGGGTTCTGATCGTTGTTGATCGCCGCGCGGCAAAAGATGCCGATGTCGGAATAAAAATTGTTGTCTGTCTCGGTGCCGTCCTCGAGGTAGTAGCCGTGGCCGATCGATTTGTAGCCGACGTTGCGTGCCAAGGTCACGCCCTGGGTCGAATGGATGACATACCAGCGCGTCATCGACTCGTTGACCGACGAATCCTTGACGTAGGTGTTCGGGGGTGTCTGGCGCACCTTGTGGAAATGGACCGGATAGTGAGCGAGCCGTCCACCCTGACCCATCTGTTTGAACTCGACCCCTTGGATCTGGACCTGCTGGAAACCCTGGCGCACGACCAAGTGCGCGCCGAAGGAGTAGTTCGAGGGCAGCGCCGGAAATTCATCGTTGGCATTGTCGCCGCCCGACACGATGCGGATACTGCGCGTCAGCAGCGCCACCGCGGCGCGGGTTTCGGCGCCGTTCGCTTTTAGATCGGGGGCGAGCGAAGCCAGGATGCGTGGGGGCAGCGTCGTCGCCCACGGCGCTGTGCTCGACGGGCCGCCATACCGCACCCCGATGTGCGTCCACAAAACCGGAGAATCCAAGGGGACTGTCGTCCCGCCGGTATAGGTGGAAGCGATCTTCAGCTGTTCCGAATGGCCGGGCAAGTAATCAGTGGTCGTGACCACGATCTCGTCGCCGGCTTTCCACCTGCCCATCGGATCTTTTTCCAGCGTCAGGCTCGTCGCCCCCGCCGCCACATCACCTTTTAGCCGGATCCAGCTCACCCCGGAGTTCAGATGATCGGCGGGAGTGTCGCCGACGTCGTAACTCGCCCCCTTGTAGCCATAGAGCGCTAATGTGCCGCCGAAGGACACCGCCAGCGTCTTGTAGCCGAAATACCCGAAGGGTGGCTTGCCATCCCCGTAAAGCGGTGCGTAATCGTAGAAATAATCCTTCGCGGCGGCGGGGAGACTGGGCAGGCACGTCGTCGATGGGGGACTCAACCCGACGCACCCCGGGATAGGCGATGCCCCGTTACCGTCCCACACGGCCTTCGGGATCCCGCAAGGCGCGGTCGTCCCGTCGGGGATTTTGCTCAGGCACGGCGCCCCTTGGCCTTGCATTTCGGGCGGGACGGGGTTCCCTTTGCCATCGATCGCCGAAGGCGACGCTTTGCCATAAATGTGGATCGTCAGCACCCCGCCGTTCGTGCCGAAGGGTGTGGTCTCCCCCGCAGTCATGGCGCCGCCGTTCTCGATGATGATCGAGCTTGCCCAGAAGTCGGTCTTCGAATTTTTTGCTTCCGCGAATATCAGTTTTCCTTTTATGCCTGTGTCGGGATCGGTGATGATGTTGATGTGGCCGTAAAAATATTCCAAATTCGGTTGGACAGTGCATTCTCCTTTCACCACTAGGTCAGGTTGTGGGGCCGGCTGAGGTAACGAAAACGCCGGCACCGGAACATCGCCGCTAATGCAGACTATCGGTGTGGGCGCCTGTGCCTTGGCCGCCGCCGCCATCCCGAGCGTCAATGACAAGCCGAAAAGCAGCTCGACAATCAGGCGCACCGATCTGACCCTGAAAGGCGCGCTGCGCGGAGCGGAATGGAGCGCAAAACTCGACATGGACGTCTCCCCCGAATGAGGTTCCCAAACCTCGGCCACCGGTCGCACAGCTGCTTCGCACCCTAGCTTAGCAGGATGCGCGCCTAATCCCAATATGCCGAAAGCAGACCACTATGCCGAAAGCAGATTAGCTGTCGGGCCTGTTTCGGTACAGCGGATTTATCGGAATTTCAAAATACAACGCGATTAACCTTGACGCTGAAAGCCGCGCTTCAAGTGGGCGCTGTCTGGGGCTCATGGGGGAAAACACCCTCACGTGATACGCTGACGTCTGCGGTTTGGGGATGCCGGGACGATGACGGCGATCGTCGGGCTGAGCGGAAGTAGGACGAGAAATCCTGCGATGAAGGTGCGGAAGCCACACTGATCATTGGACACCAACCGCGAGTATGCCCTGGGTCGGCTCATTCGGCCGCCTTCTCGGGCACGGTATGCTCGGCGACCACGTGTCCGCGGGGCTTCAACAGACCCTTGATGCGCTCGCGCAAACGCTGGAACAGCACATAAAGGCCCGGGATCACAAAGATCCCGAGAAAGCTCGCTGCCACCATTCCGCCGAAGACCGCCGTACCGACGGCGCGGATGGTCGCCGCGCCCGCGCCAGAGGCGATCACCAGCGGTACCAACCCGGCGATGAATGCGAAAGACGTCATCATCACCGCGCGAAACCGCAATCCGGCGGCTTCGATCGCGGCGGCGACGATCTCCTGGCCCTCCCGCCGCTGCTCCATCGCGAATTCGATGATCAGAATCGCATTCTTGGCGGCGAGCGCGATCAGTACGACGATGCCGATCTGCGCATAGATGTTGTTGTCGAGCCCGAACAGTTTAAGGGCCGCCATTGCTCCGAACAGACCGACGACGACCGACAGCAACGCTGCAACCGGAATGCTCCAGCTCTCGTAGAGCCCGACGAGAAACAAATACGCGAAGACGATCGCCAGCCCGAGAATGGATCCGGTTTGCCCCGCGGCTTGCTTCTCCTGCAATGCGGTACCGGTCCATTCAAAAGAAAACCCGGGTGGCAGTGTCGCAGCCGCCACGGCTTGCATCGCATTGATTGCCTCGCCCGACGAGTAGCCGGGAGCCGGTCCACCGTTGATCGTGACTGAACGCAGATTATTGTAGCGAATAATCGACGCGGGAGCGGTGATCAGCTCGACATCGGCGACGGTGCGCAGCGGGATCAGATCGCCTTGTGCCGTGCGGACGCGCACTCGAAAGATGTCCTCGACCCCTTTGCGATCGCTCGCATCGGCCTGAACCTTGACCTGCCAAGTGCGGCCAAAGCGATTGAAGTCATTGACGTAGGTGCCGCCCATCGTGGTCTGCAACGCGCTGAAAATGTCGCCGATCGAGACTCCCAAAGTCTCGGCTCGCTCGCGGTCTAATTTCAAATAAACTTGCGGCGTCGAGGCCCCGAAGGTCGTGTAGACATTAGCGAGCGCCGGGTTCTGGTTGGCGGCAATGACGAGCCCGTCTGCCACCGCCGCGAGATCCTTTGGTGTCGCACCAGAGAGTGTCTGTAGCTGCAACTCGAACCCGGCAGCGTTACCGAGCCCGGAGATCGGAGGCAGGTTGAAGGCAATAACAGTGCCAGCCGCGATTTGCTGGAATAACGGATTGACCTCGGCTAGCGCCGAGAACACCGAGAGTGACTTGTCGGTTCTTTCCTCAAAGGGCTTCAGCCCGACAACCGCAAGCGCTTTGTTTGGTAGGGCGAGACCATCGATGAGACTATAACCGGTGACCGTTAGCACGCTTTGGGTCCACGGCCGGTCCTGGATTATTTTCTCGACCTGGGCCACGACCGTAGCTGTGCGGTTGAGCGAGGCGGCATCCGGGGGCTGGGCTTCGACGAAAAACGCGCCCTGATCTTCCTCGGGGAGGAAGCCCGAAGGCACGATCTTTGTCAGCCACCCGGTTGCCAGAGCGAAGCCGACGACCAGCGCTGCCGTGATTAGAGCGCGCCGCGCCAGCGGCCGGACCAGCGTCACATATCCGTCGCGGCTCTTATCGATGCCGCGCTGCAAATAGGCGATCAGCCCCCTCCTATGGCCGCGATGCCTGAGCAGAACTGCACATAATGCCGGCGAAAGGCTGAGCGCGTTCATCGCCGAAATAAGCATCGAAACCGACACGGCCACGGCAAATTGTTGGTACAGCTGGCCGGTGATGCCAGGGATGAAGGCGGTCGGGACGAATACCGAGAGCAGCACGAGGGTGATCGCGATGATCGGTGCGGTCACCTGCGACATGGCCTTTTCGGTGGCTTCGGCGGGGGTCAGCTGGGGTTCGGTCTCGAGGATTCGCTCGACCGCTTCGACAACGACGATTGCGTCGTCGACGACGATACCGATCGCCAGCACGAGGGCGAGAAGCGAGATCGTGTTGGCCGAAAAGCCAAGTGCTAGCATGACCGCAAACGTGCCGACGAGGGCGACCGGCACGGCGATGATCGGGATCAAGGTCGCGCGCAGACTGCCGAGAAAGATGAAGACGACGATGCCGACGAGCACAAACGCCTCGAGCAGCGTCTTCTCCACTTTATGGATCATCGCCTCGACAAAGACCGTCGTGTCGTACATTACGTTGTAGGCGACGTCGTCGGGCAGCAGGGGCTCAATTTGTTTCAGAGCTTCTTTAACGCCGGCAGCCACGGCCAGGGCGTTGGCCCCGGGCGATTGGTAAACAGCGATCCCCTCGCCGGGCCGGCCGTTGTAGCGAACGAGGGAGTCCGCCGACTTTGAGCCTAGCTCGGCGCGGGCGATGTCCTTGATGCGGACAACCCCGCCATCGGGGCTTGCGCGGACGATGATGTTGTCGAACTCCTCGACTGTCGTCAGCCGTCCCTGTGTACTGATGTTCAGCTGGAATTCCACCTCGGGGACGAGAGGTGCCGCGCCGACACGACCAACCGCGGCCTGAGTGTTCTGCGAGTTAATCGCGTTGACGACATCCTCGGGCGTAATGTCGAGGCTCGCCATGCGGTCCAGGTTGAGCCAGATCCGCATCGAATATTCGAGGTCGCCCCACTGGCTTGCGTCGCCTACGCCCGGCACCCGCTTCAGGGTATCCACCATGTTGATCTTGGCGTAATTCGACAGAAACAGCGCGTCGCGGCTTCCCTTTGGCGAGTAGATTGCGACGACTTGCAGCAGCGAAGTCGACTGCTTTCTGGTCGTGACGCCGTTGCGTTGGACCTCAGGCGGCAATTGCGCCAGCGCCTGATTGACCCGGTTGGTGACGTTGATCGTGTTGAGATCGGGGTCGCTTCCGACCTGGAAAGTCACACTGAGGGTGTAACTGCCATCGCCGCCGGACGTGGACTTCATATAGATCATCCGGTCGACGCCGTTGACCTGAGCTTCGATAACCTGGGCGATGCTTTCCTCGACGGCTGCCGCGGAGGCGCCCGGATACATCGTGCTTACCGTGACCTGCGGCGGCACAATGTCGGGGAACTGAGCCACCGGAAGCGCGCCGAGCGCGATTACCCCGGCGATCGAGATGACGATCGAAATCACGATCGCGAGCCGCGGGCGATGGATGAAGACGGAGGAGATCACGCCACCCGCCCCTCTTCAGCCGGACGGCGATGGCGCAAGCTGAGGCGCTACGGTCATCCCCGACCGGATGCGCTGCTGACCCTGAACCACGACCCGCTCGCCGGCCTCCACGCCTTGATCGACGACGGCAAGCCCCTCACGCTCGGCACCGAGACGGATACGGCGCTGTTCGACTTTGTTGTCCTGGCCGACGACAAACACGTAGGACCCGGTCTGGTCGATGGCGATGGCCGATTGCGGGATCACGACGACCTGGTCGCCGCCCTTCTCTTCGACGATGACGCGAACGGTCTGGCCGCTGGTGAGAATGTCATCGGGATTGGGGAACATCGCGCGGACCGTCTGACCGTCGGTTCGGGGATTGACCTGGACGTCGAGAAAATCGATGCGCCCCCTCTCGCTATAGAGCGAGCCGTTGGCCAGTCTGACCCGGGCCCGCACCTTCCCGGTCACCTCGGAATCCTTGGCCTCGAGCATTTCGCGCTGCGTCACCGAGAAGAGCACCTGCATCGGGTCATCTTGGACGACAGTCGCCAGCACCCCGCTGTCCGGCCCGACCAAATTGCCCGGTGAAACGGCCGCTCGTCCGATTCTGCCGCTGATCGGCGTCTTGATTTCGGTGTAGGAAAGCTGGATCTGCGCATCGCGCAGATTAGCCTCAGCCTCCATGACCGCGGCCTTGGCCTGACCCTGTTCGGCCGTTCTTTGGTCGAGTTGGGCGATTGGCGCGTTGCCTTTTCGCGCGAGTTCGGCAGTGCGCTGCAACTGTTGATCGGCATTGGCGAGCGTCGCCTGCGCGGAGGCGAGCTGGGCCTTGCGCTGGTCGACTGCAGCTTGGAATGGCTCGCTTTCGATCGTGAAGACCACCTGGCCTTCCTTGACGTCGTCGCCCTCCTTGAACAGGCGAGGACCGAGAAAACCTTGCACGCGCGCGCGAAGATCGACTTTTTCGAGCGCCTCGGCCCGCCCGACGAACTCGGCATGCTTGGTCATCGACCGCAGTTCGGCGGGCTGGACCAGGACTGCCGGGGGCGGAGCGGCTTGCTGCGCTTTCGCCGGCGGCGCGAGGAGGACCGCTAACGGGGTGGCAACAAAAAGAAAAAACAGGCTCGACTTCATCACACCCCCTTTTGGCAGAGGCTCACCCGCGCATACGCGCTCCGTCCTGCGAGCTTAGCCCTCTGGGAGATCAGCGTCCTGCTGGTTGACGAAAATCAGCGCTGCAAGAATGGTCACATAAAAGCGAAAAGCCGCCTGCTGCCCATTCCAGGTCTGCGACTGCCACATCTGAAACCACTCGCCGCCGACGACCAGGAACCCGAAGAACCACACCAGAAACCCGAGCGCCGCGCCGATATGGACCAGTCGCTTGGCGCGGTTGAAGCGGGCGGCGTCGGATCGAACGTGCCGGAGCATGACGACCGCAGCGGTCAGGAGGGTCGACCCGGTCAACCCTTCGCCCAGAATGATCAGCGCGTAGGCTGCCTGCCACGAGTCGGGTGAGGTCACCCGCCGGTACAGCAGTCCGTTCCCCGGGAACGTCGTGTCCATGGTGAGCACTGGCGCACGAATTCGTAATTCGGGTTGTAGTCGGTCAGGTTGTCGAAGGTTACGAGCAGGGCGAATATGGCAAGCGAGCCGACCATGACGGTTTTGGCGATGCGGGATTCGATCACGGCTTGGTTCTCCCGACGGGCGAGGCGAGAAATCGACCGATTCAGCACGCGGCCGGCCCCAGCATGATGGGCGCTTTGGGTCGGAAGGCGCGGTCCGAGACGAGAGAGTGCGCCTCGACGAAGGCAAGGCAACCAGTCCGAGGCGCGCCGACGGATAATTTGGCCGTGGAGGGCGATGAGGAAGTAAAGCACGCCGCGTTGCAGGCGCCGCCCGATGAGCTTGGCGAAAAAGCCTTTCACAGGCGCTGAACCAGGACGCCGAGGCGCAGGTGAGGCCCACGAGGTGAAATCGGGTGGACCCAGTCCGGCGATGCAACCCTCCCGCGCGAGCGGGGGAGCCCCGGACAGACAGCCGCCACGGTGGGCGTTCCGGGGTAAGGAGGCGGGCGCGTCGCGGGTTCTTCCCCAAGGGGCCGACCTCGATCGAGTCGGGGCCCGGCTCGATCAAAAAGCCGACATCTCGGACATTCTACGGACGCCTTGTGGTGTATATGCGCGGGAGGATGGATGCAGCCAGGGCGGGGCCGGTCAGGTGGCAAGCCCCGCGCAGCGGTAAGACGGCGATCGGGCCAAACTCTCCCTGCTCCCTCCCTCAGAGCTCCCTCAGAGCACGGTTCGGCGACACCGCGCCGAACCGCGTATGCCTCTAATATGGAAAGGGTAATTGGCGATGATCCCGGCGATTCGGACGACGAATTTGATTTTTCTCCCTGAGATTTCCCTTACGGAAGGGAAGTTCGGGTGCACTCGGTCGTGCCGAGGGTTGTCAAACCCTTGAAAAGGCAGGGAAAAGTCTATTGCCGAGGCACTATGCGTGTCCGCCGAGCGCGCCTCACGATGCGCCAAGCTATTGATAAATTTAAAAAGATCGCCTCACGCGTCGCGGTTCAGGATCTCAACGACACCGGCGCCGGGGTCGACCCGAAGCGCATCGCCGGTACGCAAGAGCCGGGTCACGTCGCCCGCGAAGCGGTCGACGAGCGCGACGCCGGCAAAGGCCGCCCCCTGCGCCAGGATCGGGTTGACCCGGTTGAAGATCAGCGCCCGCGGCACGATCCGGCGCGCCGCCATGTCGTGCAACATCCAGGCGGTGGCGACCCCGCCCTTGGCGCCGTCGAGAACGAGGATGAGGTCGACATAGCTCTCGCCGGCGAGCTTGTGGCTCGGGCGCGAGAAGATGCCGCGGGCGCGGTCGAGATCGTAGCGCGCGCTGAAATTGTCGGCGGCGACGAGTGCGGTTCCGCTGACCGCGGGCCCGATGCCCCTATGGCAACGCAGAAGGATCGGCACTAGAGCACCCTCCCAGCAACCGCCGAGTCGATGCACTGCTCGAGGCTCGCCAAGCTCGACCGATAGCCGTAGCCTCCCAAGATGTTGACGAGCTTGGCCGAGTTGGTCATCAGGCGGGTCCAGCCGTTGGCCTCGGCCATCTCGCGCGCGTAGCCCTGGTAAAAGCAGATCCCTTGAGCGACGACCGCACCGGCGGCCTCGATGCGGCTGGTCAGGCCCATCCGGTCCGCGGCGTGCTTGATCTCGGGCGAGGTCGCGACGATCACCGTCGTGTCGCGATGCACGTGGCGCCCGTCCAGGGCGTCCGCGACCGCCGCAATCTCGAACAGCGATAGCTGTGGTGCGGCGAAGACGACGACGTCGAGCTTGTCGCCTGGTGCCGCGTAGCGCGCGAGAAAGGCCGCGAGGTCGGCTCGGCTGATCGAGACCGAAGCGGGCGGAGGGCGATCGAACGCCGCTTCCTCGGCGGTGATGCCGGGCATATGGAAGAGCGCCACCGAGCCGAAGCTCGCCAATGCGGCGCCGAAATGCTTCAGCGCGTCCGAACCCGGAACCGCCGCCAGCCCCTCGATAACCGGGACCTGCCAATAGGAGCCGCAGGACTCGCCGATGACGCCGCCGAGCGCGCCCCATTCGCAGAGGTCGCGCAGACGTGAGGTGACCCGGAACCGCCGCGTAGCGCGGCGACTGGTGTCGAGGTGATAGCCGTAGCGCGGGGTCCGGCCGGTCAGTGCCGCGGCCAGCGCCGAGGGTCCACCTTCGAAATTGCTGCGGGCGCCGAGCACGCTGTTGGCATAGATGACCGAGCCAGTGTCGCCCCAGGCGACGTGCTCGCCGCGTAGCGGCGCCATCACAGTCTGATAGTTGATGCAGGTGTCGGTCATCAGCACGCCGAAGGCGGAGAGTGCGGCGATCGCCCGCGTCTCGAGGGCTGCCATCGCGGCACTTTGGCCGAGCCGCCGATAAACCGTGAAATCGATCCCGCGCGGATCGGTGATGGCCGGCACCCGAACCCGCCTCTCGAGCTCGGGCACCGAAGCGAGCCTCTCGAGAAAGCGGATCCCGGCCTCGCCCAAGGACTCGGTATCGGCCATGATGTGCGCCTGCGACACCGGAACGAAATCGGCGGCGTCGAAGAACTCGCCGACGGCGATCTGGTGGGCGATGGCCCAGCGCCTCGGCTCGCCGACCTCGCCCGCCAGTATCGCGTTTTCTTCATCCGTCAGCTGCATCAACGAATCCTTTATCCGATTGGGCTATCGGTTGGGCATGCCATTGCTCTACCTCGGCTGCGCCGCCCTGCTGATCGCCGCGGTCATTCTTCGCCTGCCGGCGAGAATGCGGGCGGGGCTCTTCACCGTGATAATCCTTGCGGCGCTCGCCGGCGGGCAAAGCCCGCAGGTCTGGCGCGTGGCGACTGTAATCGTCGCCTCGGCCGATTAGCCCAACGCGGCTTCGATCGCGATCCTGCGGGCGAGAAGATCCTCGATCTCGGGCTCGTCGAAACCGGCCTCACGCAGGATCTCGCGAGAGTGCTCGCCGAGCCGCGGCGCCGGACGCCGCAGCGCGCAATCGGCCTCGCCGAACCGGACCGGCGGCCGAACCATCCGGATCGATCCCTCCGAGGGATGCTCGGTCAGCGAAAAGAAATCGACGGCGGCGAGGTGCGCGTCGGCCGGCAATTCGGCGAGGCGATTGACCGGCCCGCACGGAATATCGGCGGCCTTCAGCTTGTCGAGCCAATACGCGGTCGGCGCGTCGCGCACGGAGTCGGCGATCAGCGCGTAGAGCTCGGCGACGTGGCGGCTGCGCGTCTCTGCATCGGCGAGGCGCGGATCCTCGGCGAGTTCGGGGCGACGGGCGAGGCGGAAGAAATCCCGCCAGTGCCGGTCGGTGTAAGGGAGGATGCAGATATATCCGTCCGCGGTCTGATACGGACGCCGGTCGGGGGCGAGCATCCGGGCATAGCCGGGCGGCCCGATCGGCGGCTCGAAGGTCAGCCCGCCCATGTGCTCGGCCATGACGAAGGCGGTCATCGTCTCCAGCATCGGCACCTCGACCCTCTGGCCTCGGCCGGTGCGGGCGCGCTGCAGCAGCGCCGCCATCACCGCGTAGACCATGGTCAGCCCGACCGTCTTGTCGCCGATCAGGGTCGGGACGAACCTCGCCTCGCTGCCCGTTGCCATCTCGAGCGCGACGAGCCCGCAGCCGCCCTGAATGATATCGTCGAAGGCCGGCCGACCGGCGAGCGGGCCGTCCTCTCCGTAGCCCTGCGCCGAGCAATAGACGAGCCGCGGGTTGACCCGGCACAGCCGCTCCCAGGCGAAGCCGAGCCGCGCCATCGCCTGCGGTCGCATGTTGTGCATCATGACGTCGCTCTGGGCCACGAGTGCCAGGAGCACCGCCGCTGCTTCGGGCTGTTTCAGATCGAGCGCCAGCGAGCGCTTGTTGCGATTGAGATTGAGAAAGACGTGGCCCATCTCGCGGTGCCGAGCCGGACCGGCATAGCGCATGATGTCGCCTTCCGGCGATTCGATCTTGATCACCTCGGCGCCGAGATCGCCGAGGATCTGGGTCGCCAGAGGCCCGAGAACGACCGTCGTCAGATCGAGCACCTTGATCCCGGCGAGCGGCCCCGATTTAGCAGCACTCACCGCGATTTCCGGCTCTTGCATTGCCCGCTCCCGCGCTTTACCCCGTTCTCGCCCAGATCCGAAGGAGGGAAGGCGATGCCGGTGACGATGTACCACAACCCGCGCTGCAACACCTCGCGCAGAACCTTGGCACTGTTGCGCGAGAAGGGGGTCGAGCCGACGATTATCGAATATTTAAAAACGCCCTATACGGCGGCACAGCTGAGGCGGCTCCTGGGCCAGCTCAATATCCCGGCGAAAAAGCTCGTGCGGAAGAAGGAATCCGCCGCCGCCGGCATCGACCCCGAGGCTCTACCGGAAGACGCGCTGATCGAGGCGATGGCGAAGAACCCGATCATCGTCGAGCGGCCGATCGTAGTCTCGGGACAGAAGGCCGCACTCGGCCGCCCGCCCGAAGCGGTGCTCGCAGTGCTGTAGCCCGTCTTACGGGCGGGGAGTCTGCGCCGAATACTCGGCAGCACAGAACGTGCCGCCCTGATAGCGCTCGGCAATCGGGTCCGCCGCTTGGCCCGTTTCGGCGGCGAGGACCGTTGCGGCATAGGACTCCGAATCATCCAGCGGCCGATAGCCGAGCCGCTCTGCGTTGGAATTGTCGTACCACGAGCGCCGGTTGTTGGAGATGCCGTAGACGATTTCGTAGCGGATGTCCGGATGCTCGAGGCCGATGCGCACGAGCTGGGCGTAGTCGCGTGCGCTGACCCAGATCGACAGTCGGCGTTTATCGATCGGGTTCGGCCCGAAATTGCCGATGCGGGTACACAGGAAACCGATCCCGTGCTTGTCGGCATAGAGGCTGGCGAGGGCCTCAGCAAAAGCTTTGCTGACGCCGTAGCGGCTATCCGGGCGCGGCACCACCCGGTGGTCGATCCTCACCTCGCGCGGGTAAAAACCGACCGCGTGATTGCTGGTGGCCACGATGATGCGCTTGACTTGAGCTCGGCGCGCCGCCTCGAACAGGTTGTAGGTGCCGATGATGTTGGATTGAAGGATCACCTCCCATTCGTTCTCGCCCGAAATGCCACCCAAATGGATGATGCCGTCGACCCCGGCGACCATTTGCTCGACCGCCGCCATGTCGGAGAGCTCGGTGCGATCGACCTCCTCGCCGGGGCGCGCCGCCCCGAGCGGCACCCGATCAGAGACCCGCAAAATCGGGTAGACTCCTTGCAGGCTCGCGCGCAGCGACCGGCCAATGCCCCCTCCCGCACCCGTGATCAGCACCCGATACATCCGTTCCTCCTTCGCGCTCGCTATCGTCGCGACACGCCTGCGGGCGTGCCCCAGCGGTCGAACGACAGTACCCGAGGCATGCCATGCCGAGGGAAGCCGCTTCAAACGCCTCTTCGGGTCATTCACCCTTTGTCAAGCGAGGTGTCTGATGATGGCACTCTTTTCGCTGATGATCCCGATCCAAGGCTTGGCCGACCCCGATAAACCACCGACCTGCCCCGCTCGTGCGACGGGCTTCGGCAGCGCTCGGATATCGAACACTAGGTTACGGCGTCAGGAATATAGTGAACAACGGGAGCCGACAAAACGACATCTACATTGCACGGCGAGCGCCTTGGTGCTATAGCGCGGCTTTGTTGAGGAGTTGCTAGAAACCGGATGATCGGGGCCGCGGGTTTGCACTGGCCATTTGCTGACGGTTAATATTCGTCGGAGCTTGGGAACGCCGGACAGGAGCGCAGAATGCATCGCCCGTATTTTCGCGCTACAGCGGTGGCCATCGCGCTCTTCGTCGCCGGGTGCGGAGGCGGGCAAACGCTACCGCCGGCACCGCCGGCATCATCGTTGCCGACCGCTGAGTACCGTATCGGTCCCGGCGACAGCGTGAACATCTTTGTCTGGCGCAACCCCGAGTTGTCGATAACCGTGCCGGTGCGGCCCGACGGTCGCCTTTCGATTCCACTGGTCGAGGATGTCGTGGCGATCGGCAAGACACCGACCGCCCTCGCTCGCGAGTACGAGCAACTGCTCGGCAAGTATATCAAGGAACCTCTCGTTACGATCATCGTGACAGGCTTCGGCGGCCCCATTCCCGACCAGATCCGCATCATCGGCGAAGCCGCGCAACCCCGCGCGCTTCCGTATCGTGCGGACATGACGGTGCTCGATGCGATGATCGCGGTCGGCGGTCTCACCAGGTACGCGGCGGGGAACGGCACCGTGCTCATCCGGACTGCTCAGGGCGAGCAGAATACCTATTCGGTCCATCTCAGCAGCCTGATCAGAGATGGTGACATCGACAGCAATGTCGCTCTCCGTCCGGGCGATATTTTGATCATTCCGCAGCGGCTATTCTAGAAATGTCGTACCTTGCCGTTGCAGATTACCGTTGCAAGGCTGATTGATCGAACCCAGAGCGTTCACCGGGGGATCACTGTGCCCGATCAACACCATTGGAGCCGGTCATGAGGTCGATACAGTCACAAGCTATGCCGTTCGTGCAAGCGCTGTGGCGACACCGATGGCTTGCCGTGGGTACCGCCTGGCTAGTCTGTACCGCCGGATGGATCGGCGCCGCCTTTGTCCCAACGAAATATGAATCGTCGGCGCGGGTCTACCTCAATGCTGATCCGCTCCTGACCCCGCTCCTGCGCGGACTGGCGGCCGATACCGACCCCAGCCGCCATCTCGACTTTATGCAGCGCACTTTGCTCAGCCGACCAAATCTGGAACAGCTGCTTCGCCTTACCGATCTCGATACCGCAATCCGCACCCCGGGAGAAAAGGAGGCGCTGTTCAAGCGTTTAGCTACCGATATCGAGGTCAGACCGATTACCTTGAACCTGTTGACCCTCTCCTACCGTGACAGCGATCCGGTGATGGCGAAGAATATCGTTCAGGCTTTGCTGACGATCTTCGCCGAGAAGATGGCCGGCAGCAGCCGAGCCGAGATGGACAGCGCGCAACGTTTCTTGGAAGGAGAGATCGCCTCGTATCGAGATCAATTGCGTGCGGCCGAGAAGCGGCGGGCGGAGTTGGCCGAAAAGTACCCGGATATAGTTCCGAACCGGGGCCCGGACGCGACACAGGGCGACGACAACGGAAATCGGCTCGAGCAAGCGCGTGGTGCGGTGGCCAGCCTTAAACTCGAAGTTGGGGATGCGGTCACAAGGCGGGATGCCATCCAAAAAGAGCTCGCTTCGGTGCCGTCGACGCTGACTGTCGATCACGGTCTGCAGGTGGTTGTCACCGGTGCCCAGCTCTCACCAGTTGACGAGCGGCTTCAGGAGATTCGCCGAAATCTCGACGGCTTGCTGTTGAAATACACCGAGAACCATCCGGATGTGAAAGCCGCCCGACAGGCGATCGCGCAGCTCGAGACGGAAGCGGGAAGGGCATCGGGCGGGGCCGCGGGACGAGCTGGCAACGCTGCAAACAAAGGACAGATCGCCAACGGTGCCTACGACCAAATCAAGGTCAAACTGGTGGACGCTGAGGCCACTGTCGCCGCCGCGCAGCGACGTCTCGCCGAGGCCGAGAGCGCGCAGGTGAAGATCGAAAAGATCGCGCAGTCAGCACCGGGTGTGCTGGTGCAAGCTCAAGATCTTAACCGCGACTACGGCGTGCTGAAGAAAAATTACGAAGAACTCGTGGCGCGTCGTGAGGCAACCTCGATAGCCAACGCCGCCGA
>Ga0074045_10001067_pt1 | contig 26560 bp, 18 predicted proteins | sample BogForMeECP23OM2_FD_94442 | JGI IMG/M metagenome (GOLD analysis project Ga0074045, IMG submission 94442) | Bog forest soil microbial communities from Calvert Island, British Columbia, Canada - Bog Forest MetaG ECP23OM2 | ecosystem: Environmental > Terrestrial > Soil > Wetlands ...
GAGGTCGTTCTCCTTGAAACTATCGGAATTGACGATTACGATCCCGTTGGCCTTCAAATCGCCGATATTCACCTTCAGCGCCGCCGGATTCATGGCGATCAGGACATCAACGGAGTCGCCGGGCGTGTGCACTTCGCCCGACGAAAAATTCAGTTGGAAACCACTGACCCCCGGCACGGTGCCGGCAGGGGCGCGGATTTCCGCGGGATAATCCGGAAAGGTGGCGATGTCATTGCCGTACAGCGCCACTGTGTTCGTAAATTGGCTGCCTGTGACCTGCATGCCGTCACCGGAATCGCCGGCGAAGCGGATCACCGCCTGATCGATAACTTCGCGCTTGGTTTTACCTGTGGGAACTTCCGTGACTGTAGACATCGGACTTCTTCGACCCCCATCCTTTGGCGACCCCTCACCGGTGAGTAGAGGAGAGTAGCTCCTTCGAGCGTAGCGGCAGGCCTCTATGTCTAGCGGGAGCGCGCAGCCGAGTCGCCAGGAACTAGTTTGGTAAGGATAACACACGGGCCGCGAGGATAAGGAGAGGGGGAGGTTGGGCGGTCAAGAATGGCGGGAATAACCGCGTTAGGGGATGTGACACAGAGCACAGACTGGTGTTCAGCGTGTTTCCCGCTTAGCCCTGACTGTCACGCGTTGGTCGTGACCGGCGATTTCTGGTTTGGGTTGTCTGAATCCCCAGCCTGAAACTGAAGCTTGACGCTTTTCGAGCGGAACAGGAACAGCCACCACACGCTTGAGGGCAGCAGAAGAATGACAAACGCGATGGCCATCAATTGCTTCAAGGATTCCAACTCACTGACAAAACGATCGGGGATGATAAAAGTCTCGAAAGGGCGAAAGGCAATCATCATGAGGCACAAAAGCAGCGTGATGGAGGCCCATATTAGAGCCGACACGCGCGCCCAGGGGCGCAATTGAAACAGCCCGATCCCCGTCCGGATGCCAAGAGCGATTAGGCCGGAGGGAACAAGCGCAATTACTAGAAACGCCGCCGGGTGGACCCTATAAAAATGCCGTCCAAACTCATCGGGTGGGGCGTTGAGTACTGCCAGGAAGAAATAGCCCCATAAAAAGAAGGCGCCGCCGCACCCAAGCAGAGCCAAAGTGGCGGCAGCGGTTACACCAGCGGAACGGGCACGCGAGTCAGTCATAGCTGACAAGATGACAGCATAGGGGAGAGACCGTGAATAGTACGAGCAGAGTGGCCGCGTATTCAAAACGCCACTTGACGTTCGCTTTCTTTTCGCCTAGGATGAAGATGCTCTGGTTGCTCACACGCAAGACCAGGGCACGGTGCTCTCCCCAGCGTAATTTGAAAAGCGCAGCAGACTCGCGGAGGTTCTTATGGCCCTGACGAAACGGCAAAAGGAAGTCTTGGATTATCTGGTTTCATTCGAGACACGCCACGGTTACGCACCCAGTTTTGAAGAAATTGGCAAAGGGTTAAAGCTGACTTCGCTGGCTACTGTGCACAAGCACGTCAGCACGCTGGAGAAGAAGGGCTTTATTCGTCGTGGGTATAACCAGAGCCGCTCGATCGAAATCGTGCAGTTGCCAAAGACGCCAAAGGAACAAGTTATCGAACGGCGCATCCAGGAGTTGCCCCTGGTTGGCCGCATCGCTGCAGGCCGACCTCTGGAAGCTGTCGAAGAACACGAAACTATCTCCCTGGGTGATTTTGCCCGCGGCGGCAATTCCTTTGTCTTACAGGTGAAGGGCAATTCCATGATTGAGGATCACATCATGGATGGCGACTTTGTTGTATGCGAGCAAACCCAAGTGGCGAATGCGGGAGACATCGTGGTGGCGCTGGTGGGCGAAGACGAAGCCACGCTGAAGAGGTTCTATCGCGAAGGTGCCGGGAAAATTCGCCTGCAACCAGCCAATTCTGACATGGCTCCCATTGTTCTTCCCGCTACGGACGTCAAAGTGCAGGGCCGGGTGATTGGCGTTCTGCGCAAGTACTGACCTCTGCTGACTTTGCCAAACCGGCCCCATCCTTATGAATTATTTTAGTGTCCTGCGGTTTGTTACCCGCGTCTAATCCTTTTGGGGTAAACTTTCGGCTCCCAAAGCTGTCTTGCCTTTACTACGCCGTTAGAGGGTTCGATTTGGCTCCTACTTCGGAAACGGTGTTGTTGCTTGCCGCCGATCCTGCATTGGGTGAAGCCGTGCGTGATCTACTGGTGCGCGAGGGCTACGAGGTCACACCCACGGATTCCGCGGAAAAGGCGACGTGGATCGTGCGCGGCGGCGGCACCGGGCAGATTGTGATTCTGGCCGACGGCTTGGAGGAAGCGGGCCTGCGAGGCCTCCTCACATCCCTTCAATCCTCTACCGCCACGGATAAACCGCGCGTGCTCTTCCTGACCCGAAGCGACTCCGTGCAACGGGCGCTGTGGTTGGATCAGGGAGCGGACGACGTTCTATCCATCCCTTGTGATGAGCAGGAACTTCTGGCTCGCGTACGAGCGCAGTTTCGGCATCGGCGGGACCTTGGCGAACTGGAGCGCCGGGTTCGTAACGCCGAAGAGAGTTATCAAGTGTCGCAGACGGCGTTCCAGGCGCTGGCGGTCACCGAGAAGATGACACGCGATGCCTTTTCGCTGGAGCGCATTCTGAAGTTCGGCGTGGGAGCACTTTTGGGCTTGGCGCTGGTGATTGCTGGCATCTTCTTTGGGTTTTCGCGCAAGGCGGAAAAGGAATCGCGCCGCGCATATACCATAATTTCCCAATTGGAGCACAGCGTCCAGAATGAGCAACAGCTGCTGGCCTCTGCGCGGCGACTGCGCGAGGATCCCGCGAACGCAGACTTGGTCCAGCAGAAAGAGCAATTGCAACAGCAAACGGAAGCGCTGCGCAAGAAAATATCAGCACCCGACGGGGCTGACGTTACAGAATTGCGCCACCAATTGGATGAAGCCACCGGACGCCTGACCAAGCTGGAAGGCAGTTCGCAGGCGGCGGAAGCGGTGATTCGCGATTACGCACCCAGTGTCTGCTTGCTCCACGTTTCCGTGGCGTTCAACGAAAAGGATTCTGGAAAGCGCTTGCGCTATGGCGGCATTACCGGCGATGGTTCGCCTCTGAAGGATAGCGATGGGAATACTGTTTATACCACCGAAGGCCGAGCGCCTGAGGTCCGCGCAGACTTTTTTGGCAGCGGCTTCATCGCCGGTGAAGGGAGAATCCTTACCAATCATCATGTGGTGCAGCCCTGGTGGGGAGACACGGAGTTGAGCGACGCGGTAAAGCAGGGCTTGGAGCCGGTGATCGCGGAAATGACCGCTTATTTTCCTGGGGAATCCAACGGCGTGCCTGTTGGCATTTCGCAGATTTCACAGGAAGCTGATTTGGCTTTGGTGCATGGAGACCTTTCGGAGTTGAAGCGCCCGATTCTGAAATTGGACAGCCGCAAAGAAGCGGCCGTCAGCGGCGAAGCTTTGATCAGCTTCGGGTACGCCACCGGTATTGATGCGATTCTGGCGCGGGCGGGGGACGATACGGTTCGAGAAATCGTGAACGTTAGCGGGGGCGATCCCAAGCTGGTTTTGTCGGAGTTGGCCAAGCGCAAGCTGATCCGGCCATTGGTAACGCAGGGCCATGTGGGGGATGTGCTGGCCGACAAAATTGTATATGACGCGCAAACCACTTCCGGCGGTTCCGGCGGGCCGTTGCTGAATCAGCAAGGCGGAGTCATTGGCGTCACTTTTGCGGTGGTGAAAGGCTTTGGAGGTTCGAATTTCGGCGTGCCGATTCGTTTTGCGTCGCCGCTGCTGAAGCACTGATTCATCTGTCACAAAATTTTTGTTCATCCGAATTCCTGTTTCCAAGAATTATCGTCCTCCGCGTGGCTTCCTGCGCGAAACAATGTAGAATTTTGGATTGCTCTAAGGGGATGGACTGACGCCTGCGCATGAAGAAAAATCGACCGATCCGCAAACTCCTGGCTGCCAACCGCAGTGAAATTGCTATTCGTATTTTTCGTGCCGCGAACGAACTGGGCTTGGGCACGGTGGCGATTTATTCGCAGGAGGATCGCCTGGCGCTGCACCGCTTCAAAGCCGACGAGGCTTACCAGGTGGGTGCCGGTAAAGGGCCGGTCGAGGCTTATCTCGATATCCCCGGCATCATCGCCATTGCGAAAGAGCACGACGTCGATGCTATCCATCCGGGCTACGGATTCCTCGCGGAGAATCCTGCCCTGGCACGGGCTTGCGCCAAGGCCGGACTCGCATTTGTAGGTCCTACACCCGAGCTTTTGGAGTTGCTCGGAGACAAAACCGCGGCGCGGCGCCTGGCTGCCGCTGCAGGCGTTTCCGTGTTGCCAGGAACGGAAAACCCGGTCACGTCTCCGGCCGAAGCACAGAAGATAGCCGCGGAGATCGGGTATCCCGTCATTGTGAAGGCCGCTATGGGCGGTGGTGGCCGCGGGATGCGCGTCGTGCACGACCCGGAGCAACTCGCCGCGCGTCTCGAGGAAGCTCAAGGAGAAGCCAAGTCTGCGTTCGGTGATGCTTCCGTCTTTCTCGAGAAGTTTCTGCCACGGGCCCGGCACATTGAAGTCCAAATCCTGGCCGATCATCACGGGAATCTGTTGCACTTGCACGAACGCGATTGCTCGGTGCAGCGCCGTCACCAGAAGGTCGTTGAGGTTGCGCCCGCGTTAAATTTGCCGGATCGCATCCGAGCGGAACTATGCGACGCGGCACTGAAAATTGCGCGACAGGCCAAGTACCGCAATGCGGGTACAGTGGAGTTTCTGTACGACGTCGACGCCCAGAAGTGGTATTTCATCGAGGTTAACCCGCGAATCCAGGTAGAACACACGGTCACGGAAGTCGTGACCGGCATCGACATCGTTCGTGCACAAATCCTCGTGGCGCAGGGCCATAAGTTGCACGAAGAGCCGCTCTCCCTTCCGAAGCAGGAACAAATCCATTTATACGGCGCGGCGCTGCAATGCCGCGTTACTACTGAAGATCCGGAGAAGAATTTCGCACCGGATTACGGGCGTATTTCCACGTATCGTTCGCCGGCTGGATTTGGCATTCGTCTCGACGGCGGCACCGCCTATGCTGGCGCACTGCTGGCGGCCTACTACGATTCGTTGTTGGTGAAAGTGACCGCGTGGGGTACGACCCTTCCCGAGGCCTGCCAGCGCATGGACCGGGCGCTCCGCGAATTCCGCATTCGCGGCGTGAAGACGAATATTCCGTTCCTCGAAAATGTGGTGAACCATCCGCGCTTCCGCGCCAGCGACGTGACCACTTCGTTTCTTGATGAGTCACCGGAGCTATTTCGCTTCACGGGACGAGCCGACCGGGCCACCAAGCTGCTGTCGTACCTTGGCGACGTGATCCTGAACGGCAATCCTGAGGTGAAAGGGAAAAATCTGCCCGCGACAATCGAGAAGGCGCCGTTGCCTGCTGTTCCTGGGATTTCGCCTCCTGCGGGTACGCGTCAACTGCTGCAGAAACTGGGGCCGAAAAAGTTCGCAGCTTGGGCGCGCAAGGAAAAGCGCCTTCTGCTGACAGATACGACGTTCCGCGACGCGCACCAGTCGTTGATGGCGACCCGTGTGCGCTCTTACGATTTGCTGGCAACGGCAAACGCGCTAGCGCAACGCCTGCCGAATCTGTTCAGCCTGGAGATGTGGGGCGGCGCCACGTTCGACACGTCGATGCGTTTTCTCCACGAAGATCCCTGGCAGCGGCTTCGCGAACTCCGGCAACGCATTCCTAATATTTGCTTTCAGATGCTACTGCGTGGCGCAAACGCCGTTGGATACACCTCTTATCCAGATAATGTGATTGTGGAGTTTGTCCGTGAAGCGCATCACCAGGGAATCGACATCTTCCGGATCTTCGACTCGCTGAATTCCATCGACAACATGCGCGTTTCGATTGATGCGGTTCTGGAAACAGGCGCGGTGTGCGAGCCTGCGATTTGTTACACCGGCGACCTGTTCGACAAGCACAGGCCCAAGTATTCGTTGAAATATTACGTGCAGATGGCCAAGCAATTGGAGAAGCTTGGCGCGCATTTCCTGGCCATTAAGGATATGGCCGGATTGTGCCGGCCCTACGCCGCCTACACTCTCGTGAAAGCCCTGCGCGAAGAGATCGGCATTCCGATTCATTTTCACACGCATGACACCAGTGGGATCAATTCGGCGTCGCTGCTGAAGGCTTCCGACGCCGGAGTGGATGTGGCGGATGGCGCGATCGCTTCCATGAGCGGCGGGACGAGCCAGCCTAACTTGAATTCCGTGGTCGCAGCGCTGGCGAACACACCGCGTGACACGCAACTTGACATCGACGCACTCAACGAGTGCTCAGATTTCTGGGAAGTGGTGCGCGGCTACTACCTGCCGTTCGATTCCGGCCCCAAGTCGGGGTCCGCGCGCTTGTATGAACACGAAATACCGGGTGGGCAGTTCACGAATTTGCGGGAGCAGGCTGCGTCCATGGGATTGGGACACCGTTGGCGCGAAGTGGAAAAGACGTATGCCGAAGTGAACCAGCTGTTTGGTGACATCGTGAAGGTTACTCCGTCCAGCAAAGTCGTTGGGGATATGGCCCTGTTTCTTCTGGCCAATGAAATGAAGCCCGCGGATTTGCTGGAGCTGGACGAACACCATGACATATCCCTGCCAAATTCGGTGGTGGAAATGTTTTCTGGTGCCCTTGGCGTGCCTCCGGGCGGTTGGCCCAAAAAGTTGCAACGGATTATTTTGCGTGGCCAGGCTCCATTGAAAGGACGTCCGGGCGCCAGTTTGCCGCCCGTGAACTTCGACGAAGCCAAGGCGGAACTCGAGAAGAAGGTGGCTCACCGGGTCGAGCGTGATGCGCTTCTCAGTTACCTGCTCTACCCCGAGGTCTATCTGAAGTTCAATGCGTTTCGTCAAACGTACGCGGATGTGGGTGTGCTGCCGACCTCCGCCTTTTTCTACGGTCTGAAGCCGGGCGAAGAAATTACTGTGGATATCGAGCACGGCAAAACCATGATCGTGAAATTCCTTACCAGCAGCGACGCGCATCCTGATGGCACGCGCACGCTGTTCTTCGAACTGAACGGCCAGCCGCGCGAAGTCAATGTGCGCGACCGCTCATTGCGCGTGGTCGAACGCAGCCATCCGAAGGCCGACGTCGCGAATCCCGGCCACATCGGCGCGCCTACAGCTGGCTTGATCAGCAGTATCGCGGTGCAGGCCAACCACGCCGTCGAGCGCGGCGCTAAGCTGCTCACACTGGAAGCCATGAAGATGCAGTCCAACATTTATGCGCCCATCAGCGGGAAAATCGGCAAATTGCTTGTGACTCCAGGGCAGCACGTCGAAGCCAAAGATCTTCTGGTCATCATCGCTCCGTGAGCGCACCTCATCTGATCAAGCACGAGCGGTTTTCTTCGCGATTCTTGCGCAACCAGCGGGACCTGATTGTCTACCTCCCGCCCGGCTACGACGCGCAACCGCAGCGGCGATTTCCCGTCCTTTATCTCCACGATGGGCAAAATCTTTTCGACGGTTCTACATCTTTTATTCCCGGGATGGACTGGCACGTCGGACAAACGGCGGATCATTTCATCCACGAAGGTCGAGTGGAGCCATTGATCATCGTGGGGATCTACAACGCAGGGAAACAGCGTTTGCGCGAGTACACTCCGACGCGAGCGCCACGGCTGGGCGGAGGCAGCGCCAATCGTTACGCCAAGTTTCTGCTGGAGGAGGTGCGGCCTTTTGTAAATTCTCAGTACCGCGCGCAGGAAGGGCCGGAGAATACGGGGATCGGAGGATCGTCGCTCGGCGGCCTGGTTTCTCTGTACGTTGGCCTGCGACAGCCGGAAATCTTTGGAAAGATTGCGGCATTGTCGCCGTCCGTCTGGTGGAACGAGCGCGTCATCTTGCGATTCGCGGCAGCCGCGCCAGTGCAGCCGCTTCCGCGCATCTGGCTGGATATTGGCACGCGCGAAGGGCCTCGCATCGTAGACGATGTGGAACGCTTCCGCGACATTCTCATTGGCAAGGGCTGGCAGCCCGGTAGGAATTTACACTACGAGCGTATTGAAGGCGCCGAGCATAACGAAGCGGCCTGGGCCCGGCGCGTCGGCCCGTTTCTGCAATTCCTCTTTCCCGTGCGCTAAACCCGTATATAATCCGCGCAGATTTGCTAGCGTGCGAAGTTGCCCGAACTTCCGGACGCCTGCCCGGTGGAGCTGATGACTGCGGCGAGACCCATCACGATTCTTTGCGTTTCTTCCTACGAAAAGGGCCAGGAATTCCTGCGTACCTGCAAGAATCTAGGCTGCACCGTGCTGTTCCTTACGGTGGAAAAGCTTCGCAATGCCGATTGGCCCCGCGATGTAATCGACGAGATGTTTTTCATGCCAGACGATTTGCCGGTCATCGACCTGATTCACGCAGTGAGCTATGCCGCACGCACGCGCCACATTGATCGCGTGGTGGCGTTGGATGAATTCGATATGGAAAATGTCGCCGCGCTGCGAGAGCATCTGCGGCTTCCGGGAATTGGACTGACCACTGTCCGCTATTTTCGCGACAAGTTGGCCATGCGTGCGAAGGCGCGCGAATGCGGAATCCTGGTGCCTGAGTTTATTCAGATTCTCAACTACGATGATCTTCGCGAGTTCATGAGTTTCGTGCCCGGACCTTGGCTACTAAAGCCGCGCTCGCAAGCCTCTGGCATCGGGATGAAGAAGATTCAGTCGGCAGAGGAGTTGTGGCCCTGGCTCGACCAGTTGGGCGACCGGCAATCCGAGTATCTGCTCGAGCAGTTCATTCCCGGCAGCGTGTTTCACGTCGATGGAGTGGTTTCTGAACGCGCGGTGCTCTTTGCCGAGGCGCACACTTACGGCGCTCCACCGCTGGATGTTTCGCACCTGGGTGGCGTCTTTACCACGCGGACGCTGGCGCGCGATTCTCCGGATGCTTTGGCGCTCAAGGAAATCCATTTGAAACTGATTCATGGCCTGGGACTCGTGCGTGGCGTGACCCACGCGGAATTCCTGAAAGCCCACAGCGACAGCCGCATCTACTTTCTCGAAGTCGCCGCACGCGTCGGTGGAGCTTACATTTCCAACATGGTCGAGACTGCCACGGGCATCAACTTGTGGCGAGAGTGGGCACACCTGGAAGTGGCGGCAGGGAAGATGCCATACCAATTGCCGCAAGCACGCGAAGACTATGCGGGCGTGATTGTTTCACTGGCTCGCCAACAGGAGCCAGACACGTCCGGCTATACCGACCCGGAGATTGTCGAGCGCATCAAAAAGTATCACCACGCCGGATTTGTGCTGAAATCGCCATCGCCAGAGCGTATCGAAGCGCTGCTCGCGTCTTATGCCCAGCGCTTTGCTGTCGATTTCCTGTCTCGCGAGCCCGTCCCCGACAAACCCTCCTCCTAGCTCCGTTTGTGGGGCAATACTGTCCGCAACGTCTTGTTTGTATTACTTGGAGAAGCGCTGAAGAATCTGCTGGAAGCGAACGTCGTCACGCAGGGACGCGAAGGCTGGGTTAGCGCTAATCGCCGGGAAATCACGAAAGCCCAATTCGAACGCCTTTTGCAGCGTGGCGAGGGCTTTTTCTTTTTCGCCATTGCCAGCATAGAAAGAACTGAGCCAGTAGGTATCAATCATGCTTTTGGGCGTGCCGCGCTTCAGCAGCATGGCGATAGCTTCGGGGTAACGGCCTTGCGCCGCAAGCGCTTGGGACCGGCCAAAGTCCGCTCCGCTGGAGTTCCCGCTTAATTCTTCACAGCGATCGAAGGCAGCCATGGCCTCCGGAAAGCGACCTTGAAGGTAAAGGGCGCGGCCGAGATGATATTGCGCGTAGCTCATGGAGGGATTGAGGCGGAAAGCTTCGCGAGCAGCCTTCTCCGCCTCAATCGGTTGAGGTGGAGTTTCGTAGGCGAGCGCCCAACCCAAGAGGTCCCAAGCCAGAGCGTTGTCGGGCTCCTGCGCAATTGCCAGTCGTGCTTCACTCACGGCCTCGCCGTACTTGAAGTTCTCACCGTAGAATCGGGCAAGGGCAACATGTGCTTCGGGAAGTTGCGGGTCGATCGCGAGGGCCCGCCGGGCGAACTGTTCGGCGCGCTGTTGGTGCACGGGATTCGGATCCACATCCCGAAAGTAATAGCCCTCCACGTGCGAGAGGCCAGCGAGCGCAGGCGCGTAGTTGGGATCGAGGCTCAGGGCGGCCTCGAAGTGTTTCCGTGCCGCTTCGAGCGACGCGGGTTGATCTTCGTGGTCTAGAAGCGAGCGACCTACCAGAAATTCCTGGTAAGCTTGCGCATTTTGCGTGTAATGCCGCTTCACGGCTTCCTGTTCCTGCGGGCTGAGATGGAGATTGAGAGCCTCTGCAATTTTGAGAGCGGCCTGATCCTGGAGAGAGAAAACATTCTTCAGGTCGCCGGTGAAATCGTCAGCCCAGGTCTGAAAGCCAGTGGTCGAATCGATAAGCTGGACGTTAACGCGTACCTGCTCTCCCGCCTTGCGCACGCTGCCCTCAAGAAGATAGCGCACACCCAATTGCCGCCCGATCTCGGCAGCCGACTTGTCCGCAGTTTTGAGCGCCACGATCGCGGCACGCGGTGCTACGTCGACACCCTTAATTCTTGACAGCTTGGTCGAGATTTCATCGGACATGCCGTCGCTGAAGTACGCGCTGTCGGACTCGGTGCTGAGATTTTGCAACGGAAGAACGGCGATGGAGGGCCGGGCAGCGGTGGTGGTGGTGACTACATTGGAATTCCTGCGAAACCAGAGAAAACCGCCAACGGCAAGAAGCGCCGTCAAGGCAAGGCCAGCGGTCACAGCCAGGTACCGATTCGGCGGGGTTGCAACTGAAACCGCGGCGATTACCTGTGACGATGAGGCAGGTTTCTGGTTCGCATTGGAAATTCGTGAGGACGAGATTTGCGCATCGACGGGCTCCACGGCGGGCTGAACCGCGGAGCGTCCCGAGGATTCGCGGCGAAGGCGTTTGAGATCGGCGCGTAATTCGGCGGCGGACTGGCAGCGCAGATCACGATCTTTTTCCAGGGCTTTGTTGATGATGCGTTCGAGTTCGGGCGGAGCCTGGGGATTCAAGCGAGCGGTGGAGAAAGGCGCGCGCCGGAGGATGCCGTCAAAGATGGCGGCGGAAGTGTCGCCCTGAAAGGGAAGAACGCCGGTGGTCATTTCGTAGAGAACGACGCCAAAAGAAAAAAGGTCGCTACGCGCATCCAGGGGCTTGCCAAGTGCTTGTTCCGGGGACATGTAGGCGACTGTGCCGACGGCGCTGCCCGGGCTGGTGAGATATTCGGGAGCCAGTGTCTCGCCAGCCTGAGTTTCTCCGGCATTCTTGGGAGATTCCCTATCATTTTTGAGTTTCGCGAGACCGAAGTCCAAAATCTTGGCGTGGCCACGCGAAGTGACAAAAATGTTCGCGGGCTTGATGTCGCGGTGAAGAATACCTTTAGAGTGGGCAGCATCGAGCGCGTCAGCGACATCGATGCCAATATCCAGAATGCGCTCTGGTTCCAGAGGTGCGCCATTGATGAGATGTTTGAGGGTACAGCCCTCCATAAGTTCCATGATCAGAAACGCGCGGCCACCCTCTTCGCCGATATCATGGATCGTGCAGATGTTGGGATGATTCAGCGCAGAGGCCGCTTTCGCTTCGCGACGGAAACGCTCGACGGTTGCGGGATCGCTGGTGAGGTTGTCGGGAAGGAACTTCACTGCAACGAAGCGGTCGAGCCGAATGTCCTCGGCTTTATAGACAACGCCCATACCTCCGCCGCCGAGCTTTTCCAAGATTCGGTAGTGCGATATGGTCTGACCAATGAGGGAGTCTGGGCCTGGCATGTGTCGCACATATTAAGTTGCGCCCGCAGGCAAGTCAACGCGGAGGGATCAAAGCCAATCCCGCCTGCACGCCGTTATCCGCCGAGTAAGGTCTGAGAGGACGTTGCGAATTAGGAGATTCCGTCCGGTCGGTTTTCGCCTGAGTTTCACCCGCGCCCTTGGTACAGTGGATACCCTGTTCTAAAGTCTAGTTACCTTCTCGCAAAGAAATCGGTTATTGTGTTTGCGACCAGCATTCCCGCGGACTATTGTTTGCTTACCCCGGGCCGGAAATCGCGTGGGGTGAGTTGTCCCTTTGGGAGGACCGATGTGGGGGAATAAAAAACCGGATACGCCGCAAGCAGCGCAGCCGGAATCTAAAAATTTTCCAGTGAATCCGCCGCCTAAGCCAGTTGCGGCAACTTGGGAGGGAACTACCGCAATGAGTACAGATGCTATGCGTCCGTTGGGAGCGACCCCAGACCGCGCTACGGCACGGCTGGGTCCAAGTCTGCATGTGAAAGGCGAAATCTCCGGCAACGAAGACCTGGTGATCGAAGGGTCGGTGGAAGGATTAGTGCAACTCGACGAGCGCAAACTGACCGTTGGCGCTTCGGCCAAGTTGACCGCGGACGTGATCGCCCGGGAAGTGGTGGTCTATGGCAACGTGAAGGGCAATCTGCGCGCCAAGGACCGCATCGAGATTAAGAAGGATGGCTCGGTCAACGGCGATCTGACGACCGCGCGCATCATGATCGAAGACGGGGCATACTTCAAGGGCTCCATCGAGATCGACAAGAGTGCGGAAAAGGAATCCGGCGCAGCGTCCTTTGCGCGCACGGCTTCTCCGGCAGGCGCAGGCGTCGGCCCGAAAACGATTTAAGAATTCTCTGGACGCGCAGTCTGTTCTCCTCCTAAAACGGCGCTTCGACTCGTGCGGAGCGCCGTTTCTTTTATCGTACCTTACCCTCTCCTGTATTTAACATATTGACAACTAATTATTTATGTCTTATTGTGGCGCTAGAGTGTTGGCCAGTGCCTGGAACAAAGCCGGTAGCCATCCGCCGGCTTGCCTTTCAGAGACCGGTTCTCCCGACGGAGTCATGCCATGCGGGGAGGGGTCCGCAGCATTCACGTAGTCCTCGTAGTTATCGTGCTATTCACCGTAGCCTGCGGAGGAGGTGGAGGGACCGGTGGGGTTCAACCTCCTCCTCCCGCGCCGGATTTTTCGCTTACGTTGTCTTCTGCGTCGGTCACTGTTTCGCAAGGCAGCACCAGTGCACCGGTTAATGTTTCCATCACTCCTCAGAATGGTTTTACAGACAGCGTCCAGGTATCGTTCACGGGATTGCCTTCCGGTGTCACCAGTAATCCCGCCAGTCCTTTCTCCGTCGCTGCCGGACAGAGTGTTTCGGTATTGTTTGGTGCGGAGTCGAGCGCCCCCACGGGACAATTCAGCCCTACAGCCCAAGGAACTAGCGGCGCACTTTCCCATTCGCGGGATTTTTCGCTGGCGATTCAGGGGACGGCGCCCACGAACCGGTCGCAAACCAGCTACGTAGAAAACGATTCCGTAGCTTCTCTGGATAATGCGGTAGGAGAACCCCATCGTCGCCACATTGTTTTTGATCCAGCCAACCAGCGGTTCTACGTCGCAAACCGTGCGATGAATCGGGTGGAGGTTTACTCCGCGACAAATCCGTCATTGCAATCCACGATTATCGTGCCGGGCGCTTCGAGCATCGATCTTTCAGCTGACGGGAGCACCTTGTGGGTTGGCACCAGTTTGGAGCAAATCCTCGCTATCGATACCACGGCACTGCAGGTGAAGGAGCGCTTTCCCGTTTCTGGGCTAACGCCTATTCCTGGCGTTGTCTTTATTCGTCCAACCGAAGTGCTGACTCTCGCCAGCGGCAAGTTGCTGGTGCGGCTGCGCCAACCGGCGGCCGCGCAGGCACTTCTGGCGCTATGGGATTCTTCTTCGAACGCTTCTACAGACCTTGCTCCGCTGGCACCCTCGGTATTTCAGAATGGCGTTGGCGTGCTGGCGCGTTCCGGCGATCACACACGCGTTCTTGCCGCGGCGAACGATTCAAGCGGTGAACTGGTGGTTTTCGATCGCAATGGTGCGCTAGCTGCTGGCCCCTCGGCGCCGATGTCCGGGGCGATTTCAGCGGCCGCAGCCAACACCGATGGCACGCGATTCCTCGTCGCCGTTTCTGCGGGAGGGCCAGCGCAGGTTCTTTTACTGGATGCTAGCCTGAATCTTCTCGGGAGGTACGCCTCGTCGGGACCTGCGGGCCTTAGTTTTTCGCGCGATGGGCAATCTATCTATGTGGATGAATCCTACGGCAATGCCAGCGTTGTTTCGGTGCTTTCGGCCAGCACGATGCAGAGCCTGGGGCAAATCCCCGACATCTCGATTCAAGGTGTGGCGACAAATATCGAAGAGGTCGGCGCGTCTGCGAACTTGGCGGGATTGGGCAATCGCGGCGTAGCATTCTTGGACGCATCTCAACCGGGTTCACTTCCACAAACCGCACCGTTTTTTTCGAGCGCTCCTTCGGCTGAGCCTTCGGAAGGTCCCGCAGTTGGCGGCACACCGCTTTCTGTGGTGGGCACAAATTTGGCATCCAGCCCACAAGTGCGATTCGGAACGACCAATCCTGTCAATGCCACCGCCGCGAGTGGTTCTCAACTGCAGGTTGTTTCGCCGGCCAGCGTCGCGAGTGGACCTGTGAATCTTACGGCTTATTTCCCAGATGGCTGGGTGGCCCTGGCGCCTTCCGCCTTCAGTTACGGGCCCACCATCGTGCGCGTTTTTCCGAACGCTGGCACGGCGCAGGGAGGCGACATTGTCACTGTTCTGGGCTACGGGTTTGGCACCAGCGCGGGCGGCATTTCTGCCTCGATTGGTGGAAATGCAGCAACCGTCCAGAGTGTGGACGCGCTGCCGACGTTCGCTTCAACTCTCGGGCTGGACGCAACCTACCCCTTTTCACTTGAGCGTATTGTTCTGAAGACACCCGCGGGTTCGCCGGGCCTGGCGGATTTGACCATTCAGTCTCCTGTGGGCTCTACGACAGCAGCCAATGCGTTTCAATATTTGGCTTCGAGGGCGATCTATGCGAGTCCAGGTCTGCACAAATTTGTGGTCTACGACCAATCCCGGCAGCGCCTATTCCTCACCGCGACTGATCATGTCGATGTGTTTGATTTAAAGGCCCAAGTGTTCGTCAGCCCGATAGAGCCACCACCGAATGGGCCGCCGCCGGATGCCGCCCTGCGGGGGGCGGCGCTTACTCCCGATTCTTCGCAGCTGATCATCGCCGATTTTGGAGCGCAAAGCGTCTATCTTCTCGATCCCGACGGAGCGGCTTACAACGGCAAAACTGTGACCGTAGGCGGAGTCTCTGGATTCTTGAATTCTGGCCCTGCGCGCGTCACAGCTACCAGCGCGGAGACTGTTTTTGTCGGCCTCAGCGGAGAAGGTGGCAGCGGGGTTTGCAATGGCTGCCTCGGGCAGATGAACCTGCTTGCGAGTCCCCCGGCGTTTCAGCCTGCACCGCAGCCCGAGGTGAGCGCGGTGACGGGCACGCCTTTGTTACAGGCGGATGCGGCGGGCGACATCGCCTACCTTGCCTACGACACGTCTCCTGGCGGCCCTGTCGCTCTGTGGAACGCGGCAGCGCCCAACATTTTCTCGCTTTCCACCGCGAATGACGCAGCCACTGATCTTGCCACCGCAGGCGATGGCACGTCCTTCGCTCTACGCGCTCTCGATGGTACGGAGATTCGAGGGTCGAACCTCAGTCTTTTTTCGGCGCCCATGGCGGCAGAACTGGAGACTGTTCCAAACCGCGTGGCCGTGCCAGGCATTGCGGTACATCCCACTGGCGCGTTGATCTATGAACCATTCCTCGATGGTCCAGCGCCTACTGCACCGCCGGCCACAGGCGTCCACGGCGGCATCGACGTTCGCGACGCGCACTCCGGGCAACTCCGCCTGCGGATTTACTTACCCGAAGCTTTTGCGATGCTCAATACCGATGTGGATGGCCTGCATGGCTGCTTTCTAAGCATTGATGAAAATGGCCAGCGTCTGTTTGCGCTAACAACAAGTGGCCTAACTATTGTTCAGTTGGCGAACGTGCCCCTCGGCATCGGGACATTGTCGCCTTCGTCAGGTTCCGCCGCGGGGGGAAGCACCGTGACCATCCGAGGCAGCGGTTTCCAGAGCGGCATCAAAGCGACGCTCGGCGGAAAATCGGCAACGCTGTCTCTGCAGGACGTGAATACGCTGATTCTCGCTACCCCAGCATTGGCCGCGGGCCCCCACCAACTCGTGCTCACGAATCCAAGTGGTGAAGCGGTTTCATACGATGCCGCTTATGTGACACAATAACTCCCGCTTAACCATTCGTTGGCCGACTTCATCCAACTGGTGCGCCCCAACCTTGGGCGACTTCGTTGCACATCAGAGAGCATCATGAACACTCGCAAACTGGGAAATTCCGATCTACACATCACTCCAGTAGGTTTTGGCGCCTGGGCGACCGGCGGAGGCAACTGGGAGTATTCATGGGGCCCGCAGGACGACCGGGAGTCTATTGCGGCGATTCACAAGTCCTTGGAACTTGGCGTCAATTGGATCGATACCGCGGCGGTCTACGGACTTGGCCACTCCGAAGAAGTAGTTTCGCGCGCGTTGAGGGAATGGGGCGGTGCTCGTCCCTATGTTTTCACGAAGTGCGTCATGCGCTGGGACTCCACGCGCAAGATTTCCATGAACCATTCCGCCGCTTCCATTCGGCAAGAATGCGAAGACAGCTTGCGGCGCTTGGCCGTGGAAACCATCGATCTCTATCAGATCCACTGGCCCCCTCCCGATAATGGCCCGGGACTCGAAGAAGCTTGGCAGACGCTCAGCGCCCTTCAGAAACAGGGAAAAGTACGCTGGATCGGCGTGTCCAATTTCGACGTACCGCAATTGCAACGCGCAGAGAAAATTGCTCCCGTCACTTCTCTGCAGCCGCCGTACTCCATCCTGCGCCGCCAAATTGAGGAAGACACTCTGCCGTATTGCGAGCAACGCGGAATTGGTGTGATTGTCTATTCGCCCATGTTCTCGGGTATGTTGACCGGCGGTATGACTCGGGAACGCGCTGCATCGCTGCCGCCGGATGATTTCCGCAGCCGCAATCCCGAGTTCCAGGAGCCGAAGCTGTCCAAGAATCTGGAACTGGTCGAGAAGTTGGGGGAAATTGGCGCTCGCTACGGTCGTCGTCCGGGCGAGGTGGCCATAGCTTGGACCTTACGCAATCCTCGCGTCACTGGCGCGATTGTCGGCGCGCGCAACGCGAAACAGGCGGAAGGCGTGATGCGCGCCGGAGAATTCCACCTGAACGCGGAGGAAATCGCGGAGATCGAATACTATTCCGCTGGCATCGCCAAAGCGAAAGCTGCGTCTTGATACCGCCGGGATACCTATCTTGATGGAGAAATCGCAATGAATCTGGGCCTACAAGGAAAACTGGCTGCAGTGACAGGCTCAACCGCTGGAATCGGATTGGCCATCGCGACCACTCTTGCCGACGAGGGAGCGCGTGTTGTCATCAACGGCAGGACTCAGGCGCGCGTGGACTCCGCGCTCGAGAAGTTGCGAATGCGTAATCGTGGTGCGGAATTCAACGGGGTGGCCGCCGATCTAGGCACGCCTTCCGGTGTGGATGCATTCCTGGAAGCGGTTCCCACCGCGGATATTCTCGTCAACAATCTTGGGATTTTTGAGGTCAAGCCTTTTCTGGAAATTACGGATGTGGATTGGCAGCGCTTTTTTGACGTCAACGTTCTGAGCGGCGTTCGCCTCAGCCGCCACTACCTTTCCTATATGTTGAAGAAGAACTGGGGCCGGATCATCTTCATTTCCAGCGAATCGGCGCAGCAGATTCCCGCGGAGATGGTTCACTACGGCATGACCAAAACCGCGCAAGTGGCCATCGCGAACGGCATCGCACGATCGGTAGCCACTACTGGCGTGACCGCCAACTCCATCCTCGTGGGTCCTACCGCTTCCGAAGGCCTGGGAACGTTTCTAAAGGACGTCGCACGGCAGCAGGGACTCAGCCCCACCGAGATGGAAAAGCAATTCTTCACTACTGCCCGGGCCACTTCTCTCTTGAAGCGTTTCGAAACGCCCGAAGAAATCGCCATGATCGTTGCATTTGTCGCCGGCACACAATCCGCTGTCATCAATGGCGCCGCGATTCGCGCCGAAGGCGGCGTGGTGCAAAGCATCTTCTAGCCAGCCATCTCGAATCCGTCATTCCGGGCAAAGCGAGGAATCCCTCTTCGAATCGTGACCATCCAAGCGAGATCCTTCGCTTCGTAGACTCCGTTCGAAATGAGGATCAGGCCTGATTTTCGATTCCTAGGAAGACTGCCGTTTCAGGCGCGAAGGTAATCGGCGCGCCAATTCTTGACCATCTGCTTGATGGCTTTAGTATCGGTCAGCTTGTCATTCAACACTTTGCGCGCGAGACCCGGCAGTTCCTCGTCGCTGGCGAAGCGCAGCGCCACCAGTTGTGCAGGCGTGAATTCTCCGATGCGTGGCTTCAAATCATCGGTGAACAGCCTGGCCATGCGCTGGCGCTCCTCCAAACGAATCACGCGGTCCTGCACGCGCAACGCAAACAACCGCGCATTGAACATCAAAAGAACCAGCGCCGCCGCCGTCAGCAACTGGATCAACCCGTCCCAGGTGAACCCGAGATGGATCAGCCGATAGATCGACCATCCCAGATTCAAAGTCAAAATCGGCATCACAAAAAAGTGAAACGTGGGCACCCACTTCACATGATTGGAATAATTCTGCTCCGCCATTGGAAGGCTCCTTCCTTGCGTCTGCATTCTAGCAGACCTGCCCGGCGGGACAGTTATCGTTCTGGCTACTTCTGGTTGCGGCGGTGCTCCGTTGACACCATTCCGGCGCACAATGAACGGATGCAAAGAAGCTTCCGGACGGAAGCGAGGAGTAAGCGATGAATACTTTGAGCCTCGCGAGAATCATGTACGGCACCAGCGATGAGCATCACGGCTCAACCAGCGTCCCTGTTAACGCGCTCGCGACCCACTCTCTAACTGACAGCGCGGAAAAGCCCGCCGGTGATACTGAGACGTTGGGCAAGTTGCTCCACAAGGCCTGGACGAACATTTCCGGCAAGCACTAAGCACACTGCGTCAAGTTCCCAGAAGGTTGCTCTGAATTCTGGTGTACCCGTTTTCCTGTGCCCACAAACTAAGAGCAATCGCCGCCAGATCATCGACGATTGGCACGGCATTGCCATCCTTGGTGAGGTCGATGGTCCGCAGAAAATGCTTGCAGGTTTCGCAGCATTCTACCCGCACCTGCGGGAATTGTTCGGCAACATAAACCGGAAGCTTTTGTTCCTGTTCTTCTCCGCAATGCGCACAGAGAATCCGGCGAAATTCCCATTCCTGCGAGCAAAACGAGCATTGCAGAAACCGCTTGCCGCCATCACCTTCCGGGCGCAGCACTCCCAGTAGAGGAAGGGAATTGCACCGTGGGCAGCGGCAGACGGTCATCGGCAAACCGGGAGGCAAAAGAGCGGCGACACGAAATTCCGCGTAAGGCTGAAGAAAGGCTCGTGCCGCAAACTGCGTGAGTGGTTCTGCTGCGTCTGCTTCCAGCAGGCCTGAATTCCAAAAGTCGGTTAAGACCTTCGTCCACTCCGTCTCTCCCCGCATCTTCAATCGCCGACAATGTTCAGACAACGGTTCTGGGCTCTGCGATTCGATCAAAGATAGGAATTTGCCAAAAGGCTCCAGCAGGATGGGAAGATCCAAGTGTGAGCGGAGGGTGTCGCTGGCCGACGCAAGAGCCTGTTTCCCCCGCAACTTCGGCAGTTGTTCATAGAACTCTTTTTGAAACCGGGCAATGTGTCGGTAAAAGCCAAGGATTTCCTGCGCGGAGGAATACCGCTGTGCTAACAGCTCAGCGCGTTCTAGACGGGCACGATAATTGACTTTCCCGGTGGCGAGAAAACTCATTTCTGTGGATCAGGCGATCCGACGATCTCCTCATACCAGCCTGGATGATAGCGTTTCGCAAAGGCCATGGATACGTCGCCCCGAATTACGGAGCCGAACGCGCCACGTTCCGCAAAGACCCCCATGTAAATGTGAATCATAAAATTGCCGATAGTCACTAGCGCAGCGATGGGATGGAGTATCACTGCAACATAACGCAGCCAACGCCAGCTCCACGGCAGCGAATCGCTAAACCACAATACCAATCCACTCAGCAAAAGAACCAAGCCGGCCCAGAAGAAAGCCCAGAACAGCAATTTTTGACCGGCGTTATAGCGTCCCGCCGGCGGCATCTTGTCGTCCTGATTAGTGATGTAGTAATGCAGTGAATTCCACCATGCGCGATCCACGGCGGTAAAACGCATCTGCCTTGCCCACATCTCAAACATGAAAAGGACTGAGCCGACGAAAACGAGCCCGACCCACGGATGCAACATTCGCGAAATTTGCCCGCCACCGAGCACCACAGCCAACCAGAACATCCACGGAGACCAGAACGCAAGACCGGTGGCCAGAAGATACAAGTACGAACCTGCAGCGACCCAATGCGTCAGGCGCTCGCGCAACGTGTAACGCAGCACGTGTCCGTGAGGAACAATCTGTTCCGGATGCGTCATGCCTGCCCTCCAAACGGGCGAATGTCTTCTTCTTCGCGCGCTTTTGGTCCATAGCGCAGATAGTGCACGAACAGTCCAATCAGCCCGCCCGCGATAGCCAGGTTGCCAATCCATTTCAGTGGATGCTTCCAGAGCTTCACTGACAGCGGAATGGTTGGATTCTTGGGCAGCCCGCCGTAGAGTTCCGGCTTCGTCACGTCATGCAGCACGTAGATTACGCCAGTGCCGCCGACCCCCGGCGGGTCGTACACACCGGCATTCGCGAAGCCGTAATGATCCTTCAACTGTTTCGCGCGCTGCTCGGCAAGATCCTTCATATCGTCTTTCGTGCCAAAGTGCAGGCACCCGGTTGGGCAAGACTTGATGCAAGCTGGCTCGAGACCTTCGCTAATGCGGTCGGTGCACAGCGAACATTTATAGACGCGTTTCGTTACGTTGTTCAGTTTCGGAATATTGAAGGGACAGCCGGTGATGCAGTAGCCGCACCCAATGCAGTGATCCTGCTGAAAATCTACGACGCCATTGGAATACTGCACGATGGCGCCATCGGAAGGGCACGCTTCCAGGCATCCCGGTTCCGCGCAGTGCATACACTGATGTTTTCGCATCAACCATTGCAACGAGCCATCTTCGTGCTCATGCTCGTTGAACAGGATCAGGTTCCAATAATTCCAACGCGTCTCCGGCATGGTTTGATAAGTGTTATCAAACGTGGTCGGTGAAAACGGCATGTCGTTCCATTCGACGCAGGCTACTTCGCAGGCTTTGCAGCCGATGCAGGTGGTGGTGTCCACCAATTTGCACACCAGGTCTTGCCGTTGCGTGTCCAACCCCGGAACGCTTCCGGCATGGCCACTGATCTTTTGAACGCGTAGTGTTGCTTGACTCATCGCTTCCGCCTACGCCTTCTCCACCTTCACGAGGAATCCTTTGAATTCCGGCGTGTAGGCGTTGGGATCAACCACTGTGGGGGTAACAAGGTTCGCCAATGTTTTGGAGGTTTTGCCTTCATCCTCGGCGATGCCGCGATAGCCCCAGTGAATCGGAAAGCCGACCTGATACGTTTTCTTGCCGTCAATCATCATCGGCTTGATGCGCTTGGTGACCATGGCTTTCGCAATGTACGTACCGCGAATACTGGAGACTTTCACTTTGTCTCCGCCATGCAAGCCCAGGTCCTGCGCCAATTCCTCGGGAATCTCCACGAAGGGCTCAGGAACCAACTGCACATTCATCGGATTATTTTTGGTCCAGTAGTGATAATGCTCGGTCAACCGGTAGGTGGTGCAAACAACGGTGTAGCCCTCCTGCGGCGTACTGTATTTATCGTCTGGAGTTTTGAAGCGCTTGATGACCGGGTTGTGGCTCTGCTGCGGGTGGAACAGGTTTTCGATGGGGCTTTCAGTCGGCTCATAGTATTCCGGAAGCGGTCCCTCGGCAAACGCACCGAGCGGCGCAAACAGTCGTCCTACGCCCTCGGGATTCATGATGAAGGGTCCCATGTGGTCGGCCGGCTTGGAATCTGGCTTGAAATCCGGCACGTCGTTACCCACCCACTTTTGAGCGGACTCGCTCCACCAGACTTGCCGCCGTGCGGAATCCCATGGTTTGCCCTCCAAATTGCAAGAGGCCCGGTTGTACAGCACGCGCCGGTTGGCTGGCCAGGACCATGCCCAATTCTGGTGCACGCCCATGCCGGAAGGATCGCTGGCGTCCCGCCGCATGGTCAGATTGCCTGCTTCGGTGTACGCGCCGCTGTAGATCCAATTACCGCACGCCGTGGTGCCGTCATCTTTCAACCAGGCGAAGCCCGGCAATTGCTGATTGGCTTTTAATTGCTGCTTGGTTGCCGGGTCTTCCGCGTCCACGAACGTCTTGCCATTGATCTCCTTCAGCACTTCGGCGAGTGACGGATTCAACGGGTCCGTGTAATTCCAAGTCAGCTTGAGGATCGGGTCTGGGAACTTGCCGCCGTCTGCCTGATATAGCGCGCGCACTTTCAGGAAAATCTGCGCGACAATGGCCTGGTCCAGTCGGCAATCGAGTGGCGTGGGGAGAGCAGCATTTTTCCATTGCAGCCAGCGCGCCGAATTCGTGAAGGTTCCATCCTTCTCGGCGAATCCGGCACAAGGCAGCCGGTAAACCGTGGTCTGGATAGACTTCATTTCGTCCGTGGTGATTCCGGGCGATTTCCAGAACTCGCTGGTCTCATCGGGATAAATTTCACCGACTACCAGCCAGTCCGCCTTTTTCAAAGCATCAATGTTTTTCTTGCTGTCCGGCCCGATGGCCACGCCATTCATGCCGAAAGCGAACAAGCCCTTAACGACGCCGTTGTACATGTTGTCCCAGAGGTAGGTCCAGGAGTAATTCCGGTCCACCTTGGGCAAGAAGTCGAATGCGAAATCGTTCTGTTTGGTCGCGGCATCGCCATAAAGCGCTTTGAGCAAGCTGACCGCAAATTTCGGAGTATTGCTCCAATAATTGAAGGACTGCCACTGTCCGGGCTTCGAAGGCGTCGGCGTGATCCGATGCATCCAATCGCCCAGCGACTTGTCAGCCGGAATCGGTACTTTCAAGTAGCCGGGAAGGTTTTCGAAAATTCCCGCCATGTCCGTGGCGCCCTGGATGTTCGAATGTCCGCGAAGCGCGTTCACGCCACCGCCCGCGCGACCGACGTTGCCCATCATGAGTTGCAGGATCGCGGCGGTGCGGATGATCTGCGTGCCGAAACTATGTTGCGTCCAGCCCACCGCATAGATGACGCACGCCACTTTCTTCAGGTCGCCGTCTTTGCGGATCGAGGTGAACAGGTCCGCCGCTTTCAGAAATTGATCCTTGGGGATGCCGGTGATGCGTTCCACCATCTCCGGCGTGTAGCGCGAATAGTGCTTGCGCATCAATTGATAAACGCACATCGGATGCTGGAGCGTGGGATCAAACTCCACGGTCTGAGGCAAAGAAGGTGGCGAAGGTGCCCCTGAACTCGGAGGATGCGCTGCCGCGCCCAAGGTATAGCCCTGCGCAGAATCCCGTCCTCCCCCGCCGCCCGACCCTGCGTAATTCCACGTGGCTTTATCGTAGGTTTGTGTTTTCGCGTCGAAACCAGAGAACAAGCCGTCGTCCTCCGGCAACTTGAACCCGTCTTTGACGACAAACGCCGCGTTTGTGTAGTTCAGCAGGTAATCCTTGGCGATGCGGTTATTTTCCATCGCGTATCGGATCACGCCGCCGAGGAAGGCGATATCCGCTCCTGCTCGAATCTGCAGGAACAAATCAGACACAGATGCTGTCCGCGTGTAGCGCGGATCAATCACGATGAGCTTGGCGTTTCGGGTTCGCTTGGCTTCAATAACCCACTTGAAGCCGCATGGGTGATTTTCTGCGGGATTACCGCCCATGACCAGCATCATGTCGGCATTCTTGATGTCGACCCATCCGTTGGTCATTGCCCCGCGTCCGAATGTTGGTCCCAAACTTGAGACCGTTGGGCCGTGTCAAACTCTGGCCTGGTTTTCCAGGTGCACGACCCCCAGGGCGCGCATGGACTTCACGACAAGATAGTTGAATTCGTTGGTATCGGTGCAGCCGCCCGTCCAGCCTATGGATTCGCAGCGATTCACGCGATGCCCGTCTTTATCGGTCTCGATGAAGGTATCGTCGCGGGTCTTCTTCACTTTCTCCGCGATCTCTGCGATCGCCTGATCCCAGGAGATATCTTCCCACTGCGTGCCACCCGGCCGGCGCACCTGCGGTTTCACAAGTCGGCGTTCATTCAGAATGTCTTGCTGGAGAGAGGAACCTTTGGGGCAGAGGGTGCCGCGGTTGATAGGGTGATCGGGGTCGCCCTCGACATGGACCACTTGCGGGGTAACATTTTTCGCGCGGTCGCCAATTGAGTAGATGATGACGCCGCAACTGACAGAACAGTATGGACACGTTGACCGCGTCTCGTTCGCGCGCGCTATTTTTAACGATCGGAGTTCAGCATAAGCGGGTTGAAGGTCGAACCCAAAAACAGCGGCAGCAGCGCCGCCAACCGCGGTCAGCTTAAGAAAATCCCGGCGTGACGCTTCCATAATCCTCCCCCTGAACCATTATGGGTAAAGCGGCGCGGACCCTTTGTATTCCTGTCAGCAGTATTCTGTCAAGTTTATTGACGGGGCCAGCCGGAAAATGGGTACACAGGGAATTACTGTAAGTCAGGTGCTAACCGGATTGTGATATTGGCCCGGGACCAGGTCAGATCAACACGATCGATTTGGCATATGCCATCAGTTCGTCGCGGAAGTTTGGATGCGCTATGCTGATCAGCGCCAGGGCGCGTTCGCGGGTGGATTTTCCGCGCAGGTTCACGCAACCATATTCAGTCACGATGTATTCCACGTCCATGCGTGTATCTGTGGCCATCTGGACACGCGGAACGATGCCGGAGATGGTGCCTTTCTTCGCCGCTGATTTCAGTCCAATGAACGACTTTCCGCCTTTGGAAAAAGATGCCCCCTTCACAAAGTCGAATTGCCCGCCCGACCCGCTGTACTGGTGCCCGTTAATGAATTCCGCGTTCACCTGGCCGTAGAGATCCACTTCGATAGCGGTATTTACGCTCATCATATAGTCGTGTTGTTTGATCACGTGAATGTCGTTCACATACGAAGACGCGTAACTTTCCATGGCGGGGTTGTCGTTAATGAAGTCGTAGACTTCGTCATCCCCGATCGCAAAAGTAAATACATGCTTTCGCGGGTGCAGCGTTTTCTTGCGCCCATTGACCACGCCGCTTTTCACCAGGTGCACAAACGCATGGCTGAATAGCTCGGAATGGATCCCCAGATCCTTGTGATTTTCAAGGTGAAGCGCCACAGCGTTGGGCAAATTGCCGATTCCCAACTGCAACGTGGCGCCGTCCGGAATCTGCTCGGCAATGCATTTGCCGATTTTCATGGAGTCCGGATCGGGCTCCTTGTAAGGGATTTGCACCATGGGAACGTGGTTCTCCACGATGGCGTCAACCTCGGAAACGTGCACCAGTGAATCACCGAACACTCGAGGCATGTTGCGGTTCACTTCCACGACCACACGGTCGCAATGCCGGAGCACGGTGGAGGCATAGTCGTTGTTCGTTCCTAGGCTGAAATGACCGGATTTGTCCATAGGGGACACGGTGACCACGAACGTATTCACGTGGATGTATTCCGTCAGCACCCGGGGAATGTTGGAAAAATTGATCGGCACATAACTCAGGTTCTTTTTTCCATGTTCAAGACCGTAAGCGACCATTTTGCGATCCGGGTCGCCCATGAAGAAGCAGCGTGAATTCACTTTGTACAGAACTTCCGGGCAAATCAGTGTTTCCTCGCTGTACTTCATGGAGTGCTGGTAGTACAGATTAAGATCCTTCAGATTTCCAGCAAGGATGCGGTCGGCTATGGCTTTGGCCAGTCCCTGAGGCATTCCTGCCGCCAGTGCCAGGCACAAGGTACTGCCGTCCTGAATATGTTCCACCGCCTTGGCCGGCGTCGTCAGTTTCGCCGCGTACTGCTCGGTCGGAGTTTGATAGGCAGCGTAATGCTCGGTTGGTGTTTGGTTTCCCATGAAATCCTCATTCGATGAGCTAATTAGGTCAATCGGCGGCGAGCGTTCCCCCGATATATTAAAGTTGGCCTACTTTTTCGCGATTTTGCAAGGGCACCGGACACGGCCCCACTGTGTGCTCGAGTTGAGGACTGCGAGTGGCGCTCTGGTACTAAAGTTCAGTTTAGGGACGCGGCACATTAGCCAGATTTCCTGTCCAATCGTTCTGAGGATACCCAAGAATAAGAGTACACGTGGACACCGTCCGTCCGCGGCCAGATAAGTGTGTTTTCGGGTAGCTCCGGTCGCTCCAGGGCCTCTCTCAGGGCTCAGGTTGTGTCTCTATGGCAGACGGAATCAAGGCTGCGCAAACTCAAGCTGTCCTCCAGCTTCGCTCC
>Ga0074045_10001068_pt1 | contig 26559 bp, 25 predicted proteins | sample BogForMeECP23OM2_FD_94442 | JGI IMG/M metagenome (GOLD analysis project Ga0074045, IMG submission 94442) | Bog forest soil microbial communities from Calvert Island, British Columbia, Canada - Bog Forest MetaG ECP23OM2 | ecosystem: Environmental > Terrestrial > Soil > Wetlands ...
AGGCGGCCGAAGATCTCGGCGTTGTGCTGTCCGAGCTTGGGGGCAACGGTGCGCACCCGCACACCCTCACCGATCCTGACCGGGGTGCGGATGTGCGGGACCTCGCCCAATTCCACGTCAGTCACATATTGCACGAGACCGCGGTGGCGTACTTGCGGATCGGCGAACATCTGCGCGTAGTCGTAGACCGGGCCGCAGGGCACACCGGCTGCTTCGAGCACCTCGACCCAATGGTCGGTGGTCTTCGTTGTCAGCACCGCGTTCATCGCGTCCTCCAGCGCAGCACGGTTCTCCATGCGCTGCCGGTTAGTCGCAAAACGCGGATCCTCGCACCATTCCGGGTGCCCCAAAGCCTTGGCGCAGCGTGCCCAGATTGCCTCGCCGGCCGCCCCCACCATCAGATGGCCATCCTTGGTCTGCGTGCGCTGGTAAGGCGCGTTCTGGCGGTGGCGCGAGCCCTGGCGGGTCGGCTCTTCATGGTCGGCGAGCCACTGGGCCGAGGTCCACGAGCTAAAGCCGATCGCAGTCTCCAACAACGAGCATTCAACAAGGCGGCCTTTGCCGGTGCCCTGGCGCTCGTAAAGCGCGGCGAGGATGCCTTGCACCGCCCACATGCCGGTGCCGAGATCGCAAATCGGCAGACCGACCGAGGTCGGCGGCCCGTCGGGCTCGCCGGTCACATGCATGATGCCGCCCATGCCCTGCGCGATCAGGTCGAACCCGCCACGCCCGGCATAGGGTCCGTCATAGCCGAGACCGGAGAGTTGGGCGTAGATCAGCCGCGGGTTGACCTCGCGCAAGTCCGCGAAGCCGAGCCCGGCGCGCGGCATCACGGTCGGCCGGTAGTTCTCGACCAGCACGTCCATGCCCTCGACGAGGCGCAGAAACAGCGCCTTTCCTTCCGGCTGCTTATAGTCGAGGGTGATGCCCTTCTTGTTGCGGTTGATGTAGCGGAAATAAGGGTTGCGCTCGCTGCCGTCGCCCCAGGCGCGCACCGAATCCCCCTTGCCCGGGCGCTCGAGCTTGACGACCTCCGCGCCCATATCGGCCAGGATCATCGTGCAGAACGGCCCGGCCATGTGCTCGGTCAGGTCGAGCACCTTGAGCCCGTCGAGCGGGCCGGCGCGGTCGGCGGGCTTCGGGTCAGCCACTTTCTTATCCTCCCGGTCGCGATGCGGTGAGCGCCCTTGCATAAGTGCGGTACGCACCATATGTGGGGTCGGTGCTGAAACATCAATTATAAGTTAAGCCATACTATGCCGAAAAAGCAACGCCTGTCAGTGCCGCCAAATTCCGCTGCCAATCCGCTGCCGAGCCCGTTTTGGCGACTACAATTCCGCTGTCGACGGATTCGGACAATCGCATGCAAGCCATTGATTTTCGGTCATTCTTCGTCAAAGAGAGACGATTTTCGAACGCCAAAACGAGGTTTTTCCCCTGAGCTCAGCGGAATGCTCCAGGGGTCAGCTCGCGTCGGCGTCGAGCGTCGGGAGATGGTAGCGGTCCTCGGGATTGTCCCAGCCCTTGAAGTTGGGCGCGCGCTTCTCGGCAAAGGCGGCGCGCGACTCCATCAGGTCGCTCTTGGCGCCGTGGTCGCGCAACGCACCCGCCAGGCGCTGCATCTGCGGCGCCGGCGTCGGGCGCATCTGCCGCATCATGTGGACGGTGTTGACGCGCGAGGCTGGCGGCAAGGTCAGCAGGTGCTCGGCCATCGCGATGGCACTCGGGATCAGTTGATCGGCGTCCACCAGGCGGTTCAGGAAGCCGATCTCGTAAAAGCGCTCGGCCGTGAAGCGGAAGCCGAGCGCCATCTCCATCGCGATCGGATAGGGCAGGTTGGCGAGGTGCCCGTGATTGTAGCCGCCAAGCAGCCAGCGCTTGGCTTCCGAGACCTCGAACACCGCCTCGCGCGCGGCGACGCGCAGATCGGTGCGCTCAACCAGCATAAAGCCGCCGCCCATCGCAAAGCCGTTGACCGCGGCGATGACCGGTTTTTCGAGTGCCCCGGTCATGAACGGGTCCTCGATCGCCGGCCGCTGCCCGCCGGGCATGCCGCGCTGCAGCGACTCCTTCATGTCCTCGCCGGCGCAGAAGCCTCGACCGGTTCCGGTAAAGATCGCGACCTCGAGGTCGTCGCTGTGACGGAAATCGGTCCAGATCTCGGCGAGCCGGGTGCGCATCTCGTGATTGAGCGCGTTCAGCCGCTCGGGCCGGTTCATCCGCACGACGAGGATCTGTCCATGACGCTCGGTTTCGACGACGGCCATGTGTTTTTCTCCCCAAAGCTGGCTGCCCGAAGCTACCATCGCCGGGCTGCCGATCAAACCGCATCGCAAAGGAGCGAAGAATGGCTCTCGTACCGCTGGCGACAAAGGGCAACTACTTTCACATCTACGACTTTCGGGTCAAACCCGGCACGGGCGACCGGTTCATCGAGCTCTTCAACGAGTTTGATTACGGCGGCAACAACCCGTTCCACCGTTCCGACAAGCAGGTGAAGGATGGGGTGCTCTGTCGCGATGCCGGGGACCCCGACCATTTTTATCTGATCGGCGAATGGTCGGATATCGAGGAGCACCGGCGCGTTCGCGAGCGGGTGGCGCGCGAGATCAGGCCTGAGTTCGTCGGCTTGATCGAGGACGGGCGTTTCGTGCCGACCTACGCCGAGATCGTATCGATGACGCCCCAGAAGGTGCTCGACGAGGCACAGCGGCGATAGTCCGCTCAGAGGGTCGAGATCCAGAAATCCGCGATCAGGGCCATTCCCGGTGCGGGCATCGTGGGCGGCGTCTGGATGCAGACGAAGGGCAGCGGCTGAGCCCCGAAGCGGGAGGCCCACACCATCGCGATCCCGGGAAAGGCCGTCAGGTCGGAGACGAAATACTGGGCGCGCAGCACCTTGGCGAGCGAAGTCCCGGCGGCCTGGCACAACGCCTCGGCATAGGCATGGACGGCGGCGGCCTGCGTGTAGCCGGCATGCGAAAGCCCGGGGTAGCCCGGCGAGATCCCCTTGCCGGTCACATGGCCGTCCCGGCCGATGGCCATCAACCCCGACGGCAGCAGGAACTCGCCGACTTTGATGCAGGGCCCATAGGCCGCCATCTCCGGAATGTCCGCCGTGACGACCACTTTCTCACGCTTGGCCGTATTGGTCAGCGCGATCAGGTTGATCTCGATGATGCCGCCGACCATGGCGAAGCCTTTGGTCGGCACCACGGTCAGCGCACAAGGGATGTCCTGGAAGTACTGCGACCAGACGTCGATGAAGTCAGGGAAATCGGCGACGTCCCTGATGTAAACCTGGGCCTTCAGCGAGCGCTCGATCGAGGAGCCTGCCGCTTCGAGTGCCGGCTTCAGTCTTTCGGCGATGATGAATTCGGCCTGCTTGCGGATCTCGGTGCCGCCCCAGAGCGAGTGGTCGGGGACATGGGCGCGCGGATCCAATCCGTGCTCTCGTCCGCTCGCCATCTGCCCGGCGACAAAGACGAAGTCGTTGCAGATGATGGTCGGCACAAAGCCGGAGCTGGCGGACGCCGTGACGTCCTTCGGGTAAACCTTGCGGATCTCGTATTCGGGGCCCGGCGCGACGGCGATCAGCGAAGTAGAGATGCCGCTCGCGGCGCCGAAGCAGCGCTCCATGATCACCGAGGTGCTCGGCGGGATGTAATCGCCGAAGGCGGCGCGACGCGCCAGGTGGTAGGGGTCGACCGCGGCCGGGGTCGGGTAGAACTGGTCGAGGCGCACGCCATGCGCAAGGTCGGAGCCGAGTTCCTGCAGCATCCGACTCATCCGCTGCAGGATGAAATCGCCCTCGCGCCGCCAATGCGGTCGGCCGAACAGCGGGAAGCCCGGCGGACCTGCCACCGCTTCGGTAACGCCGGTGGCGAAATCGAAGGCTTCGTGACCCGTCAAAAAGATCCACGGCCCGGCCTTGACGGCATACGCATAAGGAACACCGGCGCCGACCAGGTGCTCGACCGCCTTGGCTTCGAGTGCGGCCATCGATCTCTCCGTAACGCTGCGCGGCCTCGCCAACAGGCTCGCGGCCGCCTACCGCCCTTTAGCCTTGACGGGTGACACCAACACCCGGTCAACTCGGCGCCCATCCATCTTGACGATCTCGAATCGGTAACCGGCAGCGGCGATGCGGTCGGCGACCATCGGCACGCGGTTGAGGCGTGCCATCATGTAACCGCCGAGTGTGTGGAAATCGGCATCCTCGCCGGGCAAATGGGAAACCCCGAGCAGTTGCCTGAGCTCGTCGAGCCCGACCATTCCGTCGATCAGCCAAGTTCCGTCTTCGCGTTGCACGACCCGCTGATCGGCATCGGCCGAGCCGGGGATGTCGCCGACCAGCGCCTCGAGGATGTCGCTTTGGGTCACCAGCCCCTCGAGGTCGCCGTATTCGTCGACGATCAGTGCCATTGGCTCGCCCGAGGTCTTGAACGCCTCGAGTACGTGGAGCACCGTCACCGTGCTCGGCAAGTAAAGCGGCGGCCGCGTGGCTGCACGCAGATTGAAGGGCTGCACGGCGAGCGCCGAAGCCAACAGATCCTTGGCCTGAACGATACCGATGACTTGGTGCAGGCCACCCTGCACCACGGGAAACCGCGAATGGACGCTGTCCCGGATCTTGCGCCGGTTCTCCTCTTCCGGGTCGTCGAGGTCGAGCGATTCTATCCGCGTCCGCGGCGTCATCACCGCACTCGCTCGCCGATCGCCGAGCCGCAGCGCCATTTCGACGATCGCCGTCTCGGCTTCAGCGAAGTGACCGGTCGCGACACCCTCGCGCAGCATGAAGCTGATTTCTTCATCGGTCACCGGTGCCGACCCCTGGCTGTGTAGCGGCAGCAGGCGAAGCACGAGGTCGGTCGAGGCGCTCAAGAACCATTCGATCGGCGCCCCCGCCCGTGCGATCGCTCGCATGATCCGAGCGAGCGCGGCGGCGATGCGCTCGGGATGGACGAGCGCGAACCGCTTGGGCACGAGTTCACCCAGGATCAGCGAAAAATACGAGATGCCGATCACCACGACTGTCATGCTGATGACATGCGCGTATCGCGCGACGAACCCCTCATAGCTCTCGAGCTGCTGCTGAAGAGTGTCCCCCAATGTAGCCTCACCAAAGGTCCCGGAGAGGATGGCGATCACGGTGACGCCGACCTGGACGGTCGAGAGCAGCCGCGAGGGGTCCGCTTTCAACTCGAGCGCGGCGTGCGCCCCGGGATTGCCCGCTTCCGCGAGCGGCCGAAGGCGCGCATTCCGCGAGGTCACGAGAGCGATCTCGGCCATCGCGAAGAAGCCGTTTAGTATGATCAGCAAAAGGACGATCGAGAGGTGCAGGGTCAGCATCGCAATCGCCTGTCGAGATAGCGTCCGCCGCGGACGGTCGCGCGCTCAGTGTCGAACAAATTGCGCGACGAAAAAAGCCGCGCGGAAGCGCGGCTTTTGGCCGGGGTCGCGAATGCGGTCAGCGAGAATAGAATTCGATGACGAGATTGGGCTCCATCGTCACGGGATAGGGGACGTCGGTCGGCTTGGGCGCGCGGATGAAGCGGCCCCTCATACGATCGTGGTCGATCTCGACATAGTCGGGGACGTCGCGTTCGCCGGACTTCGCCGCTTCGAGCACGAGTGCCATCCCCTTCGCCTTTGCAGCGAGTTCGATCGCGTCGCCGTCGCGAACCGAATAGGAGGGGATGGTGACGCGCCGCCCGTTGACCAGGACGTGCCCATGATTGACCAGTTGACGCGCGGCGAATGGCGTGGGCACCAGCTTCATGCGATAGACCACGGCGTCGAGGCGACGTTCGAGCAGCTCGACCAAATTGTCGCCGGTGTCGCCGCGACGACGCACCGCCTCTGCATAAAGCCTGCGAAACTGGCGCTCACCGATATTGGCGTAATACCCCTTCAGCCTTTGCTTTGCAGCAAGCTGCGTTCCGAAGTCCGACGGCTTCTTGCGTCGCTGGCCATGCTGACCCGGGCCGTATTCGCGGCGATTGAGCGGGCTTTTCGGTCGGCCCCACAAATTTACCGCAAGTCGGCGATTGATCTTGTATTTCGGTTCCTCACGCTTGCTGCTCATTAGACCCAAATCCGGTTTCGGGTGTTGTTGTCCCAATAGGGCCGTCCGTCGCTCAAAAGGATCGGGGCCGGGGCGCTCGCCCGCATTCTTGGGAAGGTGAGGGCACTATAATCGGCGCACCGGCAGAGTCAATCCTACCTGGGACGAGGACGAGCGGCCATTTCGGCGCCTCGCTACATTGTGACCGGCCGATCGGGGCTCCCGAAGAGAGCCGGCGCCATAGCCGCAATTACTCGGCAGCAGCGAGGTGCTTCTCCCGTTGCTGCAATTCGGCGACCCGCGCCCGGGTGTAGATATCGGTCCAGTTGATGAGCGCAAAGTCGGTGACCTGGCGCGGGTCGTAGGCGCGCTCGGGGATCCGGATCTCCTTGCCGGCGATGTGAACGGCGCGGATTCGGCTCTTCTCCTGTAGCAGCCGGATGTCGGTAAGCGGCGAGAAGTCGAGCGCGATGAAATCGGCGGCGCGGCCCGGTTCGAGGACGCCGATCCGGTCGCCTTCGGTTATGAACCCGGCGTTGACCTCGGTCGCCGCGCGCAATGCCGCAGCCGGGCTGAAGCCCAGATCCTCGACAAAGAGCTCGAGCTCGCGGGCGTTCCATTCGCCATACGGAGTGATGGCAAAGCCGGTATCGGTGCCGGTCAAGAGCGGCACGCCGGCGTCGCGCGCCTTCTTCCAATTGGCGCAGCCGATCTCGTATTCGCGCCGGGTACTCTCGGGCCGGCCCCTCTGGTAGGCCGGATCGTGCGGCTGCGTGAAGTCGATCGTGTTGCGCGGGTGAGTGAGGGTCGGGCAGATCGTGCTGCCCGTCGCCAGCATCGCATCGATGCATTCATCGTCGAGATGATTGGCATGGAAGATCAGATCCACACCACTACGCGCGGCGTAGAGCGTGGCCTCGCGGCCGCGAGCATGGGCGATCGCCTTTTTGCCCAGGCGGTGGGTCTCGCGGACCATGATTTCAGTCTCGTCCTGGGTGAAGGCGGCGACGAGCTCGCCGTTCTCGCGGCGCTGAATTCCGTCGAGCGCGATCTTGATGCAGTCGACCCCGTCTTTGACCTGGCGGCGGATCTCCTCGATGGCTTCGGCGCTCGTCGTTACGAGCTTGCCGATCGAGGTCTCGGGAGCACCGATCCAGGTCGGGTACCAGTCGGTCAGACCCTGATGCGTTGTCACATACCGCCCGGCCGCCATGACCCGCGGCCCGTCGAACAGGCCGGCGCGGATCGCATTGCGGATCGACAGGCTGATCTGCCCGGCGTCCCCCGGCGAGCAGATCGCCGTGAAGCCGGCGGCGGCGACCTTCTGGGCGAAGAACATCCCGCGCAAGGTGCGGAATTCGAGCGGGCTGTAAAGGTCGATGTCCTCCTCGCTCCTGGCGTTGCCGTAAGCGAGATGGGTGTGGACATCGACAAGCCCCGGCATCACGAAGTAGGCGGAATAGTCGAGCACGCGATCGTTGCGCGCTCTGCGCGGAGCGTTCTTTTCGGGGCCGACATAGTCGAGCATGCCACGCTCGTCGAAAACTAGGGTCTCGCCTTTTCGGGCATCGTCCTCCTCCCCGGTGAACAGGTGGCCGCAACGGACAAAGGTTTTCATTGCCGTGAACTCCCGGTCGACGGAACTCGGGTGTCTTTTAGCATGCCGGCCGCCATGGCTCGACTCCCGAGAAGCAGCGGTTCAAAATTCCTCTTCAGCCGTCGTCGGAACGGAGCAACCCATGAAGATCGCGCGGATCGAAACCTTCATCCTCGGGACCGGCAGCTCGAAGGACCTCTTGTTCTGTCGCGTCGAGACCGAAGACGGCCTCCACGGTTGGGGGGAAGCCTATGTCACCCAGGGCAAGGAGAAGGTCGTCGCCGAATGCATAGCGGCGATGGCGCCGCACGTCATCGGCCGCAGCGCATTCAACATCCGCCACACCGGCCAGGTTATGTTCGAGGATTTTGCCATCAAGCGCGGCTCGCCGGAGCTCTCGGCCGCGTGGAGCGCCGTCGAGATCGCGTCGTGGGACATTCTCGGCAAGCGCGCCGGGTTGCCGGTCTATAACTTGATCGGCGGCGCGTCGCGGGAACGCGTGCGCGTCTACGCCAACGGCTGGTCGCGCGGGACGACGATCGAGGAGCGGGTCGAGCGCGGGCTCAAGGTCAAGGCGATGGGCTTCACCGCGGCGAAATTCGATCCGTTTCCCGGTCCGTGGCGCAGTTTCGTCGATCGCCGCGATGAGGATTTCGCGATCGCCTATGTCCGGGCGATGCGCGAGGCGCTGGGGCCCGATTTCGAACTCTTGATCGAAGCCCACCGGCGCTTTGCGCCCGCGCACGCGATTCGCATCGGGCAACGCCTGGCCGAATTCGGGATCGACTGGTATGAGGAGCCGTGCCTGTCGGAGAACATCGAGCTGGTGGCAGAGGTGCGCCGCGCCGTGCCGATCCCGATCGTCACCGGCGAGGCGATTCATACAAGAGAGGCGTTCTTCGAGTGCCTGGCCCGACGCGCGGCCGATATCCTCAACCCGGACATCTGCGTGATCGGCGGGATCACCGCCATGCTCGACATCGCCGCGATGGCGCAGCCGCAGGCGGTGGTGATGGCGCCGCACAACTACAACAGCACGCTCGTCGGCTTGGCCGCGACCGTCCATGTTTCGGCGGTGATCCCGAACTTTCGCATCGCCGAGTATTTCGTCAACTTCCAGGATTTGTGCCGGGACATTGCGACCAGCTCCCTGGCGATGCAGGACGGCTGGATCGAATTGCCGACGAGCCCCGGATTGGGGGTCGACATCGACGTCGAAAAATTGAGGGCGCACCCGCACCAGGAGGCGACCCATCGCGGCTTTCGCCAATATTGGGAAGAGTACCCCCGCAAAGGCTACACGCCGAGCCTGCGCTGATCGGCGCCTGGAGCGCGGATTTTCCATGTCACCGTCGACACACCGCAACCTCGGTGACGATCACATCCATCGGGACATCGAAATCCTGCGGGTGGATGGTTTCCAGCCGCGACAGCTCGAAACCGACGCCGATCGCCCATGGCCGCGGCGAGAGCGCCGCCAAGGTGCGGTCGAAATAGCCGCCGCCATAACCGAGCCGATAGCATTCCTGGTCAAAGCCGACGAGCGGCGCCAGCACGGCTGCGGGGATCACGATGTCGCGTTTTTCCGGGATCGGGATGTTCCACACGCCATCGACGAGGATCTCGCCCGGCCGCCATGCCCGGTATTCGAGTGGGCCCTTCCTGTCGACGACGGCCGGTAGAGCCACCGCCGAACCCGCGGCGATCAGCCAGTCAATCAACCCGCGCGGGTCGAACTCGGCCTGAAATGGCCAATAGACGCCGAGGGTGATCCCCGGCCGCTCCTGCAGCAGCAAACGGAGGCGCGCCTCGATCTCCTGTCCCCATAGCCGCCGCTCGGCCTGTCCGGTCCCGGTGCGCAGCGCCAGCAAGCGCTGCCGCTGCGAGCGGCGCCAGAGCCTGAGCGCGGCCCCTTCCACCGTGGGACCGCGGTCAGAACAGCCCGGTGATGCGCCCGTCCCCGGTCACCTCGATGTTGTTCGCCGCCGGTGTCCGGGAAAGTCCGGGCATCGTCATGATCTCGCCGCAGACCGGAACCACGAACTCGGCGCCGGCCGACAGTCGCACCTCGCGCACGGTGAGCACATGGTCGGAGGGCGCCCCCTTGATGTTTGGGTCGGTCGTGAAACTGTACTGGGTTTTGGCGACGCACACCGGCAAATGCCCGAAACCCTGGTCCTGCAGCGCGGCAAAGCGATCCCTGACCGGCTTGTCGGCCTCGATATCGCGGGCGCCGTAGAGGCGCTGAGCGATCGTGCGGACCTTGTCCCACAGTGGCATCTCGTCCGGGTAGAGAAGCCGGAACTCGCTCCTCCCACTCTCGGCAAGAGCAACGACGGCGCGTGCGAGATCGGTCGCCCCCTCACTGCCACGCGCCCAATGGTCGGCCACGACCGCCTCGGCGCCGGCCCGCGCGCAGAGCTCCCTGAGGCGGCCAAGCTCCTTTTCGGTATCGTTGCTGAAGCGGTTGACCGACACCACCGCCGGGACTCCGAACTGGCGCAGATTGGTCAGATGGCGCGCCAGGTTGGCAAAACCGCTTTCGAGCGCGGCGAGGTTCTCTTCTTTGAGCGCATCGCGCGCCACCCCGCCATGCATCTTCAGCGCGCGGACAGTGCACACGATCGCCACCGCGTCGGGCTTGAGCCCGGTCTTGCGGCATTTTATGTCGAAGAACTTCTCGGCACCGAGATCGGCACCGAACCCCGCCTCGGTCACGACGTAATCGGCAAGCTTGAGCGCCGTTGTCGTGGCGATCACCGAGTTGCAACCATGCGCGATGTTGCCGAACGGGCCGCCATGGATGAAGGCCGGGTTGTTCTCGAGCGTCTGGACCAGGTTGGGCGCGATCGCATCCTTGAGCAATGCCGCCATCGATCCGGCTGCCTTCAGGTCGGCGGCACGCACCGGCTGGCGTTCGCGGGTTTGTCCGACGACGATGTTGGCGAGCCGCCGCCGCAAATCCTGCAGGTCTGTCGCCAGGCAGAAGATCGCCATCACTTCCGAGGCGGGAACGATGTCGAACCCGTCCTCGCGCGGATATCCGTTGGCCACCCCGCCGAGCGAGGAGACGATCGAACGCAAGGCGCGATCATTCATGTCGATGGCGCGGCGCCAGCTGACCCGGCGCGGATCGATGCGGGGTTCGTTACCGTAATAAATGTGGTTGTCGACCATCGCTGCGAGCAGGTTGTTCGCGGTGGCGATCGCATGAAAATCGCCGGTGAAATGGAGGTTGATGTCTTCCATCGGCACGACCTGCGCATAACCGCCGCCGGCCGCACCCCCTTTGATGCCAAAGCACGGGCCCAGGCTCGGCTCGCGCAGGCAGAGGACCGTCTGCTTGCCGATATGGTTGAGCGCGTCGCCGAGCCCGACAGTTGTCGTCGTCTTGCCTTCACCGGCCGGGGTCGGGGTGATGGCCGTGACGAGGATCAGCTTGCCGTTCGGCCGGTCGCAAAGCGAACGGATGTAGTCGAGCGAGATCTTCGCCTTATACTTGCCGTAGGGCGACACTGCGTCGGCCGGGATGCCGATTTTCTCCGCGGCGATCTCGCCGATCGGCCGCATCGCTGCAGCCTGAGCGATCTCGATATCGGATTTCGGGTTCTTGTGCTGCTCGTCTCCGCGCGCCACGGCGTTTCTCCTCGCTCGGTGAACCCCGGCTCTTAGCCCGGTCGGGCGGCCCGGCGCAACCGTCCTCGACTCTTGTCGACACATGGGAGCGGCTATATTGGAGGTGGTGGTCTTGCCGTCACGAACGAACACTTGAGGTACCTGATGGTCAACCCGGCGAAAACTCGCTCGGTTGCCCGGACTGGCGCGGCCGCGCTGATTGCAGCGGTCGTTTCTCGGTCACGAGCTCGATGCCGGCTGAACTCGAGGCGGCTGGGTTTGTTAGGGCTAGTATCGGTGTTCCTTTCGGTTTTCCGTTCTATTATCCCCCCTACCCGCCGCCGCCGGCCTATTATCTACCGCCGGGCCCCAATCCATCACCGGCCTCTCGACCCTCCGCTGTTTATGGCCCCTCGGCCGCGTTGCGAACTCCCTCAATTACCTATACGCCGCTACCTATACGCCACGGCGTCCCTGGACCGATGCTTCCGGGCGGCCGTGCCGCGAATACCAGACAACGCGGGAAGTGGGGGCCACGGCACACAGGTTTATGGAACCGCCTGTCGAGATCCCGACGGCCAATGGCTGATCCTCAACTGACCGACCCGTTCCTTCGATGAAAGATGTCTTTCACCGATCGGTCGGACATTTGTAACTGCTCACACCCTTGATCCGGTGGGTGAGGATAGGGCGGCCGGCGCTGAGCGGGTTGACGCTTTTCCCGCTGCGACGCCGGTTGTAAGGTGACCACTCCCGCGCGCCGCGCCGCAGAGCTGCGCGTGAGGCGACCACACAAACCTGGCGCCTCTGCATCATGGACATCTATTTGCCGATCGCCGAGGTGTCGGTCGACGTCTTCGTCCTGCTCGGTCTCGGCGGGGTGGTTGGCTTTCTCTCGGGCGTATTCGGCGTCGGCGGCGGCTTCCTTCTTACCCCGCTGTTGATCTTTATCGGCGTGCCGCCGACGGTCGCTGTTGCCTCCTCCGCCAATCAGCTCGTCGGCGCCTCGGTCTCGGGGGTGCTTGCCCAGTGGCGTCGTGGCAACGTCGATTTCAAGATGGGCTACGTGCTGCTGGTTGGCGGTCTCGCCGGATCCATTTTGGGGGTATGGATCTTCACCCTGCTGAAGCGGCTGGGGCAGATCGAGCTGACGATCTCCCTTTGCTACGTGTTGATGCTCGGGACCCTCGGCGCGTTGATGATGTTCGAGAGCATCCGCACCCAGTGGCGACTGCAACGACCGGGAGCCAGGCGGCGCAAGCTGCATCAGCACAATTGGATGCACGGATTGCCGCTGAAGACGCGCTTCCGGCGGTCTAAACTCTACATCAGCGCGTTGTTGCCGATCGGGATTGGCTTCGTGATTGGCGTGTTCAGCGCAATTCTCGGCATCGGCGGCGGCTTCATCATGGTGCCGGCGATGATTTACATGCTCGGCATGCCAACCGCGGTGGTGCCAGGAACCTCGCTGCTGCAGATTATCTTCGTCGCTGCCAATGTGACGCTGCTGCAAGCTTACACCAACCGCACGGTCGACGCCGTGCTCGCCCTCGTCCTGCTCGTCGGCGGTGTGATCGGGGCGCGGATCGGGAGCAGATTCGGTACACGTCTGCGCGGCGAGCAACTTCGCCTCCTTCTCGCTCTGATGGTACTCGCGGTCGCCGCGAAACTTGCAATCGACCTGACCGCGAGCCCGGCGGATCCGTATTCCATCGCCTCGGAGAAGGAATGAGCCGAACTCAACGCAAATGTGTCCGCGGTCGCGTCGGATGAGCGCTCCTGTCGCCGGGTGGGTGAACCGGCCCTCGGGCTGTGGGTTCCAGATGCTGGCGATGATATTGTTTTGGACCGCGTCGGCGCACGCCGAAGCCCTGGTCGCCGATCTCACCAGCCACCTGATCGCGATCACGACCGGCTTCACCGGTGCCTCGGTCGTGCTGTTCGGCACCAGTGATGGCCCCGGCGACATCGCGGTCGTCGTGCGCGGCCCCGACCGCGAGATGACCGTCCGACGTAAGAGCCGCATCGCCGGCCTCTGGGTGAATTCGCAAGAGGTGACCTTTGCCAGTGTGCCGAGCTTCTATTTCGTCGCTGCTAGCCGGCCGCTCGACGAGATCGTGTCCCCCGCGACCGCGGCGCTCTACCGCCTGGGCATCACGAACCTGGAAATGAAGGCCGAGGGCGGGGCGTCGCCGGAGGTCGTCGACGCGTTCGCCACAGCGCTAGTCCGCACGCAACAGCGCGCGAAATTGTTCCCGAGTTCCGTGGGTAGGGTCAATTTCATCGGCGAACGGTTGTTTCGCACGACGATCGAGTTTCCCTCGAACGTGCCGACCGGAACCTATCTGGTCGAGGTGTTCCTGGTCCGCGACAGGGATGTCGTCAGCGGCCAGACGACTCCACTAGTGGTCTCGAAGGTGGGCATCGACGCCGACGTTTTCGGATTCGCCGGTCGACGGCCCGGGCTCTACGGCGCGATTGCGGTGTTGACCGCGATGGTGGCAGGATGGCTAGCGAGCCTACCGTTCAGAAGCGCCTGATCCTTGCAGAGGAGCGGAGGATGGGCCAATGAATGAGATCGCGCATCCGCGTGTCTTTCTGGTGGTGGTCGACGATACCGAGGAGCTCCAGACGGCCTTGCATTACGCTGCGCGTCGCGCTGCCCACACGGGCGGACGGATCGCGCTGCTCCATGTGATCGAACCGTCGGAGCTACAGCATTGGGTTTCAATCGAGAACCTAGCCCGTGAGGAACGGCGCGAGGAAGCCGAGCAGCTGGTGCAGCGCCTGTGCGAGGAGATCGTGCCAATCGCAGGGACGATGCCGATCGTTTACATTCGCGAAGGCCGCCCTCGGGACGAGCTGCTGGCCTTAATCGCCGAGGAGCCGAGCATCTCGATCCTGGTGCTCGCGGCCGGAACCGGGCCAGAAGGACCGGGGCCGTTAATCACCTACCTGACGGGTAAACCCGCCGCCCGGCTTCGTATCCCGATCACGATCGTCCCTGGCGGCCTCACCCTGGAGCAGCTCGACGCCGTCAGTTGAGGCGGGCCGGCGCGGAGCGCTCCGTTGCCTACCCCGGTTGCTATGCTCATACAGGGAGCCGAGGGTTGATTCGCCGCGCTGACCCCCCATGATAAGGGCTGATTGTTTCGTCCAGCCATCGGAGCCATCGATGTTTATCCAGACCGAGCAGACGCCGAACCCGGCGACCCTGAAATTTCTACCTGGGCGCACGGTCATGGCCTCGGGCACCGCGAATTTCACCGAACCCGAAGTTGCGGCTCGGACTTCGCCGCTGGCGGAGCGGCTGTTTTCTCTTCCGCAAGTAACGGGGGTTTTCTTTGGTGCAGACTTTATCACGGTGACGAAAGACGGCGACAGCGATTGGTACCAGTTGAAGCCGGCAATTCTCACGGTGATCATGGAACATCTCACTGCTGGCCGACCAGTGTTGCTGGCGGTGGCTGACAGCGCGATAGTGGAAGCGGGCGAGGAAGACGAAGACGAAGTTGTTTCCCAGATCAAGGAATTGATTGAGACACGCGTGCGCCCAGCTGTTGCGCAAGATGGCGGCGATATCATCTTTCACGATTACGAAGACGGTGTCGTTTACCTCCACATGCAGGGCTCCTGCTCAGGGTGCCCGAGTTCGACTGCGACGCTGAAGGCGGGGATCGAGAACATGCTTCGGCACTACATCCCCGAGGTCGTGGAGGTGCGCGCGGTTTGAGCGGTCGCGCCTCGGCGCCTCTCCGCATCACGACATCGGCATCCTCTCGATTTGGTGTCGCCGATCAGTTTTGGTGAACCCCGCTGACGAGACGAATGTGGGTGGCGGCAGCAAGCCCATCGCGAAAGGGGGCACGATTTTAGCCAAGGGGCGACCGCCCATGGGTAGAGGGTGAAGGTCGCACCGAAGCCGGTCGTCCTGGCGCTCGATTCGGCAGGGTTGGGCTGCTCGGCTGTGGTCGCCATCGGTGAGACTGTGCTCGGTGCAGAGCGGCTTCAGGCGGTGCACGGCCAAGCGGAGAGGCTGCTGCCGATGGTGGAGGCGGTGATGCGCAAGGCTCAGTTGTCCGCGTCAGCGCTCGATATCATAGGAACCACGATCGGACCTGGCAGTTTCACCGGCGTCCGCGTCGGGCTCGCAGCCGCGCACGGGATAGCGCTCGCTACGCATGCACGTCTAATCGGGGTGACCGGCTTCGAAGCTGTGGCTGCTGGTATGGCGGCGTCCGCTCACGACCGCGGCTCCGGCTTCCTCCTGGTCGCTCTCGAAAGCCGCCGCGAGGATCTTTACATCCAGCTCTTCGATCACGTCCATGGTCCGCTTCGGGCCCCAACGGCGGTGATGCCGGCGGCGCTCGACGAAGTACTGTGTGGTTTCATCGGCTCAACACCTTTGCTCGTCGCCGGCGATGCGGCGCAACGCGCCGCAAATGTGCTCTCACGACGTCCCGGTACAAAGGTTGCGGAAGGATCCGCGCCCGATGCAACCGGCGTTTTGCAAGCGGTGCTCCGTTGTTGGCGGACGGGCGAGCAGGGCGTCAAGCCGCTCCCGCTTTACTTGCGCCCGCCGGACGTTACCTTTTCGATCGCGCGCAAAAACGGCGAACGGTGAGCCACCGTTTGGAGCCCGTTTCCTGTGTCATGGCCGGTCCGCTATCGATGTTGCACCGCGCCTGCTTCCCCGAAGATCCATGGAATCGTCCGGCGATTACCGAAATAATGGGCGTTGCCGGGTTTTTCGGCCGAATCGCCTGGGAAGGCCAGATGCCGGCTGGGTTCGCCTTGGCCCTCGACCTTCGCAAGGAATGCGAGATCCTGTCGCTCGGCGTCTTGCCCGAAAGGCGACGAATGGGAATCGGCTCGGCGCTTCTAGATTCGATATGCTTTGAGGCGCGGCGGCGGGGCGCCCAATATATTGTCCTCGAGGTGGCGGTCGACAACAGCGCGGCGCTCGCCCTCTACGCCGAACGAGGCTTTATACCGGTCGGTCGCCGCCGGGATTACTATCAGCAGGCGGGTCGTCGGGTCGATGCCCGCCTGCTTCGCCTTGCACTCTACGGCCCCACAATCCCCCCTTGAGTTCGTCAAGGCTTGCGCTTTCCTCTCGCCTTGTTGGAAGCCGCGAGCGACTGTTCTTGCGGTCGCGCGCACGATTTGAAGATATCGAACGTTGACCGGATTGCTTCGTCGCGGAGTGTTAATTATATTTGGAGATCATACTCAAAGTGGGATCCTCGAATGAACAACTCCGACCAGAACAGCGATTTGCTGGCGCTTACCACCGAAATCGTCGCTGCGCACGTTTCCAACAATACGGTATCGGTGGGAGATCTGCCACACCTCATCAACCAGGTATATAATTCGCTGGCGAATATCGGGAGCGTGCCATCGCCCCCCACAGAACGTCCGCAGCCGGCGGTCCCGGTCAAGAAGTCCGTCTACCCAGATTACATCGTGTGCCTGGAAGACGGAAAGAAACTGAAAATGCTGAAGCGGCATCTGAAGACTGCCTACAACATGACGCCCGAGGCCTATCGAGAGCGCTGGGGGCTGGCAACAGACTATCCGATGGTTGCGCCCAACTATGCGCGCCAACGCAGTCGGCTCGCGAAGGAAATCGGTCTCGGAACCCGGGCGCGGCGCCCGCGGGCCTGATTACTACCGACTCTCTGCAAGGGCGTTGCGCGATCCGGGGAGGCGCAGCCTCCAGCTGGGCCACCATCGTTCAGACATAGGCTCGTCCGCTGCTTTCGGATATAATGGATGGTGAGCTATGCGACGTTGGAGACGCGATGATCTCGCGGTTGGAGCGGCTCTGCCTCGACAAGGGTCTGAAGATGACCGAGCAGCGCCGGGTGATCGCCCGCGTGCTGTCGGAATCTGCCGATCACCCCGACGTCGAGCAGGTCTATAGGCGCGCCACCGCGATCGATCCGCGCATCAGCATCGCTACGGTTTATCGGACTGTGCGATTGTTTGAAGAGGCGAGTATTCTGGCACGGCACGATTTCGGCGATGGGCGCTCCCGTTACGAGGAAATGCCGAGCGCTCACCACGACCATTTGATCGACTTGCATTCCGGTAGGGTGATCGAATTCCGCAACGAGGAGATCGAACGACTCCAGGAAATTGTCGCTGATGAACTTGGCTACGACCTCGTCGGTCATCGGCTTGAACTCTACGCGGTGCCGCGTGGCGCTAAGAAGCGGGCCGGCACGGAATGATGTACAAGCATGGTTTGAGACAAACTCCGCCGCCGCAGACGGTCTCGAGTCGTTTGGCGACGGACCCCCGAGTGCGCGCTAAGGTCCGGTGAGGGCGAGCGGCGTGATCGATAGGACTGCGGTGGCGCAACGGGTCCTGGCGATCGAATCTCCGCTTCCGATCGACGGCGCGACGGCACATCCTCGAAGCCGCGTCGTCGACATCCGATCGGGTCCGTTGCAAGTCCGGCTGGCGGAAACGGCTGCGGACATCGATGCGGCGCAGGCCCTGCGTTATAGGATATTTTACGAAACGTTGAGAGCGCGGCCGTTGCCCGAGATGCTTCGGCGGCGGCGCGATTTCGATCGCTTCGACGATGACTGCGATCATCTTGTTGTTCTCGACCACGGCCGCGCGAATGGCCGAGGCACAGTCGTCGGAACCTATCGGCTGCTTCGGCGGGAGGCGGCGCGGCGTCTCGGCGGCTTCTATTCTGCGAACGAATACGACATCGCGCCGCTCGTCGCCCACGGGGGGGAAATCCTCGAACTCGGCCGTTCGTGCGTCGATCCCGCCTATCGCCAGCGACCGGCCATGCAGCTGCTCTGGAGTGGAATTGCGGCCTATGTGTTCTATCACGACGTCACTCTGATGTTCGGTTGCGCGAGCCTTGCCGGTACCGATCCCGATGCACACGCGACGCCGCTCTCCTACCTGCACTACTACCACTTGGCACCCCCTGCCTTACGGCCGCACGCTCTCAGTGAACGCCACGTTGACATGCGCCGGCTCGCGGTCGGCGCGATCAATCCAGGGCAAGCGCTGGCGGCGCTGCCACCCCTCATAAAGGGGTATTTGCGCCTTGGCGGGTTCGTCGGCGACGGTGCTGTGATCGACGAACAGTTCAACACCACCGATGTCTGCATCTTGGTCAAGACCGACCTCGTCACCGAGAAATACTCGCGTCACTACGAACGGAAATCGAAAGATATATGCGCGGTCTGACCATATGAGCTCTTCCACGCTGAGGATCGCACGTCTCACGCTCTATTTCGCCTGGACACTGAGCCTGATGCCGGTGCAATGGGCTGGATTGGCTTTAGGGTGCCGATGGGCGGGCACGCTGCCGGTCTTCTATCACCGCTGGTGTTGTAGAATGCTCGGGTTTCGCGTGCGCCTAATCGGAAGGCCCACCGCCGAGCGCCCCGTGCTCTTTGCGGCAAATCACGTCTCTTACACCGATATCACGATTCTCGGCTCCCTTATTCCCGGTTCGTTCATCGCGAAAGCCGAGGTGGCCAACTGGCCGTTCTTCGGGTGGCTCGCCAAATTGCAGCGCACAGTCTTTGTCGATCGCCAAATTCTCAACGCCGCAACCCAACGTGACGCCATATGCGAGAGACTGGTCGCCGGGGATGCGCTGATCCTGTTTCCGGAAGGAACGAGCGGGGATGGCAATCGGCCGCTCCCGTTCAAGACCGCGCTGTTCGGCGCCGCCGAGAAAAGAGGAAACGTCAGACCCGTGGTCGTTCAGCCGGTTTCGCTTGCCTATACGCGGCTCGACGGCATTCCAATCGGCCGGTCTTTTCGTCCGTTCTTCTCCTGGTACGGGGCGATGGGTCTGGTTCCCCATTTGTGGCGAATGATCGGGCTAGGCATGGTCGAAGTGGTCGTCCAATTCCATCCACCGACCTTCCTCGCCGATTGCGGGTCGCGCAAAGCGCTGGCCGGCTACTGTTATGAGCGGATTGCCGGCGGAATGGCGGGCGCGCTCTTCGGTCGGCCACAGCCGGTGCCGATGCCGCGGGGTCCTCAAGCGGGGAGAGAATTCTCGACCTCGACCCCGAAGGCGGCGGCCTGATCGTGGAAGAGTCGCGCTACGGAGGAGGCGTGCGGGACGTGGCCAAGAGCGTGTTTATCAAGACATACGGGTGCCAGATGAACGTCTATGATTCCGCGCGGATGATGGAACTCCTAATGCCGCATGGCTTTTTTCCGGTGAACGCGCCGGACGACGTGGATCTAGTCATCTTTAACACCTGCCACATTCGCGAAAAGGCAGCTGAGAAAGTGTATGGCGAGCTCGGCAAGATCCGTCAGCTGAAGATCGCGAAAGCACGGCGCGGCGGTGACATGATCGTAGCGGTAGGCGGTTGCGTCGCTCAGGCTGAGGGTGCCGAGATGCTCCGCCGCGCGCCGTTCGTCGACATCGTATTCGGGCCACAGAGTTATCATCGCCTACCGGAATTGATCGCCCGGGCGTCGCGCAAGAGTGGCGTCGGGGTCCTCGACACAAACTTCCCTGCCGAACCCAAATTTGACTACCTGCCCGAGGCTGCAGCAATACAAGAGGTGACGGCCCTCCTTACGGTCCAGGAGGGGTGCGACAAGTTTTGCAGCTTCTGCGTGGTACCCTATACGCGTGGCGCTGAATATTCGCGCTCGGTGGTCCAGGTCTTAGCGGAGGCGCGTCACGCGGTCGGCTCCGGGGTGCGTGAGATCACTCTTATCGGCCAGAACGTGAATGCCTATCACGGGGAGGGTCCCAATGGCAGGGACTGGGGTCTCGGCGATCTTATACGTGCGCTGGCCGAGCTACCCGGCCTCGATCGGATTCGCTACACAACCTCGCATCCGCGTGACGTCGATGATGGGCTTATCGCGGCCCATCGCGACCTGCCTCAGCTGATGCCGTTCGTGCATCTTCCCGTCCAAAGCGGGGCGGACCACGTCCTTGCCGCAATGAACCGGCGGCACACCGCAAATGACTACCGGCGGATCGTCGACCGCCTGCGCTCGGCCCGATCCGATCTCGCGCTTTCCTCGGATCTTATCGTTGGTTTTCCGGGTGAGAATGACGAGGATTTTCAAGCCACGCTCGATCTCGTCACAGAGATCGGCTTTGCCCAAGCGTTCTCCTTCAAATATTCGCCGCGGCCCGGTACACCCGCAGCATCAGCTCCCGGCCAGGTTTCGGAACCGGTGAAATCCGATCGGCTTGCTGTCTTGCAGCAGCTCTTGGAAAGACAACAGCGCGAATTCAACGAGGCATGTGTCGGACGAGTCTTGCCCGTACTCCTAGAGAAGCCGGGCCGGCACGACGGACAACTCGTCGGACGCAGCCCTTATCTCCAAAGTGTCCACGTCGCCGCAGTTGCTTGGCGAATCGGCGAGATCGTCCCCGTGTCGATTTCAGGCGGGAGTGCCAAGAGCCTCTCGGGCTCAATCGCGGAGGCCGTTGCAGCATGACAGCACTCGCCTCGGAGATGCTCGCTGTCGAGCTGCTCGAAGAGCGCACCCAGCTGGAATTCGACGACAACTTGCTGCTCCCTCTGCTTTACGGCGAACGCGATCAGCACCTCGGCCGGATTGAACGCCAGCTCGGCGTTTCAGTCGTTACCCGCGGGAACCGACTCGCGATCTCCGGCCCGGCGTCGGCGACCGGGACGGCTCATCTTGCCTTGTTGCAGCTCTATGAGCGTCTCAAGCGCGGCCAGGAGGTGGATTTTCCCGCGGTCGAAGCAGCAATTCGGCTCGCCGCCGCTGAGTTCGCCGACAAGAGCCCGGGTCTGCGGCAGGATGACGCAACGTTCCGAACCCGCAAGCGACGCATCGCAGCGCGTTCGCCCCGGCAGACCATATATATCAAGGCGTTGCGCGAGAAGGAGCTCGTTTTCGGGCTCGGCCCCGCCGGTACCGGCAAGACCTACTTGGCGGTCGCGGCGGCGGTCGACTTACTGATGACCGGAGGCGTCGAGCGCATTATCCTCTCACGGCCCGCGGTCGAAGCAGGCGAGCGGCTGGGTTTTCTTCCCGGTGACCTGCGCGACAAGGTCGATCCGTATCTGAGACCGATCTTCGACGCGCTCAACGACATGCTGCCGGCCGATCAACTCGCCAAGCGGCTCAGCAGCAGCGAGATCGAGGTGGCCCCCATCGCTTTTATGCGGGGGCGCACGCTATCGCACGCATTCGTGATCCTCGACGAGGCGCAGAACACGACGCCGGTACAGATGAAAATGTTCCTGACCAGGCTCGGAGAAGCCTCGCGGATGGTCGTGACCGGCGATCCGACCCAGGTGGATCTGCCTGCGGGAGCCCGGTCGGGTCTCGCCGAGGCGTTGGAGACCCTGCGCGATGTCGACGGGATCGCCACTGTGCGGTTCACCGACGAGGATGTGGTGAGACATGAACTCGTCGCCCGTATCGTGCGTGCCTACGAGGCGCGAGAACGGGCCGCGCGCGCCGACGAACCGTAATGAAATCTGTCGCATCGATCGATATCGCCTCACCCAGTATCGACTGGAAACGAGTTTGTCCGGGTGCCGAGCGGCTCGCCCGTGATGCTGCTCGGGCGGCACTGTTTGACGGCATCGCCGCGACTGGGCTTGCGTCGCCAGCGCGGGTTGAGCTCGGCATCATGCTCGCCGGCGACGCCGAGCAACGCAAGCTCAATCGCAGCTACCGCGGGCGGGACGCTCCGACAAACGTGCTCGCATTTCCGGCCTGGGAGCCGGGGATGCACGCTGCGCCAGGTGCGCCATTGTTGCTCGGCGACGTTGTGCTTGCCTTCGAGACGGTGGCTCGCGAATCAGACGAGCAGAGTAAGCCGTTCGCTGATCATTTCCGTCATCTGATCGTGCACGGAGTTCTTCATCTGCTCGGCTGCGATCATCGAACGGAGGCCGAAGCGGTCAAAATGGAGCGCCTGGAAACTTTGATATTGGCTAACTTGGGGGTTCCGGATCCCTATCGCGAAACTATGTCGTCAATTGAACTCGAACGTGTTTACCCATGACTGATCCCGAGCCGCCGGAGGGTGACGGCCAGCAGGAGCCCGATCGGTCGTTTGCTCGTTTGCGTCACTTCCTTCGGCTGATCCGGCGTCCGCGCAACGGCGAGAGCTTGCGCGAGGCCATCGACGAAATGATCGAGGAGCCGTTCGTCGACGGCCCTCACCCGCTGAGCGCGCATGAACGCGTCCTCATCGGCAATATTCTCAAAGTTCACGACCGGACCGCTGCGGACGTAATGGTTCCGCGCGCCGACATCGTCGCGCTCGATGTCGAAACGCCTTTCGTCGAGGTCGTTAAATGTATGGTCGAGCAAGGCCATTCACGGGTTCCCGTCTATCGCGAAACACTCGACGACGTGATCGGCTTCGTCCACGTCAAGGATATCCTCGGCCCTGCCGCGGAACGACGCCAGACAAAGCTCTCGCCGATGCTGCGCAAGGTGTTGTTCGCCGCCCCTTCGCTGCTGATCCTCGACCTTCTCGTCCAGATGCGGCAGGCGCGCACTCATATCGCCATGGTGGTCGACGAGTTCGGCGGGATCGATGGGCTGGTGACGATCGAAGATCTAATCGAGGAGATCGTCGGCGAGATTGAGGACGAGCACGACGTGGCCGACGGTCCCAGCCTGACCGAGCGCGCGGATGGTACGTTGATCGCCGACGCGCGCACTCCGATCGAAGTGCTGGAGGAGCATCAAGGTACCCGACTGCGCCCGACCGGAGAGCAGGAAGAGGTCGACACGCTGGGCGGGTTGGTTTCCAGCCTAGCCGGTCGGGTTCCAAAGCGCGGCGAGGTTATCGCACACCCGTCGGGGATCGAGTTCGAAGTGCTCGATGCCGATCCGCGCCGAGTCAAGCGCCTGCGCGTACGCAGCCCACCGGCAATGACGGGCGACCGAGATGCAGCTGGTGACTGAGGTTTCGGTCCTTCGCGTCCGACCGGAATCGCGCCTCCTCGCGCCGCTCTGCCGTTTGGCCCACGAACTTGCTGCGTTGCGCGGTTGGCGACGCTACGGGCTCGCGGTTTTGTTGGGAGTTTGCGCAGCGGCGACGTTGCCGCCCGTGGATTTGACCCCGTTGGTTGCCCTGGCCTTCTCCGGGCTCCTCTGGCTCGATGAAGGCAGCGCTGGTCCGGGCGCCTCTTTCGGCCTGGGCTATGCCTTCGGTTTCGGATTTTTCCTCGCGGGACTCTATTGGATCACCTCCGCGCTTTTTGTCGATATCGCCACCTTCTGGTGGCTCGTGCCGATTGCCGCTGTGGGGCTGCCGGCAGGGTTCGCGCTCTATGCCGGCCTCGCGTTGCTCGCCACGAATATTGCGACCAAACATCTGCGATTGCCGGGAACCGCTCGGGTTTTCGCATTTGCGTTGGCTTGGACCGCCGCCGAATGGATCCGCGGCAACGCATTTACCGGGTTCCCCTGGAACCTAATTGGATCCACATGGTCGGGTGGGTTCCCGGGCGCTATTGAGGTGCTCCAGAGCGTCGCTTGGGTCGGCATTTATGGATTGAGCTTTGTGACGGTCCTCGCCGCCTCGTTACCAGCCCTGCTCGGGGCATCTTCTCTGGTCCCGATTTCTGCGGGCCGGCGTTGGGCTCCGGCGATCGCGGCGGCACTTTTGCTACTCATCCCCGGGGTCGCGGGAGCGGTTCGTCTGGAAATGTCACCGACCGTTGCCAGCGAGATCTGGCTGCGCCTCGTTCAGCCCTCGATTCCCCAGACGATGAAATGGGAACCCGGCGCTGCCGAAGCAGATCTCCGGCGATTGCGCGATTTGAGCGCCGCGCCCACAGCCCACCCGATCGCTGCCGTAGTTTGGCCCGAGGCCGCAGTCCCTTTTTTCCTCGAACGGGATGCGCCGCATCGCCACCAGATCGCCACCATCGTACCTAAGCGGGGTTATCTTATCACCGGCGCGCTACGTGCAAACCCCCCGCCTGGCCCGGTGGTCCAGGTCTGGAACAGCATCGACGTCCTAAACACTGACGATGACGTTGTCACCCACTACGACAAAGCGCATTTGGTCCCATTCGGCGAGTACGTCCCGCTGCGGCATGCCCTGCCGTTCAAAAAAATCACGACCGGCACCATCGACCTTAGTGCCGGTCCGGGGCCTCGTACGATCTCGCTGCCGGGGCTCCCGCCCTTTTCTGCAGCAATTTGCTACGAGGCCATTTTCCCCGGTTCGATCGTCGACGAAGAGGAGCGCCCAGCCTGGATCCTGAACGTAACCAACGACGCATGGTACGGGCATAGCTCGGGGCCGTATCAACATCTCGCCAGCGCCCGGACCCGCGCCGTCGAAGAAGGGTTACCGATGGTGCGCGTAGCCAACAACGGGATCAGCGCGGTGATCGATGCGGCCGGGCGGGTCCGGGCGCGGATCAATCTTGATACCATCGGCTATGCAGATGTCGCGCTCCCGGTCGCAGGTAGCCGCACGCTCTATGCACGCGTTGGCGACAGGACCTTGGTCGTACTCCTTCTACTCGGCGCGCTCCCGATCGCAATGCGGCTCCGCTGAAGGCTATGCCGCTCTCCCTCCCGACGCCCGCTCGCGGATACCGGTCGGGTGTAGGAACGCTTTCTTTTTGTGTTGAGCCGGGTTGTCGATCCCGTACGATGGTGTACTCTATCACCTCGATCTGCTGCCTTTGCGAGGGTGATCGACCAAAGATGGCGATGCAGCAACAGACCCGACGGCCGGGTCGCCGGAAGGGTGACAAGCCGAACCCGATCGACATTCATGTCGGCTCTCGCGTGCGACTGCGTCGCAACATGCTCGGCCTGAGCCAAGAAAAGCTCGGAGAGGCGATTGGCTTGACCTTTCAGCAGGTCCAGAAATACGAGCGCGGCGCCAATCGCATCGGAGCCAGCCGCCTGCATGATCTGAGCCGCGTTCTGGACGTCCCGGTGTCGTTCTTCTTCGACGACATGGATCCGGTGCGAGCGCCGGCCATCCCCGCAGGCTTTGCCGAACCTGCCGCAGAAGCGTTCGACTCCGATCCCTTGCGGCGGCGTGAGACGGTTGAGCTTGTTAGCGCCTACTACAAGATCGACGATCCGGCCTTGCGCCGTCGCTTGTTCGAGCTCGCCAGAGCACTGGCCGGCGGGGTCGAACGGTCGCAGGCGAAATAACGATTTCGGACAACCCCAGCGCCGCTGGAACGCCAGAATCGGACTTGACGGTCGCCCTGTAAGGTTGCATCAACGCCGGTCTGCTTCGTCATAACCTGAAGCTTTCGGGAAAGGCAATCTCTTGGCCAACCGCGATTTTGTATTCACCAGTGAGTCCGTGTCGGAAGGCCATCCCGACAAGATTTGCGACCGCATTTCCGATGCGATCGTCGATACTTTTCTAGCGGTAGAACCCCAGGCTCGCTGCGGCGTCGAGACGCTGGTCACCACCAATCGAGTGGTCCTGGCCGGAGAAGTTCGCGGTCCGGCTTCGATTACCAACGAAAAGCTGGTCGAGGTGGCACGGAACGCCATCCGCGACATCGGCTATGAACAAGAAAATTTCCATTGGGCGCACGCCGCGATCAAGTGCTTCATCCACGGTCAGTCGACCGACATCGCGCAGGGCGTCGATGCCTCGGGCAATAAGGACGAGGGCGCCGGCGACCAGGGTATGATGTTTGGTTATGCCTGCACCGAGACATCCGAACTGATGCCGGCACCGATCTTCTACGCGCATGCGATCCTACGCTCGCTTTCTGAAGCGCGGCACGCGGGAGACACACCCTTGCTCGGCCCCGATTCGAAGAGCCAGGTGACACTGCAATACGTCGACGGAAGACCAGTCGGGGCGACCAAGATCGTCGTCTCGATCCAGCATTCCGACCGGATCGAGCGGGAAGAGGTGCGTGAGATCGTGCGGCCGTATGTCCTCGGTGTCCTGCCTCAAGTCTGGATGTGCGACGACGAGCATTTTCTCGTCAATCCAACCGGCCGCTTTGTGATTGGCGGTCCCCACGGCGATGCCGGCGTCACCGGCCGTAAGATCATCGTCGATACGTATGGCGGCGCGGCACCGCATGGCGGTGGCGCGTTTTCGGGCAAGGACCCGACAAAGGTTGATAGGTCGGCGGCCTATGCCGCCCGCTACCTTGCGAAAAACGTAGTCAGCGCGGGACTTGCCGACCGCTGCACGATACAGCTTGCGTACGCGATCGGCGTCGCCAAGCCGTTGTCGTTCTATGTGGACACCGGCGGGGCGGCCGATGAACAAAAGTTGGCTGCGGTGCTGCAGGAGCTGATGGACCTG
>Ga0074045_10001070_pt1 | contig 26524 bp, 18 predicted proteins | sample BogForMeECP23OM2_FD_94442 | JGI IMG/M metagenome (GOLD analysis project Ga0074045, IMG submission 94442) | Bog forest soil microbial communities from Calvert Island, British Columbia, Canada - Bog Forest MetaG ECP23OM2 | ecosystem: Environmental > Terrestrial > Soil > Wetlands ...
CTGCACAAGGCGATGGCCAAGCAATCCTGGCACCGCTTCGCCTCTGCCCGCGATTTCGGCGACACCTTAAACAAAGCGCTGCGCAACGAGCCTATCGAGTTTTTCGATCCCGAGCGCACGCGGCCGCGGTTGCAGCGCGCCACCAAGGCCCTGGAGGAAGGCGATTTCCAGTTTGCCGGAGAGATTCTCGGCGAGCTCGAGGCCGAAGGCCACATGGATGAAACCATTGGCGCGTTGCGCCGGCGGCTCGACGGCGCCGTCCGCCGCAAGACGCTTTCCCAGTTGCTCGACGCCGCCCGCGCACGCTTCGAAGAAGAAGAAGATCCCCTCGCCCTGCAGAAATTGCAGGAGGCGTTGCAAATCGAACCCGACAATGCGGCTGCGCTCTCGTTGAAGAGCAAGATTGAAAACCGGCGCAGCGAACGCCAGATCGATAACTGGTATCGCCTCGCGCGGCAGCACATCGACAATCACGCTTATGCCCATGCCCGCGAGGCTTTGCAGAATGTCCTACAGCTCCGGCCCAAGGAAGAGCGCGCTCTGCAGCTGCTGGCTGAGGTCGACCGCGACGAACAGGAGTACAAGAGGCTCCGTCAGGAGAAGGAACAACTTCATCGCGCCGCCATGGACGCCTGGCACAAGGGCGACGTCAGCAGTGCGCTCGCCAAACTCGGCGTGGTGCTCGATCTGGACCGGCGCGCCCCGGACTCCATCAATCGCGAGATCGGCGCCAACTATCAGAGTTTTTACAACGAGGTTCGTTCCGAGCACGATGCGATGAACACCGCGTACGCCGAGGCGCGAAGAAATCTTGCCGAGCACAATTTTCGCAAGGCCATGGATGCATGTCAGGCGTATCTGGCCAAGTATCCGAACAACGCAATCTTTCAGGCTCTCAAGTACGACATCGAGGAGCAGCAGCGGCAAGAGCTCTCGGCGTTCATCGCTTCCATCGATCGCCAAGTTGAGGGCGAACATGATCTCGATAAACGCGTGAACATTCTGCGCGAGGCGCTCGATCTGCATCCTGGGGAATCGCATTTCGAAGGCGCGCTACGTCTGGTGCAGGACAAGCGCGATCTGGTCAACTCCATCGTGGCCCGCGCCCATCTGCGCGAAGAACAGGGTTCTTATGGTGACGCACTGAATGACTGGGAAATTCTGCGCACGATTTACAGCCAGTATCCGGGATTAACCTTCGAAGTGGAGCGCCTGCAAAAGAGACGCGACCAGCAAGTCCGCATCGAATCGAAAAGGCGACTGGTGGAGCAGGTCGATACGTGTTTGCACTCCAGCGACTACACCCATGCCATCGATCTGTTGCAACGGGCAGCCGCCGAATTTCCCAACGACGCGGAATTGGCTGAACTGGAGAAGCTTGCACAGGATGGGGTGAAGCGAAAAACTGAGGCCCACCGTCTTATGACGGAGGGGCAGGATCTGTGCGCCCAGCAAAAGTCTGCGGAAGGAATCAATTTATTGCGCCGCGCGTATGAACTGGACGAGAACAACTCTCTGGCTCGAGCGGTTCTGGCCAACGCCCTAGTCGAACAGGCTCACTCCACGGTAGAGAATGACTGGCGCGAAGCCGAAAAGCTGGCGCGGGAAGCTCTCGACTTGAATCCCGGCCATCCCATGGCCAAGACGATTCGGACCCTGGTTCAAGACCAAAAGCGGGAAACATTCATCGAGGAATGCGTCTCTCATGCGCGCAAACTGCAGGCCTCCGCCGACTTGACCGGAGCCTCGGCTCGAATCGAAGAGGGATTGTCGGTTTATCCGCGCGAGCCCAGGTTGATTCAGATTCAGGAGGCTGTGCAGCGCGACCTACAGACCCAGCGCCGCCAAATTCGCCGCCACGATCTTGAAGAGCTGCGAAGCATGGAGAGGGAAATCGACGCAGCGACCGATGCTGGGGCGAAGCAAGCGTTGGGAGAGCGAGTGCGCCTGATCGCGGAAAAGTATCCGAAAGATGGCGAGGTCTTGTCTGTGGCGAACGGCTTTCTGCATCGGCTGGGTCTGCTGGAAGTGACCCGGAGTTTGAACGAGCCCGGGAGCGAAAACGCGACCTTGACCATGAACTCGTTGCCGACCGAAGCGGAAGAAAGCTCGTTGCCCGGAACCAGCAAGGTTGCCGCCCCACGGTCGAGTGCGGTTCCGTCGCCTCCGCCCCCGGCACAAACCGCGACAGTTACGCCTTCAGCACTCGCAACCAAACCTGCGTCGCCATCCTCGGATGTCAAGCATTCGACCAGGCCGGCGCAAGCATTGCCCAGGCCTATCCTCGCCGTGGCTGCCGCGATCGTTCTGGTGGTAGCGATTTTTCTTTTCGTGCGAAGACATCCCACGCCGCCGATAACCGCGCCGCCGGAAGCCGCGCCTGCTGCTGCAGTTCCTGTAGTGCCGCCACCAGAGCCCGCTTTGCCGGTTATGAAACTGTCATCCGACACCGGCACTGGAAGAGTTATCTTTGACGATCAGCCGGCTGCGGAAATTCAGGATGGGCAATGGACTCTCGACAAAGTGCAGGCTGGCGAACACAAGTTAAAGTTCGAGAGCCCGCGCGGGCAAGTGTCTTTCACTTTCTCCACGGTTGCTGGAGCGGCGCCTGCGGTGAACGGTTCCATCATCTCCAAAGGAGTGACGGCCGTAGTCGTCGGCAGCCAGGCCGATCACTTGCGGGTATATTCCAGCGACACGGCGACCAAAGTCAGTCTCGATGGCCAGGTCCCGCTCGACGTGCCTCAAGGGGGTCTCGATCTTCCTTCCATTTCCGCCGGCGCTCATGAGCTGGCCGTGAGCCGCGGTCACGACCGCTTCAAGATCGAGGTTGAGGCGGGAGCGGCACCAATCCTGACCGCCTTCCTCGAATCCGGACAGGATGTGGGCGAACTGGTTGTGCTCACCGGGCAAGAGAAAGTCAAAGTGTTTCTCAACGGAAAACTTCAGTCGCAAACCAATCAGAGTGGCGAGTTGCGCATTCCTAATCTCGCACTCAAAGATTACGTTGTGCGCGTCTCGAAGAACGGCTTTCAGGATCCTCCAGAACAGAAAATCCGGATCCGAAAGGACGACCGAGCCAAACTGACTTTCGAACTGCAGCCCATCCCGCACCTGGCTTCGCTGATGATTCAGGGGGGAGCGCCAGGGACCAGCGTTCTTATCGACCAAACTCCGGTGGGAACGATCCAGCCCGATGGAACTCTCAATCTAGCTACGATCAATCCCGGAGATCACGTCATCGAACTCCGCAAAGCCCGCTCCACGCCCAAGCAAATCAAGAAACATTTTGTGGCTGGGGCAACGATATCCCTCACTACGGCGGAGGTAACGCTGGAAGCCGCGCCGGCCGAGTTGAAAATTAACTTCACTCCTGCCGATGCCCAGGTCACGCTCGCCAGGGCTGGTGAAGCCACTACCAAGGTGAGTAGTGGCGGCACGCTTAATCTGACTGCCGGTGTCTACACTCTTACGGCAAAGACCTCCGACAACTTTACTCGCTCCTCAACGGTAGAAGTGACCGCAGGTCAACTCAGGACCTTGGATCTGTACTTGGCACCGAGCGGGATGTCCAAATGGGCCGATCCCCCAGCGTGGAAGCAGGAGAAGGGCTCGTTCGTCCGCAAAGGCGGCGATTACGTGATGTACACCGTATCTCCCACGTTGGGAACCTTCATTTTTTCCGCCGCGCTGAACAAAGGTCATCGCCTGCAGTGGGTTCTGAACTGCACCGATGCCACCAACTACGTTCTCTTCCAAATGGACGAGAATAACTTTTACCGCACGGTGGTTAAGAATGGACAGAAGGGGGACGAGATCAAAATCCCTCACAAGAACGACAAGAAGAGTTTTCGCACCATCCAGGTCCGCGTGGGATCGAATGAGATCGTGCACCAAATTAAGCAGGGAGAAAGCTGGGAAGTACTCGATCGCTTTACGCAGCCCGGGGCCAACCTCAGTTTAGGCAGGTTCGGTTTTTACATCCCCGGCAACGACCAGGTGGCACTCTCCAGCTTCAGCCACTACGTCGAGTTGAACACGAAGTAATTGGGGAAGCCTAAGAAGAAAGAATTCCAAGGGAGACACGAATAATCCAGATTTACTTCAGCCCTTCTACCAGATACAGATCCCCAAGAGTTCGATGGAAGCCGTAAGCGTAGGTCTTCCCGTCCGGCGTCATCAGCACGGGACCAATGGTGGAGACGCCTGTCGGATCGATGGGAACAATCTGCTTCCACACCGTTTTCTTTCCCGCAGCTAAATCCAACCTGTAAACCTTGGCGGGCACTTCGCCAGTGCGGTAAAGAAAGAGGGAGCGCCCCTCCTGGCTCCAAGTGATCGGCAGATCTCCGGCTTCGAGACCATTCACGCTACGCGGTTCGCCGCCGTCCGAAGGATAGAAATACCCTCTTTGATCCGGGCCAATTCCCGCAATCAATTTTCCATCTGGCGAAACCGCAAACGCGGTGGCATCCACGCCTTCGGGCGAAATCGCTTTCGGAGTTCCTGCGGAAACATCCTGCACGTAGAGCCGCACACCGCGCCCCGGTTCGTTCCCCGAGAAAGCGAATCTCTTGCCGTCGGGAAACCAGCGAGCCCACTGGTGGTTGATCGAATCGTGCGTCAGTGGCTGGGTTTCACCCGCGCCAGTGGGCAACAGCCGGAGTTGCTCAGGCGAACCCGGAGTCTGAACGATCACCCACTTCTGGTCTGGCGACAGCGCATCGGCAGCTCCTTCGCCGAGTCGGATGGCGGAGGAACCATCGGTGCTGCGAACGTAAACCGCGTAAGTCAGCTCTTGCGCGTTGCCGAACTGCACCCCTCCGCCAACTCCCTCCTCGTCAAAGAGTACGGTCTTGCCGTCGGGAGAAATATCCGCGGGATAAGAGTAGTCGAGCCAGGAGAGGTCGCGTTCTTTGCTCTCGCCCTGGTATAGAGACATCATCTCGCGGCGGCGGCCAGCGCGGGCCAGCAGCACGCGTCCGTCGCGCCAGATGTCGAACACGAATAGCGTACCCGGAACCCGCGTCACTGACCGCTCTTTGCCCGACAGGCTGACTGCCGAGAGGTAGTGGTCCAGTCCCAATTCGCTCGCAGTAAACCAGATTTCCTGCCCGTCCGCCGACCACGCCAGGCCCTGCGTCCCGTACCAGTCGCGCGTCAACTTCCTCTTTTTCCCCGACATATCGACCACGGCAACCGAGCCGCCGTCGTCTCCCTGATTGGCATGGTCGATGAAGGCGACGAAGTCGCCCTTGGGGGAAACGCGAGGGTAACTGACCCATCCCCCGCTGGTCTCGTAGAGCACTTTGCCGATGGGAAACTCCAACCGGTCGCGGCCGCCGACGTTGCGCACAACTGCCAAACTGTTTCCATCGGGCGACCAATCCGCCCACTCGACATTTTCGAGAATCGGACGCGGCGCGCCACCGGCCAGAGGCGCTCGAGCCAGCGTCCCTACATTGACCCAGGTTCCCACGGGATGGCTTTCCAAAGCGAGCGCCATCTCGCCCGCCGATGAAACCGCAAGCAACTCCGCCCGGCCCAACCCGAGGGAGCGCGACTCGACGGTGCCCTGGCGCGCGGAAAATATCTCGACCGGATTTCCCTGCCAGGCGGCGCTATAGAGGATCGTCTGTCCATCTGGAGCGAATCGAGCCGAGCGAATTTCGCCTCGCCGGAAAGTGATCTCGTGATACAGAGGAGCACTCGCCGCCGCCGATCCCCACAGACGCTTGCCCGCCAACAATCCCAGTGCCAGCGTAATCAGAAAACCGCACGCGATCAGAACCGGCAGCAACCGGCCTGGTTTCCGACTCTCCGCCACCACGACGGGAAGCTCTTTTGCCTCACTCCTCGCCGCGACCGGGGTTACGCCGCTGACTCCAGAGCGTGAAGAATCAGCGTCCCGCTTTAGGCGTTTTAAATCGGCGCGAATTTCTGCCGCGCTCTGGCAGCGCAGCTCGCGGTCTTTTTCCAGCGCCTTGTTCAGGATAACTTCCATCTGCGCCGGCAGCCCCGGGTTCAGTTGCATCGGTGCGGCAGGAATCCTGTTTAGAATCGCTTCAAACACCACCGCCGAAGTAGCTCCCGAGAACGGCTGCTTGCCGGTCGCCATTTCGTAGAGGACCACACCGAAAGAAAACAAATCGGTGCGAGGGTCCAACGCCTCGCCGCGCGCCTGCTCCGGCGACATATAGCCGATGGTGCCCATGGCCGTTCCCGGAGTCGTGAGTTGTTCGGGACTGACGGCAGCCAGAGTCCCCACGGTGGCGGCCGATCCCAGATCGCTGCCCTGCGCAGTAAGTTTCGCCAGGCCAAAATCAAGAATCTTGGCTTGCCCTCTTTGCGTGACAAAGATATTTGCGGGCTTGATGTCGCGGTGGACGATTCCGCCGGCGTGCGCCGCATCAAGAGCGTCCGAGATCTGGATCCCCAGGTCTAGCAACTGCGCAATTTTTAGTGGACGGCCATCGACCATGTGCTTCAAGGTCGTCCCCTCCAGGTATTCCATGGCGATAAACGCCAGACCGCTCTCCTCACCGATGTCGTAGATGGTGCAGATATTGGGATGGTTCAACGCGGAGGCCGCCTGCGCTTCGCGCTGAAACCGGCTCAGCGCCTGCGGATCCTTGGCGACTTCATCGGGCAGGAACTTGAGGGCAACAAAACGGTGCAGCCGGATGTCCTCGGCTTTGTAGACCACGCCCATGCCCCCGCCACCCAGCTTCTCAATGACGCGGTAGTGCGAGATGGTCTGGCCAATCAAGGGCTTGGTCGAAAGGACGGAAGCTAGCTCCGTGCCCGACCATATTAGGAGCCGGGCTATGGCAAGTCAATGCACGACAATAACTTCTGCCAGGCGCGGGCGAAAGGTTGCGATTTCAAAAGTCCGAGCTGAAAGGCGGCCCCAAGAAGTAGTCGAAAAGTGAAGTAAAGAGGTTTGGTAGCGCTACCGGGAATCGAACCCGGGTTTGAAGATTGAGAATCTTCCGTCCTAACCCCTAGACGATAGCGCCATCAATGACTTACAGGTGAGTGCAAAGGCTCCCCGACGCCCACCCAAAACCCTTCATTACTACCGGGTCTGCACGCCAGTTTTCGCCAGATTACGAATCGCCGGCGTTCGAAAATCGCGGATGGTCAGCCCCTCGTAACGCCGATCGATGATCCCGGCACTTCGATGGTATAACCGAGTCCAACGGCGGTGCAAGCCCTCACAGGTTCTGCGTAGGTTGGTGTCGAAGAGAACCTGGCATTCGTTCGGCTGGATTTCCGTCAGCTTCGTTAGTTAACAGAGCCGAGGGCAACCGCCCAGAGCGAGGTTCATTGTTTGTTTTCGCCCTCCTAACAGATTAATCCCTTTTCCCAGTCAGCCCGGAGCCACACTATTTACAAAGCTTTCACAAATCCGAACCTCGCAGTTATGCGACACTACACGGGCAAAGTCTGGCCAAGAACGGCAGCCACGCGTCAAAATAAGTACTCAACCTCTCTATAGAGAGTGCAGTCTATAGAGAGTCCAGAAAATGGAGGATCGATGATCCGCAGTCTAGCAAAGGCGTGGTGGGTGTTCGCGCTGGTAGCGGGCATGGCCGAAGCCCAGATCCAACACGTTGTTGTGATCATTAAGGAGAACCATTCCTTTGACAATTATTTCGGCGAGTTTCCTGGCGCCAATGGCGCGACTACGGGCAACAGCAAAACCCAGAAGGGCATGCCGCTGACGCCCATGAGCGACGCGCCAGTGAACTGCACCCACACGTGGGCATCGGCCCACCGGGATATTGATGGTGGCAAAATGGATGGGTTTTACGACGAATGCGGAGCTAATGCGTACGTCCAGGCCGAACCGTCGCTAATCCCGAATTACTGGGCTTACGCGAAGACCTACGGATTGGCTGACAATCTCTTTGGCCAGATTGCAGGGCCGTCGTTTCCTTCCCATATGTATGTGTTTAGTGAAAACTCAGGCAATGCTGTCGACATCCCCAATGTCTCGGGGGTACTTGGTTGGGGTTGTGACGCGGCGGCCCAGGGAGCGGTCGTGAAATCCATAAACCCGGCGACCGGGGCTGTATATTATCAAGCCCCATGCTTCACGATGACGACCATGGGCGACGTCATCGATGCAGCGGGAGTTACGTGGCGAATCTATTCTCCCCAACCCGGTCACGGCGGGTACGTCTTCAACTTCGGCAGTTACTACAACAATTTGTGGTCCGGGAGTCAGCGCGCGAACGATGTCAGTGGCAAGCAGTTTTGCAGCGATCTGACCCAGGGGCAGTTGCCTCAGGTGAGCTGGATCACCCCTCCTATAGGGGGAAGCGATCATCCTCCATTTTCTATCACAGACGGAGAAAATTGGACCGTGCAGCAGGTCAATTGCATCATGAACAGTCCGTATTGGTCCTCCACTTTGATCCTCGTGGTATGGGACGATTGGGGGGGATTTTACGACCATGTCGCACCGTCAGACGCGGGCTTCTTCGGCTACGGCATCCGAGTTCCCTTGCTCGTAATTTCCCCGTATGCCAAGCCGGGATACATCGGCCACAAGCTCTACAGCTTCGACTCCATCAACAAAGAGATTGAAACCGTCTTCCACGTCCCGTGTCTGCTGACCGATTGCAGCGCCTCGGTGAACGATCTCAGCGACATGCTTACATCGACACCCTCCGCCCCAGCACTGGTGTTAGTTCCCAGACCCTCGGTAAAACGAAAAGGTCCGCTTGTGCTTGACGGGATCGTTCAGAAAGATGACGACGATTAGATTGAACTTTTTTCAGTTCTGACCCCGAGACGACCGCCGAGACCAGACAACGGTTACGGCGCGGGCCTTTGCCGCCCCGCTTTCTGACAAAAATCTGGTTTCCACAGGCTGCGCAAGTTTATACTGGGGATACTCGCCAATAAAAAATTGCAGGTCTTCTGCAGATTGCGGGGCGATGTGTATGTGGATCGCGGAACAACTCAATTCATTCATAAATTTAGGCATATGCAAGGAGTATTCAACCATGGCAAGGTCCAAGTCCATTCCGGGCAGTAAAGCAAACCGCGTAGACTCAGATGCAAACACAATCACCAATAATAATAAGGAAAAGGCCGGTGTTAGCGAGCCGGTCAAGACTGCCAGTCCGGCCAATCTTCCGGACGTAAAATCCGTCGCGGCGGAAACGGCAACCTCCGCGGTTAGGCCAAAAACAACGGTGGAAACCAAGCCGGCCGTCACGAGCGCTCCAGAATCCCGGAAGCTTGAGATCACAAAGTCTGACTCCCGGAAAAACCTGGTCCCGATCAACCTGGACGATGAAATTCGGCGTCGTGCCTACGAGCTCTACGAGCAGCGTGGAAGCTCCTACGGCAGCGAGACCCAAGATTGGCTGATCGCGGAGAGCGAAGTGCGCCAGCGCTACCATCAGCGGAGCGCCTAGGCGTCTGGGCTTTGCAAATGGTCCCGGCGGCCGTACCCCGGCCGCCCAGGGATAGATTGCGCTTCTGATATATCCTTGCCGGAACAGACGAAATGTGGTTCAGCCATTTCTCCCAGTGCTAACATCTGATTGGTGGTACTGGTTGCCTGGCACTCGGCATTTCTGAAAAAATAGGCAGAGGTTCCGGCACATGGCGGTATTGGGCAGTTTCGCGCTGATCGTCGCTCTGGGCTTGAGCGTCTACTCATTCGTAGTCGGGATGATCGCGCTGGCCTTCCAGAACTCAGCCTCGCAGCCGGGGAGCCCAAGCTTTCGCCGCGACTCTGCTTCCGAGGGCAATGGGCTAGCCGCGTTTCTCCGCCGGGGTTCGGAGCGCCTGGGTGAGACCGCCCGCCGTGCCGGCGTCGCCACGTTCGCTGCAGTTCTGCTCGCTTCGGTCGTGCTCGTCATTTGCGCCTTCCGCGACGACTTCTCCATCGCCTATATCTTTCACCACAGCAACCGCGACCTGCCCGGTCCTTACAAGTTCGCCGTGTTGTGGTCGGGGCAGGAAGGCTCGCTGTTGTTCTGGTCGCTACTGCTCGCCACCTACGGATTCGTGCTACGCCTGCGCTACAAGACCGATCCTCGCCTGTTCGCCTACGCTTCGGTGGTTCTGGCTGGCGTACAGATCTTCTTCCTCCTGCTGCTCAATTTCGCGGCGCATCCCTTTGCCCTGATGCAGGGCAACCTTCCCGCCGATGGCAACGGCCTGAATCCTCTGCTGCAGTATCCCGAGATGGTGATTCACCCGCCCATGCTGTACCTAGGCTACGTCGGGTTTACCGTGCCCTTCGCCTTCGCGCTGGGCGCGCTGATCATGAAGTATCCCGGCGAGAAGTGGATCAACATCACCCGCCGTTGGACCATGGTGACGTGGGCCTTCCTCACCTGCGGCGTCTTCCTCGGCGCACACTGGGCTTACTCGGTGCTGGGTTGGGGCGGGTACTGGGGATGGGATCCCGTAGAAAACGCCTCGCTCATGCCCTGGCTCACTGGCACCGCCTTCCTGCACTCCGTGATGATGCAGGAAAAGCGCGGCATGTTGAAGATGTGGAACATGTGGCTGGTCTTCGCGACTTTCTGGCTGGCCATCCTTGGAACCTTCCTCACGCGCAGCGGGATCATCAGCTCCGTGCACGCCTTCGCGCAATCTTCCATCGGAGACTGGTTTGCCTGGTTTCTCGTGATCACGCTGGTGGTCTTCGTCTTTTTCTTTTTCAAGAACAAGGAACACCTGCGCAGCGAACATAAGCTCGAATCGCTGGTCTCGCGCGAGTCAAGCTTCTTGTTCAACAATCTGCTGTTCGTTCTACTCTGCTTCACCGTGCTCTGGGGGACCTGGTTCCCGAAAATCTCTGAACTCGTGCAAGGCAATAAGGTCACGGTAGGCGCGCCGTTTTATAACCGGGTCGCCATTCCCGTAGCTTTGCTGCTTCTGATTCTTACTGCCGTCGGCCCACTGCTGGCCTGGCGCAAAACTTCGCTCGAAAGCCTGAAGCGCAATTTCATGTGGCCGACCATCGGAGCGATCGCGGTCGCGATCTTCCTGATGATCACGCCGGAAAGCTGGGGATCGGCATTCGGCCTGAAACCTTGGAAGGATATTTCCTATTTTTATTCGCTGATGGCCATCGTGCTCTCGGTGCTGGTGACGCTCACCGTGGCCAGCGAGTTCTATCGTGGCGGCCGCGTCATTTCGAAGCACACCGGCCAGGGTATGTTCGCATCCATGGTGCAACTCACTCATCGCAACACACGCCGTTACGGCGGATACATCGTCCACTTCGGCGTGGTAGTGGTGATCATCGGCTTCGCCGGAGCCGCCTTCAATCAAGACAAAGAGCAGGAGATGGGATACGGCGACAAGATGACGATCGGCCCTTACACCCTGATCTGCCGGTCTTACACGGACGACGATGCTCCCAACTATGCCAGCGAATGGGCCGTGCTCGACGTTTACAAGGGCGGAAAACAGATCGGCACCATGACCCCGGTGCGGCGCTTCTATAAGGCCAGCCAGCAGACCTCGACCATGCCCGACATCCGCTCCGGACTGAATGAAGATCTGTACATTGTGTTCGAAGGGCTGAATCAGGATAACGGTCACCCCATCCTCAAGGCGCACTTAAACGCGCTGGTGATGTGGATCTGGATGGGAGTGTGGATCATGCTGGGAGGAACTGTTCTGGCCCTGGTTCCAAACGCACCAGCGCCGATGCGAGTTCCCGCGCCTGCGCGGCTGGGACAAGCTCCAGCCCCAGTGGCCACTGGAGACTGATGATGGCAGGTCTTGGGTGTTAGGCTTTCGCCTACGACCTCGGACCTAGGACCTTTAGCTCAAAAGTCGATGACAATTTCGTTCCCAAAGGCGAAGCCAGCTCAGCAAATCCGCAGATTCGCGCAAGCCCTCCTGCTCAGCGCCGGCATCTTGGTCTTCCTCGGAGCCTCCGATCCGGCCACGCGCTTCTCCGAAATTGGCCACCGCATGATGTGCATTTGCGGATGCAACCAGATCCTTCTGGAGTGCAACCACGTCGGCTGCCCCGCCTCCGATGGCATGCGCAACGAACTGATGGCATCGCTCACCCGAGGGGACAGCGACAGCCTGGTCGAGCAAGGCTTCGTGCAAAAGTACGGACCGACTGTGCTCGCCGCTCCCACCACGAAAGGTTTCGACCGTGCCGCTTACATCATGCCGTTCCTCGCGCTCATTCTCGGCTTCGGGCTGGTTGTGCTGATCGTCCGCGACTGGAAGAATCGCGCAGCTCCGGCCATCGCAGATGGCCTGAGTCCCGTGCAAGGCGCTGAACTCGAAGAGTTCCGCGACCAGGCCGGCAAGGAGACCGACCTATGATCTTTTCAAGCTGGATCTGGCTGGTCTGCTGCCTGATGCTCGCCGCCGCATCCTTCTTCTACGTTTTCTACCTGCCGGGAAAGCTCTTTCTGGGTCCGGAGAAAACCCGCGCCGGCTATTTGCACGAACGCAAAGACGCCGTCTACGAAAACCTTCGCGATCTCAACTTCGAGTACAAAGCCGGCAAGGTGCCCGACGCGGACTACGCTTCGCTGAAGTCTTCCCTGCAGGACGAAGCCGCCACGCTGCTGGCGGAGATCGCGCGCCTGGAAAAAAATCCCGCAACGCAAAGAGGAACCAGAGCTTGAATCACGAACCTGTCATCCTGAGTGAGGATTGTTCTTCGCGCGCCGAGCGCGAAGGACAGCCGCAGTCGAAGGACCCCGTACCCACCGGCGTTAACACGCACCCTAGCCAAGGATTTTCTCCTCACTCTATTTTCCTGGTCGGCGTTCTTCTGCTGACTTCCCTAGCCGCCGCTCAAACTCTCACCGGCACGGTGAAGAACTCCACCACCGGCAAGCCCGCCGCAGGGGACGAAGTCGTCCTGCTGAAGCTCGGCCAGGGGATGGAAGAGGGTGGCCGCACCAAGACCGACGCCAAGGGACAATTCAGCTTCAAGCTCGATGACGCGCAGTCTCCGCACCTGATCCGCGCCATTCATCAGGACGTGACCTACCATCGCATGGCCCCTCCGGGAACCACTTCGGTGGAAGTCGAAGTTTATGATGTGGGCAAGAAGATCGATGGCATCGAAGTGGTCGCCGATATCATGCGCGTCCAGGTGGAGCAGGGACAATTGGAAGTCATGCGGGCCTTCGCGGTGCAGAACAATTCCAAACCGCAGCGCACCCAGATGAACGAGCGCAACCTTGAATTCTATGTGCCCGACGGGGCCAGAGTGATGGATGGCTCGGCCATGACCGCCCACGGCCAGCCGCTCAAATCAGATCCCGTTCCCGAGGGCGAGAAGAACCGTTATTCGTTTATTTTTCCGCTGCGCCCGGGGATCACGCAATTTCAGGTGGCCTATCAACTGCCTTACTCGGGGAGCGCCAATCTCGACCCCAAGTCGCTTTATCCCCTGGAACACTTCGTCGCCATCCTGCCCAAGACAATGCAGTTCGCCGCCGCTGCCTCGACCTCGGGTTTCAAGCCGATGAACGATCCCAACCAGCCGGATTCGATCGTGCAGGTAGCCTCGAGCACTACGCTCGGGCAGAATCTTGCCTTCAAAGTTTCCGGCGAGGGCGTGCTCGAGTCTCGCCAGGAAGGCAACGGAACGCAGGGATCGGACGAAGGTGGGCAAACTTCTGCCCCTGGTGCACAGTCGAACAACCGTCCGGGCGGTGGATTAGGCCCGCCCATCGACGCTCCCGACCCCCTGCAAAAATATCAATGGTGGATCCTGGGAGGCCTCGCTGCAGTGCTGGCGCTCGGTGGGGTTTACGTGGCTTCCAGGCAACAGTCCGCAGCCCGTGCTTTGGCGCGCCAAAAGCCAGGTTCGTCGATTCCTGGTTCGTCTGCGGCAGCAGCGATCTTGGACGAGGAAGACTACGAGGCCGCACCGGTTCCCGCAACTACGGCCGTACGGTCTCAACCTGCCGCAGCGCGTCCCACGTCGATGTTGCTCGAGGGACTGAAGGAAGAACTCTTCCAACTGGAAGTCGAACGCCGGCAAGGTCAAATCTCACAGGCCGAGTACGAAAAAGCGAAGTCCGCTCTCGATCAAACTCTGGAACGCGCCCTGAAACGCGAGGCCCAGAAGGCCTGAACACTGGGTTATTCAGGACGCTGCAATCCGGCAATCTCTCGCCGCAGCAGGCCTTCGGCTTATTAAGATTCTCGATTCGCAATTTCCGCGCTGGGCAAACACCCGGCGTGGAGATCTCTTCATGTTGTCTACTGTTGCATGGCTTATTCCTGGTTCATACTGCTGCTGGCAATTGCGGTCACAGCGTTCGTGTTGCTGGTGGTTCACGGGACATCCCTCGGAGACGTACTTCACGAACGCATTCCGGACCGGCCGAGACGGCGACTGTTTGTGGCCTCGGTCAGTTTCTTTCTGACCTTCGCCGGAGTTCGCACCGTGGTATATGCCATCCTGCATCAGATTCCGCCATTTCACTTCATTGAGGTGGGCGGACGGCACATTCATCATCTGGTCTTCGGCATCATCATCCTGCTGCTGGTCGGCTACGGTTGGTTGGCGGAGATCGGCACTGGGGCTGATGATTCGTCGATTCTGCTGAGCCGGCTGATGTCGATCCTTTATGGCGTAGGCGCGGCGCTTACGCTCGATGAATTCGCCCTCTGGCTGAATTTGCGGGACGTTTATTGGTCGCGCGAGGGACGATCGAGCATCGATGCCATCATTCTTTTCGGGGCGCTGCTCGCGATGGGCAGTTGGGGATTTCCGCTGTTCAGGCGGAAAAAGAAGCGGTGAAGCAAGGTCCTCTCAGGCCGGAGCCTCCTCCGCGTGAATCCTGGGTTCCCGGCAACCTGGGGAGGGCCCATCCACTTCTCGCGAAGTACGCGAGAACTGGGGCACTCTGCATACGTCGTCTTAGAGAACAAGAATAAAACGAGAGCGGGAGGTGATCCCGCTCTTCGTGTTTGTCACTCACTGGTCTTATCGGCTGCGATAAAACTGTGGGTGTGCGTGGACGTGGACAGCGGACAGGGCGAGTTCAAACCGGACCCGGTCTGAACACTCCAGTCACGCCGGAAAAGTATCTCCGTAGACAGCAGTGATCTAGTGCGGTGGAATATGGCGACCGGCGTGAACCGCTTTGTATACTCCTGACTGGATTGCGGCATCACCCGCTTTGAAAACATCTGGCATTCGTTAGTCTTTCTCACTTTCCCTAGGTTCGGCCCATACTTCGAGCATCTGATCCGCAGCATAACTGGAGACCGGGCTCCGCGGAACCTCAGCAGTTCATTCGGTGGTTCCAAACAAAAAGAAAAGGCGAAATCGAGTCCAAGCTGCGGATAGGAGTGTCTGCCCCACACGAGTTTGCAGCGCGGCGGGGTGATCCCGGATGGTTTGGGCGGGATGCATCCACCAAGAGGGCGTAACATCTATATAGATGGGATTGCACATTATGGGGAACACATTTAAGACCGCTTTTCTGCTGACGTCGCTCACGCTGCTGCTGATGTTCTTCGGGCGCTACTTTGGCGGGCAGAATGGGATGATGCTGGCGTTGGCGTTTGCCGCGGTAATGAACTTTGTATCCTACTTCTACTCCGACAAGATTGCGCTGGCAATGTACCGGGCCCAGCCGGTGACGCGCGAAGAACTGCCGCGGGCTTATGAGATTGTGGAGCGGCTGACGCAGAAGATCGGCATCCCGATGCCGAAGATTTACGTGATCCCAATGGAGTCGCCGAACGCGTTTGCCACGGGACGGAATCCCAGCCACGCTTCGGTGGCGGTTACGCATGGAATCCTGGGGCTGCTTACGGACGAAGAACTGGAAGGCGTGCTGGCGCATGAGCTGGGGCACGTAAATAATCGCGACATTTTGATCAGCTCGGTGGCAGCTACGATTGCAGGCGCGATTACCATGCTGGCCAGCATGGGGCGCTTTGCCATGATTTTTGGCGGGATGGGCGGTGGACGCGACGAGCGGCGCGGGGGCGGACTCGCCGGGTTGTTTATGCTGATTGTGGCTCCGATTGCGGCTAGCCTGATTCAGCTGGCGGTATCGCGCTCGCGGGAGTATCAGGCGGACGCTACGGGAGCCCACTTTACTGGGAATCCTTATGCGCTGGCGAGCGCGTTGCAGAAGCTGGACGCTTACTCGCGGCGGGTGCCGATGGCGGCTACGCCTTCGACGGCGCATCTGTTTATTATCGCGCCGCTGCTGGGAGTAAACTTTGGGAACCTGTTTTCCACGCATCCGCCGATCGCGAAGAGGATCGAGCGGCTGACCGGCAGGCCGGCAGAGTTTATGCAGTAACCCTGTCAGCTCTGAGCTTAGAGCCGTTGCAAGAATCGTTTGTGCTTGCGTTCTGGACTTGGGGGGCGCAGACGAAACCAAGGGCGCTCGCTTCGCTCGGGATGACAGAGTATCTCTTGTGTTTTTGCTGACAGCTGGGGGCTGAAAGCTGACAGCCGGTCTATGACATCGGTAACCCCGCCGCCTCGTTTCCAGATAGTAAAATCGACCCAATGTCTTCTGAGACCGCCATTGCTGTATCCCACAAGGCCGCGGAACTGGAAAAAGCTCTTTGCCGCGTGATTCGCGGGAAGGATGATGTGGTGCGGCTGGCCCTGGTCAGTATCTTTGCTCGCGGACACCTGCTGATTGAAGGCGTGCCCGGCGTGGGCAAAACCACCCTGGGACAGGCTCTCGCCCGCGCCATCGATTGCACTTTTCAGCGAGTGCAGTTTACCAGCGACATGCTGCCTTCCGACGTGCTGGGGATCTCCGTGTATTCGTCTTTAGATCAGGAGTTTGAATTCAAGCGCGGGCCGGTCTTTACGAACGTCCTGCTGGCCGACGAGATCAACCGGACTACGCCGAAGACGCAATCGGCACTGCTCGAGGCAATGAACGAAGGCCAGGTCACGGTGGATGCCCATTCTTATGAACTGCCGCAGCCCTTTCTGGTGATTGCCACTCAGAATCCGGTGGAGCATCACGGGACTTATCCTCTTCCGGAGTCGCAGCTGGACCGGTTCTTGATGCGGGTAAGAATGGGATATCCGGAGGCGGCGGCGGAGCGGGAGATTTTGCGGTCTGAGGCGGGAGCGGGAGTGTTGCAGAACCTGCGGCCGGTACTTAGCGGAGCGGATGTGCTCGAGATGCAGGAGGCGGTGAAACTGGTTCGCGTGGATGAATCGTTGGTGACCTACGCTCTAGAGATCGTGCAGCGGACGCGGGAGTCGGAGTATTTGTCTTTGGGCGTCTCGCCGCGCGGGGCACAGGCTTTGTATCGGGCGGCACAGGCGATGGCGTTCTTGGATGGGCGCGGGTTTTGCACTCCGGAGGATTTTAAGCCGCTGGCGGTGCCGGTGTTTGCGCATCGCGTGGTGGTGCATGGAGGATACGCTTCGACACTGAAGAAGTCCGAGCAGGCGGATCAGGTTTTGGGAGAGATTGTGGAGAATGTGGCCGTGCCGGTGTGAGAACAGTACCCAGTTCTCGGTTCTCAGTCTAACTTTTCAGCGCGAGGATATAATTCTCCGCTATGTCCTTCCTGCGCTTCCTCATGCTGTTATCGCTCGTCTGCTGGATTGGCGGGCTGATCTTCTTTGCCTTCGTGCTTGCCCCTACGGCTTTCTCGGTTTTGCCCACGACCCATCTGGCTGGTAACGTTGTGGGACGATCTCTGGGTAAGCTCCACTGGATTGGATTTATCTCGGGAATCGTTTACCTCGTCAGTTCCCTGCTCTACAGCCGTTTCAGCGATGGCACCGCGCATGTGTTCGCGGCGCGGCATGTGCTTTTGTGTCTGATGCTGGCGCTCACTCTGATCTCGCAGTTTGGGATCATTCCGCGCATGGACGTTTTGCGGGCGTCGTTGGGTGAGGTTAGTGCCGCGCCGATCGATAATCCGGAGCGGGTTCAGTTCGATGCGTTGCATGTTTGGTCGACGCGCGTGGAAGGCGCTGTGCTGCTGTTAGGGCTGGTGGTGGTGTACTTGACGGCGTCGCAGCTTGGAATGCGCTAGTGGGTAGTATCCGTGTTTGTCGCGCCGGGCTTCGCCCAGGCTTGGACAGCCGAGGCGGCTGTCACCACACGAGTGTTGCTGGTCGGTACCCTGCATTGGGCAATCTTCGCTTCATCATTTATCCTAAAAGGTTGTCTAACGATCGCTGAAGCGACAGTGTGTATCCACGCTTCAAGAATGCGGAAACTACTCTTCATGCCGCTGGCTGCGCGGGCGTGCAAGGGATTTTTCGCTTCGCTCGGAATGACAGAGTAATCAATTATGAAGACTGGCATTATTGGCCTGCCTCAGGTGGGCAAAACTTCGTTGTTTCGGATTCTGACTAAAGCGCATCTTTCGGATCAGGCGCGGGCTAACCCGCGCGAGGCTCATATCGGCGTGGCCAAAGTTCCGGACGACCGGTTGGACCGGCTGGCTGCGCTTTACAACCCAAAGAAGCTTACGCACACTTCGGTGGAGTACGTTGACGTGGGCGCGATTGGGCAGGAGGCGCTGAAAGACAGCGCTTACGCCGCGCACCTGCGCAACGTGGATGCCCTGGCGCATGTGGTGAGGGTGTTTGACGATCCTTCGGTCCCGCACACGGGCGAGATTGATCCGCTGCGCGACATCAAGAATGTGGAGTTCGATTTGCTGGTCAGCGATTTGGGCCAGATCGAGAAGCGGCTGGAGCGGCTGGAAAAAGATCTGAAGAAGATGAAGACTGCGGAGCTCGAAAAAGAATTCGAGCTGCTCAAGCGGGCCAAGGCGCAGGTGGAGTCCGACAAGCCGTTGCGCGAAATGGAAATGACTGCCGAGGACAAGAAGCGCATCAAGGGCTTCATGTTTCTGAGCGAGAAGCCGATCTTTTATGTGCTTAACATCGGAGAGTCGACGGAACTGGGCAAGGAACTGGAAGAAGCGGTCGGCAAATACAACTTAACCGATATCGCCGCGCGGCCGAATGCCGCGGCCACAGCCATCTGCGGAAAGGTAGAAGCCGAGTTGGCCGAAATGAGCGACGCCGATGCGGCGGAGTTTTTATCGAGCTACGGGCTCACCGAAAGCGGGCTGGTGCGGCTGATCCGGACGACTTACAAGCTGCTCGGTCTAATTTCCTTCTTCACCGCTGGCGAAGACGAATGCCGGGCCTGGCAGGTTCCGGCGCATTCGCGGGCGCAGGAGGCGGCGGGAGCAATCCACTCCGATCTGGAAAAGCATTTCATCCGCGCCGAAACCATTCGCTGGGATCAACTGCTGGAAGCGGGGTCTGAGGCGAATGCTCGCGCCAAGGGCACACTGCGTCTGGAGGGGAAAGACTACATTGTGCAAGATGGCGATGTGATGCACATAAGGCACTCGGGCTAGGCTCACTCCAGAGGCACAGAGACATCGAGGAATACCGTTTCTTGATTTCTCTGTGTTTCTGAGCCTCTGTGGTAAATTCCCGCTCTAAGAATTCTCTCTGATATCATCCTCGCCAACCGCAGATGAACCCAATCTTCATCAGCATTCTGCTGGGCCTTACGGCTGCTGCCGCCAACGTTTTTGGCGGGGCGATTATTGTGCAGCGCAGTTGGGAGCGCCGCTACCTGCGGTATTTCGTCGCGCTGGGCGCGGGATTCATGCTGGCTACAGCTTTGGTCGAGATGGTGCCGGAGAGTCTCGAGCTGCGGGGCCGGAGCGGGGCATTTCTGATTTTGCTGGGTTACCTGATTATTCATTTTTTCGAGCATACAGTTACGCCCCATTTTCACTTTGGCGAGGAGACACACCAGGATGAGTTCATGCACTCGCACAAGGGATATTCGGTGCTGCTGGGGCTGATTATTCATACGTTTTTTGACGGCATTGCGATCGCTTCCGGATTTCTGGTATCGAACGCATTGGGCTGGATTATTTTCTTTGCCGTTTTCCTCCACAAAATTCCTGAAGGATTCACGGTAAGTTCAGTCATGCTGGCCAGCGGGCGCAGCCGGGGAACGGCCTGGGGAGCGTCCGTGATCCTCGGCGGAGCCACGCTGGCGGGGGTTTTGACCATGGCGATCTTCCGGCAGCATGTGGACGCCGGGCTGCCCTTGGCAGCTGGAGTTACGATTTATGTCGCGGCTTCAGATTTGGTTCCGGAGGTAAATAAGGAGCCGGGGGCCAAGATGGCTCTGCTGGTTTTTGTGGGAGCAGGGGTGGTGTTTCTGCTGGACGCTTTGTTTCACGGGCACTAAGGGCAGTTTCTCAGGGGATATAAGAAGCAGCCCTCAGTGGCTGAAGCCGCGCTCCTTATGTATCACCTACGGCACGGGTGGAACTCGTGCCCTTCCCGGTCTGCTCACTTATGGCACGAGTGGAACTTGTGTCCTTTTCGGGTTGGTCTAGCTTCCCGATTGTGTTTTGCTTCCGCTTTCAATCCACGGTGTGCTTAGCGGTGTAGCCGTCGCGGGAGACGACTTCGATTTTCTGTTCCTTGCCCTTCTGGTCTTTCACCTTGAGCGTGCCGCCATCGGGCGCGACAACCTGCACTTTGAGCTTGCGGTAGGTTCCGTCGAGCTTGGTGTTGGTGGGGTGGTAGGAGAGTGAATACTGATTTCGGATGTCGCCGGAGATGTCACCGAACAGTTCCGGTAACTCTCCTTCGAAGCGGGGAAAGTAGGCGCGGCCGCCGGTCATGGCGGCGAAGGTGCGCATTTCATTATCACCTTGCAGGTAATCCATCTGGGTCACGTGAATCCCCATGCCGTGGGCGTCGCGGCAATATCCGGGGTGAATTTCGCAGTACTCGCGCACGATGAAGCCAACGCTGACGGGGAAGATGGTTACATCTTTCGTATCTTTGACCTTCTTCGTTATCTTGTCGAGCGTCAGCTTGCTGAAGGTATCGATCCCAGTGGTGACCAGAATGATGTACTTTTTTCCTTCAATTCGGTCGAGGCGGTCGAGGGTGTCGTAGAGAGCGTCGAACAGATTGGTCTCGGCGAATCCCGGAACGCGCAGTTGGTTCAGGGCTCCGTAGATGGCCTTTTTGTCCTGGGTGAAATCGACGAGGATGTGCGGCTGCATGTCGTAATAGGCGACGGCGACCCAGTCGTCCTTGCGCAGCGTATTGGCGAAGGCATAGGAAGCCTGCAAGGCCTGCGTCATGAATACGTAGTTGGTAGAGGCGAATTCCACCAACAGCACGGCGGTGATGGGGGCTTGCGATACGTTGAAGTTGGTAATCTGCTGGGCCTCACCATCTTCAAAGAGCCGGAAGTTATCCTTCTTGAGGCCGGGGACAAACTGGCCATTCTTGGTGGTGACCAGGACGTCGACGTTGACCAGCGGCACATTCAACTTGATGGAATAGTCGGGCATGCCTTCGACCTTTTTCGGCGTCGGGGGCGGAGGCGGCGGGGGAGCTTCGTCGGGATTCTTCCTGGGAATAGCATACGGACCAACGTCGGAGCCGGGTCCACCGGCTTCCGGGGGGACTTCCTGCCTGGGCTTGCCGTTGTCGTTATTCTGCGGCGGAGTCTGGGATTGGTCTGGTTGCGACTGGCCCTGAGCCAAGGCAGGAAGCTCCGCAGAAACCATCGCGAAACCCACGGCCAACATCAGCGTGATCTTTTTAAACCTTTCGAAATGCGAGCGTTGGTGTGCGGCCAGCCAATTGGTAAACATATGAAACCCCGAGAGTAAAGGCTCTAGGGGAGAGAAATCCCCCGTGCTAGTATAGACGCAGAGATTCGCGATTGGGATGTTTTGCCGGCTCCCGGTGTTCCTCTCCTGGCAACGACTACAATCTGGCGGAGTCTGAGACTATAGAGCGGGCTGGATTTGGCCCAGCTGGGCGTTGTACATGAGAAAATTGGCTTTCGCGCACTTCGTTTTTGCTGCCTGCCTGTCGTTTGTTGCTTTTGCGCCTGCGCAAAGCAACGCTTCTACGCCGACCCCGCCGGCCACAAAAAACCCGCCGACCATCGATGTCAGCCAGATTCACGCCGGCATGCGGGGAGTGGCCTACACGGTGTTTGAAGGCGTGAAACCCGAATCCATGGAAGTGGAAGTGCTTGGCGTGCTGCACAACGTGAATGGGCCCAAGGGCAACGTCATTCTGGTGCGGCTGCATGGGCAAAAGGTGGAATATACGGGCGTGGTCGCCGGCATGAGCGGCAGTCCGGTTTATCTGGATGGGAAACTGGCAGGGGCGCTGGCCTTCCGCATCGGAGAATTTTCCAAAGAGCCGATCGCCGGAGTTACGCCGATCGCCGACATGCTGGAAATCAACGAGCTGGATCGCTCGCCGGCGGAGGAGACGTCCGCAACCAAGACTGGCATGGACGCGGTCGCGGGCAAGACAGCGGCGCCTGGTGAGGCGTCTGGACCAGCAGCTTCGATGCAGAATCTAGCGGGGAGTTCTGCAGGAAAAGACTTCGCCAATTATCTTAAGCCGATTGAAACTCCGCTGGTGTTCAACGGATTCTCCGAACAGGCGATCCAACTTTTCGCCGGGCAGTTTGCCGCAGCGGGGATCGTTCCGGTGATGGGCGCCGGGTCGATGAGCGACAAGAAGCAGCCCGAACCACTTGAAGCAGGCTCGGCGGTCAGCGCCATCCTGGTGCGGGGCGACATGGATATTGAGGCGACTTGCACCGCGACCTATGTGGACGCGCAGCGCCTGCTGGCCTGCGGACATCCGCTACTGCAATTCGGCTCGGTCGACCTGCCCATGAACAAGGCAGAGGTCTTGGCTACCCTACCCTCGCCGCTGAACGCATTCAAGATCGTCAACACGACGGAGCCGGCCGGAACTTTTGTGCAGGATCGCCATACCGGTATCATGGGCGTTTTCGACCGGCAGCCGGAAATGATTCCGGTGACGTTGAGCATCCACAGCAGCACGGGAGTGAAGCAGTTCCACTACGAAGTGCTGAATAATCCGCGGCTGACGCCGGTGGCGCTGATGGTCACGGTATTCAACGCCCTGCACGGGGTGAATGAATTTGGCGAAGAGATCACCTACCGGCTGGCGGGAAGCATCGGAGTGAAGGGCTTTCCCGAGGTTACGATGAAGAACATGTTCGCTCCGGGGGAGAACGCACAGCCGGCTGCGATGCAGGCCGCGATGTCGCTGGGCGAGCGCTTCGGAAGGATTTATGACAATCCTTATAATGCTCCTGCGATTGCGGGCGTGAAGCTTGATTTCGATCTGGTCCGCGAGCGGCGCTGGGCGCGGCTGGAGAGCGCTCGCACCGACGTTACGGAAGCTCGCCCGGGCGATGAGATTATGCTGGAGACCGTGCTCGCGCCCTATCGCGGGGAGCGCATCGTGCAGCAGATTCCGGTGAAGATCCCGACGTCAGCGAGCAAGGGCACGCTGCGCATCTTAGTGAGCGATGGCGATACGCTTGACCGTATCGGACACGGAAGTCCGGCGTTCGGGCGCAAGCTTGATCTCGCCTCAACTATTGCCGTGCTTAATAAAGAGCACTCCAATAATCGGGTTTACGTTTCGCTGCTTGAGGCCGACCCTGAAGCGCGCGTCGCCGACAAGGTCATGCCGACGCTGCCCATCTCGATCATGAATGTGATGGATGGCATGCGGGGCAACCAGGAGATGGTGGTCTCAGGCGAGTCGAGCGTGGATGAAACGGCTACAGCTCCGCTGGATTACGTGGTGAGTGGGGCACAGTTGCTGACGGTCACGGTGAAGTAGTTCCGCCCTGAGCTATTTAACATTCTGAGCATTCTGAGCGCAGCGAAGAACCTATGCATTCCCTCGCTGCCGGCAAGATGCATGGGTCCTTCGCTGCGCTCAGGATGACAAAAGATAAGAACGCTCGTCCTTTACTCTTCTACTCTTACTCTTCGATCTCGCCCATTTGCTGCGCAAGGTAGCGCTCGTATCCTAGCTCTTTGATCTGGTGCATCTGGGCTTCGAGAAAGTCGACGTGCTCTTCTTCGTCCTTAACCAGCTTCTCCAGCAGCTCGCGTGAGCCGTTGTCGCCTTCTTTGACTGCAAGAGCGACGGCGTCGTTATACATCTTTACCGCGTTGAGTTCGAGGGCAAGATCGTTCTCGATCATCGCCTTCACGGTAACGCCAATCTTGACATCCAGGGGCTGCATCGACGGGGTTCCGTCGAGAAATAGAATTCGCTCCATCAGCGATTCGGCGTGCTTCATTTCGCCGATGGATTGTTTCTTGATGAAATCGGAGAGCCGGTGGTATCCCCAGTTTTCGCACATCTCGGCGTGCAGAAAATACTGGTTGATGGCGGTGAGTTCTTCCTTGAGCGCCTTGTTCAATTCAGAGAGGACTTTTGGGTTACCTTTCATAGCGGACAGAGTATGCCAGAAAGCAAGGACGTCGCAAACATCTTGATCACAGGCATGTGTGACAGCCGTCACACGTCAAAATAATACGAATCCGGATTTGTCCATGTGGCGGAAGCCATCGGTCTGCAGAGCGGCCAGCACCATGAGCGTGGCATTGTAGCCGACGTGCACCAGAAAGCTGGAGGCCACGGATTTTGTTCTTGCCCGCACCGTGGTGAGAACTATTCCTACCAGGAAGATGATGAGCACCGCGCCCCAGGCGTAGCCGTACTGGACGGCGTGGATCAGGCCGAAGGGCAGGGCGGTGAGAAAAACTCCCCAAGCAATGCCGAGCCGGCGCGCTATCACAGGATAGAGAAATCCGCGGAAGAAGAGTTCTTCCATCAGCGGGCCGAGAGTGATGGCGAAGACGGCGGTGAGGTAAGCGTCGGAGGGGCGGGCGAAGAATTGATCGAAAGGCGTCTCTTTGGGCATGGGCAGATATCGTCCGAGGAGATCGAGGCCCAGCATTAGAACTCCCAGGCCAATGAGGCTGAATGCGGCCGAGCCGGGCCAGTTCCAGCGAATGGCGGGCCAGAAGCGCGTGCGATATTTCCCCTGGACCAGCAGGATCATGTAGAGCGCTACCGCAACGTAAGTCAGCATCTCGGATAGCAGCGCCAGAACGGGTTTCTGCGCCACGTCGGCCCAGTTTGCGTGCGGGAAGACGAAACGGCGGGCTGCGAGCACGATTAGAAGCTGCACCAGAAAAAGCGTGGCCAGGGTGAGGCCAGCGATTTGCAAGACGTCCCAACCGCTCCAGACGGGGTTTTCGCCGGCTTTAGGGGTGGGTAGTGTCGGCGCGAGCGCTGGCGCAGGGAATGGGTCGGCGACCAACTGGATGGGCGGTTGCGGCTCGCCAGTTAGCGTCGATTGATGCAAGTGGGGGTTATCGGGTGATGACAAGAATTCCCTCAGAGGCTAAAGCCCGCCTCTACCTTGACAACTACTGGCACGGCTTAAGCCGTGCCCCTTCAAAAACATTGACGCAAATAACTTTACGCGCTGCGCTTCCCGTTCCCTGCAAAGTATCCTGCCAGCGCCTGGCCCGTATACGACTTCTTCACCCGCGCTACCTGCTCCGGCGTACCCTGGGCTACGATGCGCCCGCCTTCTTCGCCGCCTTCGGGGCCAAGGTCGATGATCCAGTCGGCGTTGCGGATCACGTCCAGATTGTGTTCGATGATGATGATCGAATTCCCCAGATCGGTCAAACGGTGGAGCACATCGAGCAGCTTCTTTACGTCGTCGAAGTGCAGGCCGGTGGTGGGCTCATCGAGAAGATAAAGAGTCTTGCCGGTCTGGCGTTTGCTCAGTTCGCGAGCCAGCTTGATGCGCTGGGCTTCGCCGCCGGAGAGCGTTACGGCAGATTGACCGAGGTGAATGTATCCCAGGCCGACGTCGACCAGGGTTTGCAGCTTTTGTTTGACTTGGGGAATGTTTTCTAAAATTGGCAGCGCGTCCGAGACCGGCATCTCCAGCAGGTCGGCGATGGAGTTGCCGTTGTATTTCACGGCCAGGGTTTCGTGATTGTAGCGGCGTCCACCGCAGACCTCGCAGAGCACGTAGACGTCGGGCAGAAAATTCATCTCAATGCGGCGCTGGCCTTCGCCCTGGCATGCCTCGCAGCGGCCGCCAGAGACGTTGAAGGAAAACCGTCCGGGCTTGTAGCCGCGCTCGCGCGCCTCAGGCAGCATGGCGTAGAGATCGCGGATCGAAGTGAAGACTCCGGTGTAGGTCGCGGGGTTTGACCGCGGAGTGCGGCCGATCGGCGACTGGTCGATGCGGATTACTTTGTCGATGTTCTCGGCGCCCATAATCGCTTTGTGCTCGCCGGACTTTTCACGCGAGCGGTAAAGCTGGCGCGCCAGGGCGCGATAGAGAATGTCATTGACCAGCGTGGATTTGCCGGATCCGGAAACTCCGGTCACGACTGTCATCACCCCGAGAGGAAACGTCACGTCGAGATTCTTGAGATTGTTTTCTTTCGCGCCGAGGATGGTCAGGGCGGCGCCGTTTTTCTGCCGGCGCTCCGCGCGCATATTGATTTGAACTTTGCCGGAGATGTAGGCGCCGGTGAGCGAGTTAGGCTCGCGCATGATTTCAGCGGGAGTTCCGTGGGCGACCAGTCCGCCGCCGTGGCGCCCGGCGCCGGGGCCGAGGTCGATCACATAATCGGC
>Ga0074045_10001071_pt1 | contig 26516 bp, 25 predicted proteins | sample BogForMeECP23OM2_FD_94442 | JGI IMG/M metagenome (GOLD analysis project Ga0074045, IMG submission 94442) | Bog forest soil microbial communities from Calvert Island, British Columbia, Canada - Bog Forest MetaG ECP23OM2 | ecosystem: Environmental > Terrestrial > Soil > Wetlands ...
CCAGCAACCCCAGCGCCTGCCCAGTCTGGTCCGATTTCGCGATGAAAAAGGCGCCTGGGGCAACTATGCCCTGGGCGCCTTCGCCGTCATCCCCGCCTCAACGCTGAATAAGACGGGCTAGGGCGGTCTCGTTCGAATCGTTCGCGTAGCCGTTCCGCGCGGAGACGCGCCACGCGCGACGCGGAACACAGCAGGCCGAGGCCACGGCACGCGGGGGTGTGCGCGCGGCCTCGTCCCATGTTCAGTCGCGTGGCTGGGCGACGTAGCGCAGATACGGCTTCACCGTGTTCCGGCCGCTGGGGAATTTCTGCTTGGCGGCTTCGTCGGAGACGGACGGCGGAATGATGACGTCCTCGCCCGGCTTCCAGTTGACCGGTGTCGCGACCGTGTGCCTGGCGGTCAACTGGCAGGAATCCAGCAGGCGCATCACCTCGTCGAAGTTGCGGCCGGTGCTCATCGGATAGGTGAGCATCGCCTTGACCTTCTTGTCCGGACCGATGACGAACACCGAGCGCACCGTGGCGTTGTCCGCCGCCGTGCGGCCCTCGGAACTGGTGCCGGCGCCTTCGGGCAGCATGTCGTACAGCATGGCCACCTTCAGCTCGGAATCGCCGATCATCGGGTAGGTCACGGCTTGGCCCTGCGTCTCCTCGATGTCCTTGGCCCAGGCCTCATGGTTTCCGACCGGATCGACGCTCAGGCCGATGATCTTCGTGTTGCGCTTCTCGAACTCGGGCAGCAGGCCGGCCATGTAGCCGAGCTCGGTGGTGCAGACCGGCGTGAAGTCCTTCGGATGGCTGAACAGGATCGCCCAGCCGTCGCCGATCCAGTCGTGGAAGCGGATCGTCCCCTGGGTCGTTTCGGCGGTGAAGTCCGGGGCTTCAGAGTTGATTCTGAGCGACATGGTTCCCTCGATCTGATGGGTGGCGTTGGCCGGATGCCCTGGATCAGCGGCTTGCTTGGCCGCCGCGATGGCAGCTTAGACGCCGGGTGCTGCGTGCTGTAAATAGGCTCCGGGGCTCCTTGCGCCTCAGTGCATGTGATGCGTGCTCGCCCCGGCGAGCGCGCGCACGCGTTCCTCGTCGGCGGCGAACTCGGCGGCCGGGCCGGACCACACGATGCGGCCGTCGTCCATCACGAACGCCCGCTCGGCGATCTCCACCGCGGCGCGGACGTTCTGCTCGACCAGCAGCACCGTGATCCCTTCGCCCTTCATCTCCTTCACCGTGCGGAACACGTCGCGCACGATCAGCGGGGCGAGGCCCTGGCTCGGCTCGTCGAGGATCAGCAGGCGCGGGTTGACGAGCAGCGCACGGGCGATCGCCAGCATCTCCTGCTCGCCGCCCGACAGCGTACGGGCCTTCGACGCGCGGCGCTCGCGCAGGCGCGGGAACAGGTCGTACACGCGCGCGAGCGTCCAGCGCCCCGACGGGCCGCTGACCGGCACCAGAAGGTTCTCCTCGACCGTCAGGTTGCCGAACACGCGGCGTCCCTCCGGCACGTAGCCGACACCCATCGCCGCGATCTGGAACGGCGTGCGCCTGGTGATGTCCTCGCCGAACAGGGTGATCCGGCCCTCGCGCGCAGGCGTCAGCCCCATGATGCTGCGCAGGGTCGTCGTCTTGCCCGCGCCGTTGCGCCCGAGCAGCGTGACGATCTCGCCGGCCTCGGCGCCGAGGCAGACGTCGTGCAGGATGTGGCTTTTCGCGTAGTAGGTGTGCACGCCTTGCAGCGTCAGCACGGCGCTCATGCCTCGCCTCCCAGGTAGGCGGCCTGCACGCGAGCGTCGTTGGCGATTTCCTCGGGCGTGCCCGAGACCAGCACGCGGCCGTAGTCGAGCACCGTGATGCGCTGCGCGATGCCGAAGACGACGCTCATGTCGTGCTCGATGAACAGGATGGTCAGGTGGCGCTCGGCATGCAGCCGCTTGATCAGTGCGACCATCATGTCCGTCTCGTGCTCGGCCATGCCCGCCGTGGGTTCGTCGAGCAGCAGCAGCTTCGGCTCCAGGCTGAGCGCGAGCGCGACCTCGACCACGCGCTGATCGCCGTGCGCCAGCTCGCCCGCCAGCTCGTCGGCCTTGTCCGACAGGCCGGTCAGCGCCATCAGCGCATCGACGCGGCGCGCCACCTCAGCCCGCGTGGCGCGCGAGACGAACGGGCGCGCGTTGATGCCCATGTGCGTCTCGATGCCGATGCGCAGGTTCTCGGCGACGGTCAGCTCGGGGAAGATCTCGGTAATCTGGAACGTGCGTACCATGCCGCCGCGCACGCGCCGGGTCGGCGGCAGGTCGGTGACGTCCTGCCCGTCGAACCAGATCCGGCCCTCGGTCGGTGGCAGGAAGCCGGAGATCATGTGGAACAGTGTGGTCTTGCCGGCGCCGTTCGGGCCGATCACCGCGCTGATCTCGCGCGGCTCGAGGCTGAAGGAGATGTCCTGGTTGGCGACGAGGTTGCCGAACCGCTTCGTCACGTGGTCCAGGCGTAGCATCATGCGCGGACTCGCTGGTCGCGTCCGGACTGGCCGCGTTTGGTGCCGTTGCGGCCGTTGCGGCGCAGGCCGAGGATGCCGCGCGGGAAGGCGAGCACGACGACGACGAACAGGACGCCGACGAAGGACTCCCAGTTCAGCGTCATCGACGACAGGTAGTCCTGCGCGGTGATGAAGATCGCCGCCCCCACCAGCGGCCCCCAGAACGTCCCCATGCCGCCGAGCACCACCATGATCACGAAGTTGCCGGAGACGATGAAATACAGGTCCTGCGGTGACGTGAAGTTGTTGAGCAGCGCTTCCATCGACCCGCCGAGTGCGGCCAGCGTGCCGGCGATGGCGAAGGCCGCCCAGACGTACCAATCGGTCCGCAGGCCGAGATAGCGTGCCCGACGCGCGTTCTCCCGGATCGACAGCCAGGTGTGGCCGAGCGGCGACCGCAGCAGCATGGCGATGATGCCGGCCGTCAGGGCGAAGAAGAACAGCACGAAGTAGTAGAAGTCGGCGTCGTGCAGCGGGAGGGTGGCGATGCCGAAGTCGATCGCGTGGCGCTGGAACCCGGCGAGCCCGTCCTCGCCGCCGGTCAGCTCGTTCCAATGCTCGGCGATGAAATAGAACAACTGGCTGAACGCGATGGTGGTCATCGCGAAATACACGCCGCGACGGCGCATGATCAGCGGCCCGATCAGGCACGCGGCCGCGCCGCCGAGCGCAACACCCGCGAGCACCGCTGGCAGCGTCATGGGTGCGACGAATTTCAGGAACAGGCCGGTACCGTAGGCGCCGAGCCCGAAATACGCGGCCTCGCCGAACGAGATGTAGCCGGTGTAGCCGACCAGGATGTTCAGGGCCATCGCGGTCAGCGCGAACACCAGCACCTGCGAGCCGAGCTGGATGTAGCTGCCGACCAGCGGCAGCCATACGGGTGCGGTGAGCAGCAGGAGCCATATGACGACGCTGACACGGTGCCGGTTGAACAGTGCGATGCCGGCCGTGATCGCCGAGGGCGCGGGTTCGCGAAGGATCGCGGTGCGTGCGACGGGTCCGCTCATTCGCCGATTCCTTCCTCGCCGAGTAGGCCGCGCGGCATGACGATCAGCACGATCCCCATGATGACGTAGATCACGGCGTCGCTGGCCGCGGCCCAGTAGGTGGAGGTGATCCCGGCCGCGACGCCGATCAGCAGCCCGCCGAGGATCGCGCCGGGCAGGCTGCCCAGTCCGCCGACGATGATCGCGACGAACGCCGGGAGGACCAGGCTCTGTCCCATCGTCGGATCGAGCCCGAGGCGGCCCGCGGCCAGCACGCCCGCCAGCCCGGCCAGGAACAGCCCGACGCCGAAGTTCAGCGCCCGCAGCCCGTAGATGTTGACGCCGAGCGCAGAGACGGTCTCCAGGTCGGTCATTCCCGCGCGGATGCGGATGCCGATGTTGGTGAAGCGCAGCAGCGCGAACAGCGCCCCCGCGGCGATGCCGGTGATGAAGACGACGAACACGTTGTAGCCCGTGATGAAGAAATACGTGTCGCTCAGCGGGCTGTTGAGCAGGTCGGGAATCGCGAACGGCACGCCCTGCGCGCCCCAGATGCTGCGCGAGACGTCCTCCAGGATCAGCGCGAAGCCGAACGTCAGCAGCAGCGTGTAAAGATGGCCGGGCCGCTTGTACATCGGCCGGATCAGCCACCGCTCGCCGAGCAGCCCGAGGCCGCCGACGGCGAAGGGTCCCACCACCAGACCGGCCCAGAAGCCGAAACGCTGCTCGATCGTGTAGGCGATGTAGGCGCCCAGCGTCATGAACCCGCCATGCGCGAAGTTCACCACGTTGTTGAGCATCAGGATCAGCGCGAGGCCGAGCGCCATCAGCCCATAGAACAGGCCGACGATCAACCCGTTGGAGACGTTGAAAAGAAGAACCATGCCGGCACCCCGCGCCCGTTGTCCTGCTTCGGACTTCGAAGAACTGGCGGCCGCCGTTACGGTCGGCGGCCGCCGGCCTTGCTTCGGTGCGGGCTACGCCGTGGTCATCTTGCAGACGACGCCGGGTGCCTGCAGCGCGGTGGCGTACTGGTAGGTGACGTCGCTCATCAGCTTGGGATAGGTCGCACCCGCCTTGATCTCGCCGGTGAAGTCGCCGCCGACATACTGGTGCGTCGCGGGGTCGAAGTAGTGCTTGCCCGGCTGGAGCGCGACCTCCGGCGGCAGTTCCAGGCCGGACAGCGCGTCGCCGACCTTCAGGTTGTCGAGCGTCTTCGCCTTCTCCGCGGCCAACGCAAGGGCATGGATGCCGACATAGCCGAACATCGTGCGCGCCGTGGGCACCTTGTTGGGTTCGCGCTTCTGGGCTTCCTTGACGAAGTCGGCGACATGCGGAACGTCCGGCTGATCCCAGTACCATTCGAGGTTCCAGAACCCTGCCTGCGCCGCCGGCGGCAGCGCCGCGATCGTCTCGAGCTCCGACAGTGGAACGACGAACGGGATCTGCTTGGACAGTCCGAACTGGTTGGCCTGCTTGAGCAGGTTGAGTTCATCGTCGCCGCCCACGAGGCAGCCGACGACCTGCGGGTTCGCGGCCTTGGCCTTGATCAGCTCGGACGAGTAGTCCGTCGTGCCGAGCGGCTTGAGGGAAACGCCAACCTCCTCGCCGCCCAGCGATTTCAGCGCGGCGAGCATGTTGTCGTGCAGCGCGTGGCCGAACGAGTAGTCCGCCACCACGAAATACCAGCGCTTACCAAATTTCTTGACCAACGTCGCGGCGGTCGCGAGGGCCACGGTGTAGGTCGTGTTGCAGACGCGGAAGACGTTCCACGAGCAGTGCGTCCCGGTGATGTCGTCGACATGGCCACCCGTGATCATGCACAGCTTCTTCTTCTGCGCGCAGACCTGGGCCACCGCCTGACTGACGTTCGACGAGACGGTGCCGACGATGAAGTCGCAGTTGTCGCGGTCGAGCAGCTTGTTGGTCTTCTCCACGCCGACGCCCACATTGGCTTGGGTGTCCTCGACGATCATCTCGATCTTCCGTCCGAGGATGCCGTTCTTCGCATTGAGCGCGTCGACCGCCATGTTGGCGCCGAGCTGCTCGTTGTGCGCGTAGGCGGCGTAGGGGCCGGTGAACGGGTCGACGAAGCCGATCTTCACGATGTCGGCCGCCCGGGCTTGGCCGATCACATACGGCGCAGCCAGGGTACCGATACCAAGGGCGGCGCCCGCCCGCATGATTCCGCGCCGCGTGACCGCGTCGCGCGGCTCCAAAGTGGTCGTCATGGACCTTCCTTCCTCCCGTGCACCGGTTGGCCGATGCGATTGTGCCCTGTGCGGATTTCGCCCGCCCGGGTTGCGGCGGACGTATACCACCCATGCTCTTTATGACAATGGTGCGGCGGCGGGAAGGTGATTCCTCCGCCACTTCGCGTTTCTTACGCCGCCTTCACGTCGCGAGTTGTCCCTGGACACGTTTTCCGGTCCGCTTGCAGCGCGAGTTGTGCGAAAGGACAGCAAAGCAGCCGTATCGGCCGTCGTGTCGTCGCGCCCGCGCGACTGGCCGGGGCCGACCGTGACCGGTTCGTCGTCACCCGGATAAGAGTTTGCCCACGTAACGGTTTCAACCGCAATCGGTGGCTCCGGCCGAGGCGGGGGAGGCCGGGGGGAGGGGCGGGCCGCGGCGGCGTCCGGACAGCCGGGCGGCGCCGCTGCGGCCCGGTTCCAATGCGGTCTGGCCTGCGCCGCGGCTGACGCGCTAGCATCCAACGGGTGGTTCGCCGCACGTGCGGGCCACGCCACAAGGGAGGATCAAGCATGGCGCGCGTCGCAGTCGTGACCGGCGGCACAAGGGGAATTGGGGCCGCGATCAGTATGGAGCTGAAGCAGGCGGGGCGGACGGTCGTCGCCAGCTACGCCTCCAACGACGAGGCCGCACAGGCCTTCAAGCGCGAGCACGGGATCGACGTCATCAAGTTCGATGCCGCCAGCTTCGAGCAGTGCCAGGAGGCGGTGGAGAAGATCAGCCGCGACCACGGCCCGGTCGAGATCCTGGTCAACAATGCCGGCATCACCCGCGACGCGACGATGAACAAGCTCACGCGCGAGATGTGGGATGCGGTGATCGACACCAATCTCGGCTCCTGCTTCAACCTGGCGAAGCTGGTTTTCGAGCATATGCGTCAGGCCAAGTTCGGCCGCATCGTCAACATCGGCAGCGTCAACGGGCAGGCGGGCCAGTACGGCCAGGTTAACTACGCCGCCGCCAAGTCGGGCATCCACGGCTTCACCAAGGCGCTGGCGCAGGAAGGCGCGCGCTTCGGCATCACCGTCAACGCGATCGCGCCCGGCTATGTCGATACCGACATGGTGCGCGCCGTGCCGGCGGACGTGTTGCAGAAGATCATCGGCCGCATCCCGATGGGCCGGCTCGGCCGCGTGCACGACATCGCGCGCGGCGTCGTGTTCCTGACTGCCGACGATGCCGACTTCATCACCGGCTCGACGCTGTCGATCAACGGCGGCCAGCATATGTACTGATCCGGCGGCACTGTCCTGTCCCAGAAGTTCGCCAGCGAACTTCTGGGACGAGCAGGCCGCTCGGCCGGTATCGGCCTAAGTGCGGATGAGGTGACACCGTCATTGCGAGCGCAGCGAAGCAACCCGGAGCCGCGTGCCAGAGGCTTTTCGGGCTGCTCTGGGTTGCTTCGTCGCTACGCTCCTCGCAATGACGCAGTGAGCTGAGCCCACGCTCGGACGGAGATGCTCAGGCCGTGAAGATCAGGTCGACGATGCGTGCGACGCTGCCGCGCCAGTGCGGCAGCCGGGCGTCGAACGTCTGCGCCAGCTTGTTGCAATCCAGCCGCGAGTCCGCCGGGCGCCGGACCGGCGTAGGCCAGTCGGCGGTGGTGATCGGCGTCACCGTCGGGCGGCGCAGGCCGTGGCGGTCGGCGTCCTCGAACACCGCCTCGGCCAGCCCGTGCCACGTCGTCTCGCCGCTGCCGGCGGCGTGGAAGACGCCGGCGTAGCGGTCGTCCCAGCCGTCCAGCATGCGGCGCGCCACCTGCAGGATGGCCGTGGCCAGATCGGCGGCCGAGGTCGGGCAGCCGCGCTGGTCGGCGACCACGCGCAGGCTGTCGGTCTTGCGCGCCGCGCCGATCATCGTGCGGACGAAGTTCTTGCCGGTGTGGGAGATCACCCAGGACGTGCGCAGCACGGCGGTCCGCGCGTTGACTGCCAGCGCCGCCTGTTCGCCGGCGAGCTTGGTCGCACCGTACACGCCGAGCGGGGCGGTCGGGTCGGTCTCGACATAGGGCGCGCCCTTGCTGCCGTCGAACACGTAGTCGGTCGATATGTGGATCAGCGGCACGCGCGCGCGGGCGCATATCTCCGCCAGCAGTCGAGGGCCGTCCGTGTTGGCGCGGCGCGCGGCGTCGCGGTCCGTCTCGGCCTGGTCGACCGCGGTGTAGGCCGCGGCGTTGACTACCAGCGCCGGGCGATGCGCCGCGACGCTGGCGGCGATCGTCTCCGGCCGGTCGAAGTCGAACTCCGGGCGCCCGATCCGGCGCACCGGCGGATCGCCCGCAGCGGCCTCGCTCGCCGCCGCCTCCAGGGCGAGGGCGACCTGCCCGCCGCCGCCGGTGACCAGGACCGTCATCGATCCATCAAGCCGTGAACCAGACGGGGCAGTCCTTCAGCCGCGGTAGCTTCATGTCCTTGTCCGACAGCACGGCGTCCTTGGCCGGCCAGGGCAAGGCGAGGTCGGGATCGTTCCAGATCACGCCGCGCTCGGCAGCGCGGTCGTAGGTGCCGGTGACCTTGTAGAGCACCTCGGTATCCGGCTCGAGCGTGCAGAACCCGTGCACGAACCCGGCGGGTATCCACAACTGCTGCCAGTTGTCCCGGCTCAGCACCGTCCCGACGTGCCGCCCGTAGGTCGGCGAGCCGTGCCGCACATCCACGGCGACGTCCCAGATCGCGCCGCGCACGCAGCGCACCAGCTTGCCTTGCGGACTGGGCGCGATCTGACAGTGCAGGCCGCGGATCGTCCCCTTCGGCGCGGACAGACTGTGGTTGTCCTGCACGAAGGTCCCCTCGATCCCCGCCGCCGCGTACTGCGCGGCGTTGAAGACCTCCGAGAAGAACCCGCGATTGTCGCCGAACCGTGTCGGCGTGATCAGCAACACATCGGGGATCGCCAGTCGTTCGACGTTCATTCGTGCTCGCCTTCGGCCAGGTCCAGCAGGAAGCGTCCCAGTTCCGTTTTGCCCAGGTTTCGCGCGTGCCTGCGCAACGCGTCGCGGTCTATGTAGTTCATGCGGAAAGCGACCTCCTCGGGGCATCCGACCAACATTCCCGTGCGCGACTGGATGGTCTGGACGAAGGTCGCCGCCTGGAGCAGGCTGTCCGGGGTGCCGGCATCCAGCCATGCGCAGCCGCGCGACAGCCGCTCGACATGCAACGTGCGTTCCTCGAGATAGACCCGGTTCAGATCGGTGATCTCGAGCTCGCCGCGCGCCGACGGACGGATCCGCGCGGCCAGGTCGGTGACGCGCCGGTCGTAGAAATAGAGCCCGGTGACTGCCCAGTTCGACAAGGGCGCGGCCGGCTTTTCGACGATCTCGGCGGCGCGTCCGGTCTCGTCGAAGCTCACCACGCCATAACGTTCGGGATCGCGCACCTGGTAGGCGAACACGGTCGCACCCTCGGGCCGTTTGGCGGCATCCTGCAGCAATGTCGAGAGATGGTCGGCGTGGATCAGGTTGTCGCCCAGCGCCAGCGCGCACGGCGCGCCCGCGATCCAGTCGCGCGCGATCAGGAAGGCCTGTGCGATGCCATCGGGAGACGGCTGCTCGGCGTAGGCGATGCGCAGCCCGAGTTGCGTGCCGTCGCCCAGCAGCCGGCGGAACTGCGGCAGGTCGGCCGGCGTGGAGATTACCATGATGTCGCGGATGCCGGCGAGCATCAGCGTGCTCAGCGGGTAGTACACCATCGGCTTGTCGTAGACCGGCAGCAGCTGCTTGGACGCGGCGAGCGTCATCGGATGCAGCCGGGTGCCAGATCCGCCGGCCAGCAGGATGCCCTTCATCGAACCGCGTCTCCTTCGCCTAGTGTCCTGCCCAACAAGTTCGCCAGCGAACTTCTTGGATAAGCAGGCCACTCACCCCCTTAATTCCTAGTGTCCCACTCTCATTCCGAAGTTCGACGAACTTCGGAATCGGGACACTAGGCGGCTGTCCCGAGGCGCTCGCCGGAATACCGGGCCGCGCGGATCGCTTTCCACCACGCCTGATTGGCCAGATACCAGTCTACTGTGTGGCCAAGCCCGGTTTCGAAATCGTGAGGGGCGCGCCAGGCCAGCGCCGCCTCGGTGCGGGCGGGGTCTATCTCATAGCGGAAGTCATGTCCCGGACGGTCCGTGACAAAGCGTATCAGGCGCTCGCGCGGGCCGGCGGGGTCGGGCACGCGGGCGTCCAGCGCCGCACAGATCGCGCGCACGACCTGGAGGTTGGTGCGCGGCTGCCGGGCGCCGATCGCGTAGGTGGCGCCGGGTTCTCCCTCGATCATCACCTGCACGAGTGCTGCGGCGTGGTCGTCGACGAACAGCCAGTCGCGCATGTTAGACCCGTCGCCGTAGACGGGCAGGGGCTTGCCTTCCAGGGCGTTGAGCGTGACGAGGGGGATCAGCTTCTCGGGGAATTGCCATGGTCCGTAATTGTTCGTCGTGTTACTGACCAGTGTCGGCAGGCCATACGTGTGATGCCAGGCGCGAACCAGATGGTCCGAAGCGGCCTTGCTCGCCGAATAGGGGCTCCGCGGGTCGTACGGGGTGGTCTCGGTGAACGGGGGATCGCCGTGCGACAGGGCGCCGAAGACCTCGTCCGTGGAGATGTGGTGGAAGCGGAACGCGCTGCGGGAGGCGGGGGGCAGCGACGCCCAGTGCTGCCGCGCGGCTTCCAGCAGCACGTAGGTGCCGACGATGTTCGTCTCGATGAACGGCGCCGGCCCGTCGATCGAACGGTCCACATGGCTCTCGGCGGCGAGGTGCATGACGCGGTCGGGGGCGTGGGTGCGGAAGATCTGCTCCATCGCCGCGGCGTCGGTGATGTCGGCCTTGATCAGCGTGTGGCGCGGATGGGTCAGCGCTTCCTCCAGCGCGTCCTCGCTCGCCGCGTAGGTCATCTTATCGACGTTAACGACCGGGTGGTCGGAGTGGCGTACCAGGTGGCGGACCACCGCCGACCCGATGAAGCCGCAACCGCCCGTCAGCAGAATTCGCACAGAAACGCCTCGTTCTCTCTTCGGCGGCAGGGTCTTTGCACCAGTCGGGCCACTCGGGCAATCCAGGCGTCGGCGCACCGCACCGCCGTCGCCCGCCGGCGGCTCAGGACCAGCGCGGGGCCAGCGCCGCGCCGCAGGGGACGGATACGCAGGAGACGTTGATGATCCTGAAACTCGGGGTCGGAATTGTGACGTACAACCGGCGCGACTTGGTTGTGTCCGCCGTGCAGCAGGTCATCGCGCATACCCAGCACCCGTTCGCGCTGGTCGTCGCCGACGACGGATCGACGGACGCGACCGCGGCGACGCTGCGGGACCAGCGCGTCACCGTCGTCGGCGGCCCGAACATGGGCACCGCATGGAACAAGAACCGTGCTTTGTTCTTCCTCGCCGAGGTCCTGCAGTGCGACTTCGTGATATTGCTGGAGGATGACACGTCGCCGATGCGCGACGGCTGGGAGCGCGCCTGGATGATCGGGGCCGGGCTGCACGGGATGGTGCATCTTTTGCCGGACGACCTGGTCTCTGATGATCGCGTCGCGGCGGCGGGGCCGATCGCCGCCGCCGCCATCCGCTCGCACTGTGCGGCCTATTCGCGCGAGGCGCTGCTGTTCGGCGGCTACATGGACAGCCGCATGGCCGGTTGCGGCTGGGAGACCGTCGAGCACGCGCAGCATCTGCGCCGCGCCGGCTACGGCGGCGGTGTCCCGGCGGACCGGGCGGCCACCACGTTCCTCGCGCTGCGGCCGGACGGGCTGCGCATCCGCGCGCCCGCCAGCCATGTCGCTGAGGCCGACATCAGCCGCAACCGCGCGCTTGCCGCCGATCCCGCCGCCGTTGCCGCGCGGGCGACGCTGCCGTGGCACGACGACGCGACGATGCGCCAGTTCCGCGCCGAGATGGCGGCGAATGCGCCGCGGATCGCGATGCAGACCGAACAGCCGCCCGAAGAACGCCAACCTGCGCGGCGGCTGGAGGTCATCGCGTCGGATGTCGCAAGCGGCGTGCCGTCCTCGGCGTCCCGTCGCCGGAAAGTCCGGGCGGGCGGCTGACGCACGGGATGTCCGGCAAGCTCATCGACTCGTTGTTCGACCGCGACGACGCGCTGCGCGCGGTGTTCGACGCCGAGTTCTATCGGCAGCGCTACCCGAATCGCGAGCCGTACGACGACCCGTTCGAGCACTATGCCAGGGTCGGCGCGCAGGCGGACTACGCCCCGAACCCATGGTTCGATCCCGAGTGGTACGCGCACCGCTATCCGGACGTGCGCGCCGCCGGCGAGCCTGCCGTGCTGCACTACCTGCGCACGGGGGCGGCGCAGCTGCGCGACCCGCATCCGATGTTCGACGCCGCCTTTTATGTCGACCGGCATCCGGAGGCCGGGCGCAATCCGCTGCTGCACTACCTGGCTTACGGCGGCCGCCTCGGCTGGCCGACACGGCGCGGCATCGACTGGCGGAACTACCTGCCGTCCGGACGGGGGTTGCATCCGGTGCCTGCCGACCTGGAAGTCGATGTCGTCATTCCGGTCTATAAAGGACTGGCGGAAACCCAGCGCTGCATCGTCTCGGTGCTGAACGATCCGGCGCGGCCGCCCGGCCGCATCCTGGTGATCGACGACTGCTCGCCCGAGCCGGCGTTGTCCGCCTGGCTCGAAACCATCGCGCGCGGGGAGATGATCACGCTCCTGCGCAACCCGCAGAACATCGGCTTCGTCGCCTCCGCCAACCGCGGCATCGCGGCAGCCGCGCCGCATGACGTGGTGCTGCTCAATGCCGACACCGAGGTGCCGCCCGGTTGGCTGTTCCGCCTGGCGGGGCACGCCTATGCCGGCAACCGGATCGCGTCGGTCTCGCCGTTCTCGAACAATGCGACGATCTGCGGCTATCCGAGCCTGGGCAGCGGCCCGCCGGCGCTCGGCCTGCCGGTCGGCGACATCGACGCCGCCTGCCGCGAGGCCAATGCCGGGCGCAGCGTCGCGCTGCCGGTCAGCATCGGCTTCTGCATGTACCTGCGGCGCGCGGCGATCGACGAGGTCGGCCTGTTCGATGCGATCGCGTTCGGACGCGGCTACGGCGAGGAGAACGATTTCTGCCTGCGCGCCGCCGCGCGCGGCTGGACGCATCGGCTGGCCTGCGACACCTACGTGCATCACGAGGGCGAGGTCAGCTTCGGCGGCGAGGCTCCCGAGCAGGCCGAAAGCCAGGACGTGCTGCGCGCCCGCTATCCGGGCTACGAACGGCTGATCAACCGCCACGTGCGGGTGGGCGACGCCGATCCGGCGCGCTGGACGATCACCGCCGCGCTGTTCCGCCGCTCCCGCCTGCCGACCGTCCTGTTCGTCACGCATTGCCTGGGCGGCGGCGTATCGACGCATGTGACGCATCTCTGTGCCCGCCTGGAAGGCCGGGCGAACGTGCTGCTGCTGGAAGGCGCGGGTTCGGGCGTGGTGCTCTCCGCGCCGGCGCTCGACGGTCATCCGGACCTGGTGATGCTCGGCGAGGACGGCGCGATCGAGGGGTTGGCGGCGTTTCTGGCCTCGGCCGGCGTGGCGCGCGTGCATGTGCATCATCTGCTGGGGCTGACTCTCGATCTGCGGGCGCTGCTGCGCGCGCTCGACGTGCCGTTCGACGTGACGGTGCACGACTGGTACATGATCTGTCCGCAGATCAACCTGCTGCCGCAGCTGGACGGCGCGTATTGCGGCGAACCCGATGCGGCCGGCTGCAACGCCTGCATCGCCGACCGGCGGCAGCACGGGGCGACCGACATCGTGAGTTGGCGGAGCCGGTTCACGTGGCTGTTCCGCGACGCCGAGCGCGTGATCTGTCCGAGTGCCGATGTGCAGCGCCGGCTGCAACGCTACGGATTGGCGGACCGCACGATCGTGGTGCCCCACGATCCGATCGTCGAAGCCGCGGAGCCGATGGCGCCGCCGCTGTTGCGTCGAGGCGAGACGCTGCGCGTCGCGCTGCTCGGCGTGCTCGCGCCGCAGAAAGGGCAGGCGACGGTGCTGGCGGTCGCCCATGCGAGCGCGGCGGACGACCTCGCCTTCCATGTGATCGGCTACCCGGAGCAGCCGTTGCCCGGCTGGGCGAAGGGGCGCATCGAGCAGACCGGCCGTTACGACGACGCCGACCTTCCGGCGCTGATCGCGCAGGTGCGGCCGCACGCGATCTGGTTTCCGGCGCAATGGCCGGAGACCTTCAGCTTCACACTGAGTGCCGCGATTGACGCCGGGCTGCCGATCGTCGCATCGGACATCGGCGCGTTCCCAGAGCGGCTGGCGGGCTACCCACATTCCTGGCTCGTCGACCCCGACGCGGCGCCCGAGCGCTGGTGCGCTGCCTTCGCCGACGTGCGTCAGGCGGTGTCGAAACCGCTCCCCGCGCCGGACCGCAGGGAACGGTCGGCCCGTGTGGCCGACTTCTACGCCGACGTCTATCTGCCGCCGCGCCTTCCTGCGCCCGCCGTGCGTGCGCGGGGACAGACCGATCTGCGCCGCCCGGGTCGGCTCTCCGCCGTCGTCATCCCGGAATGCTACGAGGACGCCGGCGGCCCGACGCCCTGCGCCTTCATCCGCCTGCTGCAGCCGCTCGATCATCCGACGTGCGGGGAGGGGATCGATACGGTCGTCGCCTCGGCCGAGGACGCGCTGCGCTATCGCGCCGACCTGTTCATCACCCAGCGCTACGCGATCGCCGACACGGGGCAAGCCGACGCACTCGCGGCGCACGTGCGCACCCAAGGCGCCGCTCTGGCGTACGACCTCGACGACGACCTGATCGACATCCCCGACGACCACCCGGAGGCGGATCGGTTGCAGGCGAAATCGGCACTCGTCCGGCACATGCTGCGGCTCGCCTCGCTGGTCACGGTGTCCACGCCCGGCTTGCAGGCGAAGCTGGGGAGGATCAGCTGCCGTGCCGTGCTGGTGCCGAACGCGCTGGACGAGCGGCTGTGGTCGGTGGCCGCGCCGATACGGCTCCCGCGCCAGGGGCCCGTGCGTTTCCTGCTAATGGGCACGGCGACGCATGACGCGGACATGGCTGTCATCGCCCCGGCGCTGGCGGCGCTGTGCGACACCTTCGGCGAACGCGTGACCGTCGACATGATCGGCATGACGGCACAGGAGCCGCCGCCGGGGGTGGAGCGCGTCATCGTGCCGCCGCTGGCCGGCACGTCCTATCCGGCGTTCGTGAACTGGATCGCGCGGCAGCAGCCATGGCATGTCGGGCTGACTCCGCTTGCGGACATTCCGTTCAACGCCTGCAAGTCGGCGATCAAGGCGATGGACTACGCAGCGCTCGGCATGGCGGTGCTGGCCTCGGACGTGCCTGCCTATCGCGGCTCGCTCGCCGATCGCGCGGGCATGCTCGTCGGCTCGCGCGCCGATGACTGGTTCTGGGCGATGAGCCGGATGGTGCGCAGCCCGCGCGCGTGGGAGACGCTCGCACGCGGGGCGAGCGACGCTTGGCTGCGGACCGGCACGCTCGCATCCCAGGCAGCGCTGCGGCGCGCGGTGTGGCGCAAGGCGTCGCCGGTCACCGTTGGAAACACTCGGTCGGTGAAGCGTTTCAAAGCCTAGACGTGCGGCCACCTATATGGATGGCAGACGGCTTTTGAAGGAGCGCTGGTCATGGACCAGATTACTGAACGGACACCGACGCGAGGGTGGCTCGCCAGGGGTGTTCGCGTCGCGTGCGCAATTGGGATGGCGGTCGCGCTGTCGGGATGCGTGGTCTACCCGTACCATCCTTATCCGTACCGCCCGTACTACCACCCGTACTACTACGGCCCGTGATGATCGGCTGAACCGGGTCGATTGACCCGCGCTGTGCCGGGGAACAGCGCGGGCCGTCGGTGCCGGACGCCGGCTCAGTTCCCCGCCGGCGAACGGCGCAGCCGCTGTGCCTCGGCGACCTGCCAGGCGAGCAGTGTCGGCACCCCGAACGTCAGGTCACGCGCGCGTCTGATCAGCGACGCGGCGAGCGCGACATCGGGCGGGATGCCGAACACCATGCCGAGGCCAGCATAGGCGGCTTCCTGCACGCCGAGATTGCCGGGGACGAGGAACGCCGCCGCAAGGATCGCGGCGAGCAGGCCCTCGATCGAGATCGCGTTCAGCACCGTGATGTCCGCGCCGAGCAGGCGGAAGGTGATGAACGCGGCCATTCCGGTGCCGAGCCAGCCCAGCATGTGCAGGGCGGTGCCGAGCGCCAGCCGCCCCGGATGCGCGTAGATCGCCGCGAGCTGCGCCTGCAGCTGGTCGACATGCACCTGCGCGCCCTTCGCGCGGCGGCGTGCGATGCGCGCGCCTAACCAGCGGAAGATGCGGGCCGCGCCGCGCTGCACGAACATGAACCCGGCCAGCCCCGCCACGACCAGGCCGATCCCGATCGCGACCGGAACGACGAAGCCGGAATCCGGCTTGTGCGTCGCCAGGATGCACAGCGCGGTGATCGCAAAGGCGATCTGCGCGAGCACCTCGGCGGTGACGTCGACGATGGTCGAGGCCGCCGCGAACGACCCGCCCACGCCGCACAGGTTCACCGCCCGCGCCCCGGCAACGAAGCCGCCCATCTGCGCCAGCGGCAACAGGTTCGCAGCCGACTCGCGGACCATCCGTCCCCAGACCCAGATCCAGGTCGGCCGCCGGCCGCCGATCTGGCCGAGCGCGTCCCAGGCGAAGCCGAGAGTGAGGAACACCAACATCTGCCACGCGACGGTCAGCGCGTAGCCGTCCCAGCCGACCGACCGCACCGCCCGCGAAACGTCGCCGAGGCCGGACCAGTCGATCAGCGCGATCCCGAGCCCGAGACCCGCCACCGCCAGCAGAACAGAGATGCGTCTCACGCGTGAACCCGGTCGGTTTCGCCGGCTCAGCCCCGGCGCTCGACTGCGAGCGGCGCCTCTACACCAAGCTGCGCCGCACGGGCTATACGCCCTGCTCCGAAAGTGGATCGCAGCGTGGCCGACACAACTCTCGTCACCGGTGCTACCGGCTTCGTCGGCTCGGCCGTCGCGCGTGCGCTCGCCCGGCACGGCCACGCCCTGCGCCTGCTGGCGCGGGCCGGCAGCGACCGCCGCAACCTCGCCGGCCTCGATGCCGAGGTCGTCGAGGGCGACCTGCTCCGCCCCGACACGCTCGCCCCAGCCGTCGCGGGCTGCCGGTATGTGGTTCATGTCGCTGCCGATTATCGGATTTGGGTGCCGGATCCGGCCCGCATGCTGGCGGCCAATGTTGACGGCACACTGACGGTGATGCGTGCCGCCCTCGCCGCCGGTGTCGAGCGGGTCGTCTACTGCTCCTCGGTCGCCGCCCTAGGCCTGACCAAGGACGGCTCGCCCGCGGATGAGACGACGCCTGCGCATGAGGACGCAATCGTCGGAATTTACAAGAAATCGAAATACCGCGCCGAGCAGGCCGTGCTCGCCATGGCAAGGGACGAACCGCTGCCGGTCGTGGTGGTCAACCCGTCCACCCCGATCGGCCCGCGCGATATCAAGCCCACGCCCACCGGCCGGATGATCGCCGACGCGGCGTCCGGACGCATGCCGGCCTATGTCAACACCGGCCTCAACGTCGTTCATGTCGACGATGTCGGCGAGGGCCACGCGCTCGCCCTCGAACGCGGCCGGATCGGCGAAAAATACATCCTGGGCGGCGAGAACATGACGCTGGCCGAAATCCTCGCCGTCGTCGCCGAGCTAAGCGGCCGCCGGCCGCCGTGGGTCCGGCTGCCGCTCGGCGCCGTCTGGCCGGTAGCCGTGGCCTCCGAACTGATCGCGCGGGGCTTCGGCGTGGAGCCGATGGTGACGCGGGATCACCTGCGGATGGCCCGCAAGATGATGTTCTTCAGCTCGGCCAAGGCGATGCGGGAGCTTGGCTACCGCCCGCGGCCGGCGCGCGAGGCGATCGCCGATGCGGTGGCGTGGTTCCGTGAGGCGGGGATGGTGAAGCGGGCGCGCGCGGCATGACGCTCTTCGCCGCGTTCGTGCTGCTGCTCTGGGCGTACATGCTGTTCGGACGGGACCGGTTCTGGCAGGCCGGCCCGGTGCTCGAGCCCGCCGACGCGCCCGACCCGGCGCCGTCGGTCGCGGTCGTCGTGCCGGCCCGCAACGAGGCCGAGGGCGTCGAGCTCGCCGTCCGCTCGCTGGTGTCGCAGGACTACCCCGGCGCGCTGCACGTCGTGGTGGTCGACGACGACAGCGACGACGGCACCGGCGCGCTCGCGCAGGCGGCGGGCGGCGACCGGGTGCAGGTCGTGCATGGCAAGCAGCGCCCGGCCGGCTGGACCGGCAAGCTGTGGGCGGTTTCGCAGGGACTCGACGCGGCAGGCGATAGCGAGTTCGTGCTGCTGACCGATGCCGACATCGTCCACGAGCGCCACCACGTCGCGACCCTCGTCGCGCAGGCCGAGCGGCATCGGCTCGACATGGTTTCCGAGATGGTGCGGCTGCACTGCGACAGCTTCGCCGAGCACGCACTGGTGCCGGCGTTCGTGTTCTTCTTCCAGATGCTCTATCCGTTCGATGCCGTGAACGACCCTACGCAGTCCGTGGCCGCCGCCGCCGGCGGCACGATGCTCGTGCGCCGCCGCGCGCTGGAGCGCATCGGCGGCATCGCGGCGATCAGCGGCGCGCTGATCGACGACGTGGCACTGGCGCGCGCGATCAAGGCGGGCGGGCGCATCTTCCTCGGCCACAGCATGCTGGCCGAGAGCATGCGCGCCTACCCGCGCGTCGCCGACGTCTGGCGCATGATCGCCCGCAGCGCCTACGTGCAGCTGCGTTTCTCGCCGTGGCTGCTGGCGGGAACGGTTGTCGGGATGGCGCTGCTGTGGCTCGCCCCGCCGGCGTTGACGATCTTCGGCCATGGCTGGGCGCGGCTGTTTGACGCGATCGCCTGGGCGGCGTCGGCGGCGTCGTTCCTGCCCACGCTGGGGCGGTTCGGCGCGTCGATGCTGTGGGCGCTCGCGCTGCCGGTGATTGCGGTGTTCTATGTGGCCGCCACCATCGGCTCGGCGGTCGATCACTGGCGCGGGCGCGGCGTGAGCTGGCGGGGCCGCGACTACGCGGGGTCGCGGGCATGAGCGCGGTGCTCGACGCGCCCTCGGTCGAGCAGTGGTCGGGCAAGGATCGCGGCGACGAGAACTTCCCCGTGGGCGTGCTGATCCGTCCCGCGCTGCGCCACCACGTGCATGCGTTCTATGCGTTCGCGCGCAACGCCGACGACATCGCCGACAGCCCCGTGCTGTCGGCCGACGACAAGGTCGCGCGGCTCGACGTGATGGAGGCGGCGCTGACCGAGGGCGCGCCGGGCTCGCCGAGCGGGGCGCGGCTGCGGGCGAGCCTTGCCGAGACCGGGACCTCCGCGAGGCACGCGGTCGAGCTGCTGGTCGCCTTCCGCCGCGACGCGACGAAGCGGCGGTATGCGACCTGGGACGAGCTGATTGACTACTGCCGATACTCGGCGATGCCGGTCGGGCGCCATGTCCTCGACCTGCACGGCGAACGTCCCGAGACGTGGGAGCCGTCCGACGCCCTTTGCACCGCGTTGCAGGTGCTGAACCACATGCAGGACTGTGCGCAGGATCTCGCGGCGCTCGACCGCTGCTATGTGCCCGAGGACATGCTGGCCGCGCACGGCGCGTCGGTCGAGGACGTGCGCCTTGTGTCGGAAACCTCCGGCCTGCGCGCGACCTTCGCCGAGATGCTCGACCGCGTCGATGCGCTCAACGAGACGGCGCGAAGCCTGCCGCGGGCGACGCGCGACCTTCGCCTGCGGCTGGAGACGGCGGTGATCGTCGGCCTGTCGCATCGCCTGGCGCGACGGCTGCGCCGCGGCGATCCGCTGGCGGGTCGCGTGCGGCTGCACAAGAGCGATGCGGTGGCGAGCATGCTCGCATCGTTGCGTTCGCTGGCATGAGCGCGGCACCGCTGGGGCTGTCCGCGGCCGACCGCGCCGAGGTGGAGGCGATCGTCTGCCGCGCCGGCACCAGCTTCTATCGCGGCATGCGCGTCCTGCCGCCCGACCGCCGCTACGCGATGTATGGGGTGTACGCGTTCTGCCGTCTGGTCGATGACATTGCCGACGACGACGACGCGACGTTCGAGGCGAAGGCGCCGCGCCTCGACGCATGGCGCCGCCGCGTGGACGACCTGTTCGCCGGCGAGGCCGACGGCCCCGTCACGCGTGCGCTGCTGGCCGCGGTGCGCACGTTCGGGCTGCGCCGGCAGGACTTCCTCGACGTCATCGATGGCATGGCGATGGACGCGGGTGTGCCGATCGTCGCCCCCACGCTCGCCGAGCTGGACCTGTACTGTGATCGCGTGGCGGCGGCTGTCGGCCGGCTGTCGGTACGCGCGTTCGGCGACTCCTCGCCCGCTGCCGACGAGGTCGCCTACAACCTCGGCCGGGCGCTGCAGCTGACCAACATCCTGCGCGATCTGCACGAGGACGCCGTGCGGGGCCGCATCTATCTGCCGCAGGAGTGGCTGCACGACGCCGGCATCTCGCCGAATCCCGAGACGCTGCTGTCCGAGTCGCGCCTGCCCGAGGTGTGCGAGCGGGTGGCGGCGTTGGCGCACGAACATTTCGACCGGGCGCACACCGCGATGCAGAGTTGCGACCGCCGTGCGATGAAGCCGGCGCGGCTGATGGGTGCGACCTACGCTGCGATCCTGGCGCGGCTGGAAAGCCGCGGCTGGGAGGACAACGAGGAGCGCGTCGGCCTGCCCGCGTGGCAGAAGCTGTGGCTGGCCTTGCGCTACGGCGTGGTCTGACTCGGGTGGCGTTCGGATCGCACGGACGCCTGTCTGAGGGTATCCTGGGGCGAGAGGAGACAGCACATGAGTGTCGTGCAATTGCCTGACGACTTGAAGCAGGTGATCGATCGCCAGATCGCAGCCGGTCGTACCGCAAACGAAGCCGAGTTCCTGGCCGCGGCGATCCAACGCTACGCCGAAGCTCTCGAGTGTGATGAGGCCGACCTCATCGCAGCGGCTGACGAGGGGATCGCCGATATCGAGGCGGGACGGTGCGAGACCATAGCCGGCCCCGATGACGTGCAGCGCCTCCGCGCGGAACTCCGCGACCGGCTGGATCAGCTTGCGACCCAACGCGGACCGGCCGCACGCTGAGTGACCTTCCGCCTTGCCGCACGTGCTCGCCGCGATCTCGACGCCATTCTGCACTATAGCTTGGCCGAGTACGGGTTTGATGCGGCCGGACGCTATGAACTTCTGCTCACGACAGCAATGCAAGAGATCGCTCGGCAACCGCTCCTGGTCGGCTCCCGCCCGGTGACAAGACGGCGTGGCGTGCGCTGCTACTCGATCATCCATAGTCGTCTGCACGTTCCACCCGGGCAACGTGTCCGCAGGCCGGCGCACCAAGTGGTCTATCGCGTAGCAGAGGACGACGTTGTCGAGATCCTTGGCATCGTCGGGGACAGCTACCCGGCGCTACGGGTTCGGTCTTCGCGGCCATAGGCAAGCGAAGGCCGTCGCTCTACGTCAGCCGCCGATGACCATCCACATCATCGGCGGCGGCCTCGCCGGCCTTTCCGCCGCCGTTGCGCTGACCAAAGCCGGCCACCCGATCGTCCTCTACGAGTCCGGCCCGCAGGCTGGGGGACGGTGCCGCTCCTACGACGACCGCGAACTCGGCTGCCGCGTCGACAACGGCAACCACCTGCTGCTGTCCGGGAACACGGCCGCGCTCGATTACCTGGCCACGGTCGGGGCGCGCGACACGCTCGGCGGGCCGGGCGCGCCGTTCTTCCCGTTCATGGACCTCGCGTCGGGCAAACGCTGGACGCTGCGGCCGAGCGCGGGGCGCCTGCCGCTGTGGGTGTTCAGCCCGATCCGCCGTGTGCCCGGGACGAAGGCCCTCGACTACCTCCGCCTGCTGCCGCTCGCGCGCGCCAATGGTGCGGCGACGATCGACGACCTGCTGCCGCCCGGTGCGCTTCGCCGCAACCTGCTCGAGCCGCTTGCCATCTCCGCGCTCAACACGCCGCCGCAGCAGGCCCGCGCCGCGCTGATGGCGGCGGTGATGCGCGAGACGCTGACGCGCGGCGGCTCCGCCTGTATCCCGCTGTTCCCGGCCGGGTCTCTGTCGGAGACGCTGATCGACCCTGCACTGCGCTGGCTGCAGGGCAGGGGGGCGACGATCCATCTCGGCCGGCGCATCGCCGACCTGTCGGTCGCCGACGGCCGGGTCGTGGGGCTCGGCACCACCGCGGGGGCTGTCGCGTTGGCAGCGCATGACGCCGTCATCCTCGCCACCCCACCCTGGGTCGCCACCGATCTGCTGCCCGGCCTCGTCGCCCCGGACAGTTTCCAGGCCATCATGAACCTGCATTTTGCCGTGGCCCCGGCCGCCCCCCCGGCCGACATCGCCCGCGCCGGGTTCGTCGGGCTCGTCGGGGGCACGTCGGAGTGGGTGTTCCTCAAGCCCGGCCACGTCTCCGTGACCATCAGCGCGGCCAACCGCTTCCTCGACACGCCGCCCGAAGAGCTCGCGGCCACCGTCTGGCCCGAGGTGTGCAAAGCTCTCGGCCTCGTGAGCGACATGCCCCGTTGCCGCGTCGTGAAGGAGAAGCGCGCGACCTTCGCCGCGACGCCCGTTCAGGATTCGCGCCGTCCCGGCGCGCGTACGGCGATCCGCAACCTGTTCCTCGCCGGGGACTGGACCAGCACAGGCTTGCCCGCAACCATTGAAGGTGCCATCAGGTCCGGCAGAACGGCTGCCGATATGATTCGCGCGGCCCTATAGTCATGTGAGCATGCTCGACCATCCGTCCCACCCACGCGAGCCGGACGCGCCGGAGTTGCGCGAGGCGGTGGACCACGCCGTCGCCGACGCCTCCGCCGCGCTGCTGCGTCGCCAGCGCCCCGACGGGCACTGGGTGTTCGAGCTCGAAGCCGATGCAACCATCCCGGCCGAGTATGTGCTGCTGGAGCACTTCCTCGACCGCATCGACGCGCCGTTGCAGGCGAAGATCGGCGTCTATCTGCGTTCGATCCAGGGCGAGCACGGCGGCTGGCCGCTGTCTCACGGCGGCAAGTTCGACCTGTCGTGCACGGTCAAGGCGTATTACGCGCTGAAGGCGATCGGCGACGATCCGGACGCGCCGCACATGCGCCGCGCGCGCGAGGCGGTGCTGGCGCATGGCGGGGCGGAGCGCGTCAACGTGTTCACCCGGGCTCAGCTCGCGTTGTTCGGTCAGGTGCCATGGCGTGCGGTGCCGGTGATGCCGGTTGAAATCATCCTGCTGCCGCGGTGGTTTCCGTTCCACCTCAGCAAGGTGTCCTACTGGTCGCGCACGGTGATCGTGCCGCTGACCGTGCTGATGGCGCTCCGCCCGCGCGCGCGCAATCCGCGCGGCGTGCATGTGCAGGAGCTGTTCCGCACGCCGCCCGACCAAGTGCGCGACTGGATACGCGGGCCGTACCGCTCCGCCTGGGGCCGCGTGTTCAGGCATCTCGACACCATGTTGCGCGCCACGCAGCCGGTATTCCCGCGTCCCGCCCGCAGGCGCGCGATCGAAACCGCCCGCGCCTGGGTCACCGAGCGGCTGAACGGCGATGACGGGCTCGGCGGGATCTACCCGGCGATGGCCAACAGCGTGATGATGTTCAACGCGCTGGGCGTGCCCCCGGACCATCCCGACGCCGTGATCGCCTGGGCCGGCGTGCGCAAGCTGCTGGTCGAGGCCACCGACCGCGCCTACTGCCAGCCCTGCCTGTCGCCGATCTGGGACACGGCCCTCGCCGGGCACGCGGTCGCGGAGGCGTCGGGGTCGGCCGACGGCTCGGTCGATGCCGCGTGCACGTGGCTGCGCGAGCGGCAGATCAACGACGTCGTCGGCGACTGGGCCGATGCGAGGCCCGGCGTCGCGCCCGGCGGCTGGGCGTTCCAGTACGCCAATCCGCACTATCCCGACGTGGACGACACCGCCGTCGTCGGTTTGCTCATGCACCGCAACGGCGATACCGCCCACGCGGAATCGCTCGAGCGCGCACGCGCCTGGGTGATCGGAATGCAGAGCCGCAACGGCGGCTGGGGCGCCTTCGACGCCGACAACGACAAATACTATCTGAACCACATCCCGTTCGCCGATCACGGCGCGCTGCTCGACCCGCCAACGGCGGATGTGACCGCGCGCTGCGTCTCGTTCCTGGCGCAACTGAACGAGCCCGCCGACGCGAAGGTGATCGCGCGCGCGATCGACTACCTGCGGCGCGAGCAGGAGAGCTTCGGCGGCTGGTTCGGCCGCTGGGGCACCAACTACATCTACGGCACGTGGTCGGTGCTGTGCGCCTTCAACGCCGCCGGCGTCCCGTCCGACGATCCCTCCGTCCGTCGCGCCGTCGCGTGGCTGGTGGCGGTGCAGCGCGACGACGGCGGCTGGGGCGAGGACGAGGAAACCTATGCCGGTGCAGCGCCGGGTGTGTACCGCGAGAGCACGCCGAGCCACACCGCCTGGGCGCTGCTCGGGCTGATGGCGGCGGGCGAGGCGCAGCATCCGGTGGTCGCGCGCGGCATCGCCTGGCTCGCGCGCACCCAGCGCAGCGACGGCGAATGGACCGAGCAGCCCTACAACGCCGTCGGTTTCCCGCGTGTCTTCTACCTGCGCTACCACGGCTACCGGCTGTTCTTCCCGCTGATGGCGCTGGCGCGCTACCGCAACCTGACGCGGGGCAACGCGCGCCGCGTCGCCTTCGGCTTCTGAACGTCGGCTTCGTCGTCGGCCTGAAGGCGGAAGCGCGCATCGCCTGCGCGCTCGGCGCGGTCGCAGTGGGCGGCGGCATGCCGGCGGGGGCGCGGCGCGCAGCGGAAGGTCTTGTCCGTTCTGGTGTCGACGCCCTCGTCAGCTTCGGGCTGGCCGGCGGTCTGGACCCCGCGCTCGCGCCCGGCGCGCTGGTGATTCCCGAAGCCGTCAGGCTGGCGACCGGCGAGACGCTCCCGGCCGATCCGGCGCTCATCGCCCGGTTCGGCGGCCCGACCCACAAGCTGATGCTGGCTGCCGAGGCGCCCGTCGCCGACGCCGCCGACAAGACCGTGCTGTTCGCGCACACCGGCGCGGTCGCCGTGGACCTGGAAAGCGGTGCCGTCGCCGAGGTGGCGCGGTCCCGCGGCCTGCCCTGGGCCGTCGTCCGCGTCGTTTGCGACCCGGCGGGACGCGACCTGCCGCGGGCCGCCCTGGCGGCACTCGATCCTTCGGGCGGCGGCATCGCCGGCATGCGTGTCCTGGCCTGGGTGCTCCGCCGGCCGGGGCAGGTGCCGGCGCTGCTCCGCCTCGCCCGCGACGCCGCGGCGGCCCAGCGCACGCTGGCGCGCGTGCGGCTTGCCCCTGGGTAATGCCCCTCTGCGGTTTTCAGGCTGCTGTGCAGTCCGATGCCGCGGCCTCGCTCCAGCCGCAGGACCGTAAGGCGCCTCGCATGTGCTCCGGTGGTGGTGCTGTCGCATGCACCGGCGGCTCCAGCGGCACCGTCAGTTCGCGGGCCAGCAGATGCAGCTTGCCCCGCCCGTCGCCGTAGATCGGATCGCCGAGCGCCGGGCAGCCGAGCAACGCACAATGCACCCGGACCTGGTGCGTCCGGCCGGTCAGCGGCCGGGCCTCGATCCATGCGATCCCGTCCGCTCTTCCCAGCACCCGCCACTCCGTTACGGCATCCTGTCCGGCCGGGTCCGCCACCATCCACCAGCCATTGCGTCCGGTCTGCTTGCGCAGCGCCGCCCGCATCACGCCTTCGGCCTGCGCCGGGGCGCCGCGCACGACTGACCAGTAGAGCTTGCGCACCTTGCCCGCCGCGAACGCCGCCTGTGCCAGGCGCAGCGGCTCCTTCCGCAACGCGATCAGCAGGCAGCCCGCGGTGTCCGCGTCCAGCCGATGCACCAGCCACGGCCCGCTGCGGCGGCGGGAGAGTTCGGGGAACACGTCCTCGACGCTCGCCCCGCCGCCCGGTCCGGCATGCACGGGCAGTCCGGCCGGCTTGTCGACGACGACGAAGCGCGCGTCGCGGAACAGGATGGGCAGCATCGGCGCACGTTGACAGCGCCCGCCGTGCGGCGGAAGCGCGCGGCGGGGATCGGGGGAGTGCGCGATGCGTCTCTATCGTCTGCCGGACGCCGGCGGCATCGACGGCCTCAGGCCGCAAGCCGCGCCTGATCCGAAGCCGGCCCGCAACCAGGTTCTGGTCCGCATGCGGGCGGCCTCGCTCAACTACCGCGACCTCAATGTCATTCGCGGCCGCTACGGCAGGGGCGGGGTCGCGCCCGGCACGATCCCGCTGTCGGACGGCGCGGGCGAGGTGGTCGAGGTCGGGCCCGACGTCACCCGCTTCGGCCCTGGCGACCGCGTCGCCGGCACCTTCTTCCAGGCCTGGATCGCCGGCGCGATCCGCGAGGAGTACCATCAGAGTGCCATGGGCGGCGCCATCGACGGCGTGCTGGGGGATTACCGCGTTTTCGAGCAGGACGGCCTCGTGCCGCTCCCTGCCCACCTGTCGTTCGAGGAGGCAGGGGAATCGCACTTGGAAATCCCCTGATCTTCGACGTGGTGCTTGCGCGATTCGGGCGCGATCGATTCTAGGTCCGGCATGCCGTAACCCGCCGGAGGACATGTTGGATCACACTACTGTCCGGTTAAAAACCTGGGAAATTCAATTGGTTATCGTCTTGTGCAACTTCGAAACAGTCGGCCTCGCGAGAGAATGCCGTCAGGATCTCGCTCTTTTCAAAAACCGCCACCGA
>Ga0074045_10001073_pt1 | contig 26489 bp, 10 predicted proteins | sample BogForMeECP23OM2_FD_94442 | JGI IMG/M metagenome (GOLD analysis project Ga0074045, IMG submission 94442) | Bog forest soil microbial communities from Calvert Island, British Columbia, Canada - Bog Forest MetaG ECP23OM2 | ecosystem: Environmental > Terrestrial > Soil > Wetlands ...
ATCCCCGGTCTTTTTGCCTTGTTCCAGCGCGAATTCATTCGCGGCGGCGTCAATCTGGCGCAGGTTGTTGATGCAGGCATTTTGCTGTGAGGTGGCGCGGGCTTTCACGAAGTTGGGAATGGCAATCGCCGCCAACAGGCCGATAATGGCCACGACAATCATAATTTCCACCAAGGTGAAACCTGCCTGGCGGAGGGTTTTGGTATTTTTCATTTTTATTTTTCTTTCCGTTTGTTGCGGCGTGAACAAGACAACAGGCGGGTTACAATGATTACACTTTGTTCACTGATTGCCTGCTGCAACCGCAGCTTATTTGGCGTATTCGCAGCATTAGCAGCGCCAAATCTGATGACAGCCACCTTCCCCAAGGGGCAGGTGTCGGAGTGCAAGCATGTGATAAGCTAACTGACACGGCAAGCCCGCCACCATTGCAACATCGGCTTCGGCCTGTCGGGCCGTAGCCCGCAGGGCGTAGGCCGACGCGACAAACCATGTTGAAGCGGGAATTGCTGACAAATGAAAGAGCGATTGGGGGCGGGGACATGGGTGACGTTGGAGGCGCAGGCAGAAGGGAACGTGGCAAAAAACCGACAAAATCGGCGACGAATTTATGGAGGCACTCAGGGGTGTTTGTCTTCACAAAATTGCAGCCCATTGTTAATAACTATTCCTTGACCGGATATAGACTGAGTATTAAAACCCATTTTTGAAGTGCAACAAGGGCTTCCCGGAACAGAACCGTTCAGAACCAGGTTTTCAGCGGGGCAAGTATGCGACGGATTAAATTGGGTTTCACCGCACACGTCTCAAATTTCATCAGCGCCGCCTTGGGCACGGTTATCATGCCTGTATTTCTGGCCTGCGCGCAGGCTCAACCCACCAACCTTGCCGTGACCGTGCGCCACGCGCCCAGTCTCAACGGCAACGGGCTGATTGAAGGTTCATTGCAGCAACTGCTCGGTGAGAACGCGACGCTCAACGGCGGATTCACCATGACCGGCGACCTGCTCGTCCCCGGCACGCCCACGCTGCGCGTCAATGGCAATCCGACTTTTGCCGGCACGATTGCGGGCACAGGCGGCACATCACCCACCGGTTATCAAATCACGCTCAATGGCAATTGTGTGCTGAATCATTTGCGCACAAGAATCAATCCGGTGTCGCTGCCCACAGTAACAGCCCCGCCGCAGCCCGTCGGCACGCGCAGCGTGACCATCAACAATACCGGCCAGTCCATCGGTAATCCGGCAACGCTCCGTGATTTGACGCTCAACGGCAACGTAGGTCAGGTGACTGTGCCGCCGGGAACTTATGGAATCTTCAACGTGAACGGCGGTTCGGGTGTGGTGCTGGGCGTTGCGGGCGGGGTTCAGGCAGTAAATTACAACCTGCAAAATCTGAATTTGAACGGTAATTCCACGTTGAAAGTGGTCGGGCCGGTGGTGTTGACCGTGGCCAACGGATTTACGGCCAATGGAACTGTTGGCGCGTCAAATAATCCGGCGGGGTTGCAACTTCAAGTGGCCAGTGGCGGTTTTACGCTGAACGGCGGCTGCACGGTCTATGGCCTGGTGCTGGCACCGAATGGGACGGTCATCGTCAACGGCAATTCCACGCTGGTTGGCACTTCGGCCAGCGACCAGTTTATATTGAATGGCAACGGCTTGGTACGTTGGGGCGGTTCGTCCACACAAACGAATCCACCACCGGTGGCCACGCCACAAAGCATTGCGCTGGCGGAAAACAGTTCGACCAACATTACCCTGACCGGCTCTGAGCCACAGGGAAGAACGCTGACCTTCACGTTGTTGACGTTGCCGTCACACGGAACGGTGAGCGGCACGCCACCCAGTGTGACTTACAAACCGGCGACAAATTACTTCGGCAGCGACGCCTTCACTTTCAAAGTGAACAATGGCATCACGGACTCGTTGCCGGCGACCGTTTCGCTGACGGTCACACAGGTCTATTATCCGCCAATCGCTTTTTCGCAATCGCTCACGAATTTTGAAGATACCGCGCTGCCAGTAACGTTGACCGGCTATGACCCGCAGGGTTATGCCTTGACCTTTTCCGTGTTGACGCAGCCGGCACATGGAACATTGAGCGGGACGGCACCCAATCTGACGTATCAGCCAGCCACGAATTATTTCGGCAATGATTCTTTCACGTTTCGGGTGGGTGACGGTGTGTCCAATTCCCTCTCCGCAACCATCAGCATCACCAACCGGCCGGTGGACGATCCACCGACTGTCGTAGCGGGGCCAAACCAACTGATCATTTTACCGGCCAACTCTGTCAACCTTGCCGGTTCGGTCATCTATGATGTATTTCCCGGAGCGGTGGATACAGTTGTCTGGAGCAAGGTGAGCGGTCCGGGTAACGTCACATTCAGCAATCCTTCAAATACCCTGACCACAGCGACTTTCAGCCAGTCAGGTATTTATCGTCTGCGCCTGTTTGCCAGCGATTCATTCTTGAGCGGGAGCAATGATCTTTTTGTAACGGTGGATGCGCCGCCCGTAGTCAACGCCGGTCCGACCATGACCAACACTTTCCCCGGCACAATCATCTTGCCGGGTTCGGCCAGTGACGACGGCCTGCCTGCCAACGGCACACTGAAAGTTGTCTGGGGCAAAATCAGCGGACCGGGCACGGTTGTATTTGGAAATGCGGCGGCGACGAACAGCACGGCGACCTTCAGCACCAATGGGGTTTATGTGTTGCGATTGACCGCAGACGACAGCATCGCCACGAATCACTCGGATATGAAGGTCATTGAAAATTTACCGCCCGTGGTCAATGCCGGGGCAAGCATCCTTACCAATGGCCTCCAGGCTGCACTCAACGGCAGTGTTATCGATGACGGTTTGCCGGGGGCGTTGCTGTCATCGCAATGGTCGCAATCCACCGGCCCGGGCACCATCACCTTCAGCCACGCATCGGCAACGAATACAACCGTCACCGCCAGCCAATCCGGCACTTATGTTCTGGTTCTGACAGCATACGATGGCGCGGCGACCAATTCGAGCGAGGTGGTTGTCACCTTCAACCTGCCGCCGGTCGTCAACGCCGGCCCGGCTCAAACGGTAAATTTCGGCACAACGGCCACGCTGGCTGGGACGATTACCGATGACCAATTGCCGTATAATATTCTGACCAGCACCTGGAATGAAGTGAGCGGGCCGGGGAACGCGACTTTTGCCGACACCAGCGTGACCAACACCACCGTGACCTTTGATCAGCCCGGCACTTATACTCTACGTCTGACTGCCAGCGATACTTTGGCGACAACCAACGCCGATGTGGTAATCCGGGTCAATGCCGCACCGGTGGTTGATTCAGGCACTGATCAACTTGTGACTTTAGGAACATGGGTCACCCTTGCAGGCAGTTATACGGACGACGGGATTCCCGGATCGGTAGTAACAACACTTTGGACACAGATTAGCGGCCCCGCTGGCGCTGTCTTCGCCGACCCAACCACCGCCAATACGACGGTGAACTTCAGTCAAAGCGGCGTGTATGTGTTTCAACTGACGGCCAACGATGGACTGACGAATGGCAGTGCCCGGGTGACAGTCATTGTCAATCAGGCGCCAACCGTATCAGTGACAGCGGACAAATTTACCGTGGAAATGCCTGACACTGTCACCTTGAACGGCATTGTTTCCGACGATGGCTTGCCGAAGGGGACATTGACTTGCTTGTGGAATCAAGTTGGCGGTCCCGGCAAGGCCACGTTCAGCAATCCAGCCGGGACAAACACCACGGTGAGCTTCAATGCTGCCGGCACTTATATTCTCAGCCTGACGGCCAATGACTCCGTAGCGACCGGAAGCAACCACATCATTCTGACGGTGCTGCCGACAAACCAGCCGCCGTTGGCCAACAGTCAAACTCTCTCCGTGGCCGGGAACACGACGCTGAAGATCATCCTTACCGGCAGCGATCCGGAGGGGTCATCCCTGACATACACGCTCCTGAGCCAGCCCACGCACGGCACCCTCAACCTTCAACCCCTGACTCTCAACAAATATGTCTACACCCCGGCAATGGATTACAATGGTCCCGACAGCTTTGCCTTCAAAGTGAACGATGGCCGGTCGGACTCAGCACCGGCAACAGTTACGATCAACGTGCAAGCGGACACGAGCGCACTGCAATTGAACGTGCCCGGTGAACAAACCATTCCTCACAACATACCGCTGGTGTTTGGCTTAAACCGGTTGATCTCGATTGTGGATGAGGACGCCGGCCTTGGAGTGCTGGAACTTTCCCTGTCGGTTTCCAACGGCACGCTCACCTTGGGCCCGGCCGATGGACTTGAGTGGCAGGCCGGGGCAAACGGCACATCCAATCAGGTCGTCCGGGGAACTCTTGGCGACCTGAACGCCGCCCTGGCCGGTTTAAGCTATCTCAATTTCACCAACTTTTCCGGCGTTGATTTGCTCAACGTCACGGTGGACGACCTGGGCAACACCGATCCGGGCATGAATTTCAAGGATGCGAAAACAATTCTGATAACCGTTATCGCGCCGCCAAACAATCCACCCAAGGTTTCCATCGTTGCCCCCGCGGACACGAGTCAATTTCAATTCGGACAAACCATCACCGTGGAAGCAACCGCCACGGACTGGGACGGTCAGGTGAACCATGTGACACTGCTGGCCGACGGCCGGGAACTGGCGGAACTCACCGCACCACCTTTTGCCACCGCGTGGACAAACGCCACCTTGGGCCGGCACGTTCTTTCGGCAATGGCAACCGATGACCAGGGAGATACATCCGCTTCTTCCGATGTTGTCCTCTGGGTGGTGGATGAAAACGGCGGTTTCATGGTTGAGGCCGGACCGGATCAGATCATCAGCCTGCCCAATGCCGCGTCCCTGGCCGGGACAGTGGAAATCCAGATGCCGGTCACCGACAGCCAGACCAATGTGACTTGGTCGAGACTCGACGGGCCGGGCGACGTGCAATTCCTTGATCCCAATGTATTGATTACCACTGCACAATTCAGCAAACCGGGAAGTTATACCTTCAAGCTGCAGGTCGCGTATGCCGGCGGCATCCGCAGCGATCTGCTCAAAGTGGAGGTCCTTCCAGCCCCTCCTGATCGTCTCACGGCGGCGCGCTCAAGCCGGGGCACCGATTTTTGGCTGACCTTCCTGAACAATGCCATGCCTATCTACGAACCTCAATATTTTGGCAACGACCTGTACATCAGCGCCGATGTGGATACGGCGGGCAAAGCGGACTTTTTCGATGGAAGAAACACAGAACAGCGTTTCCAGATTCACGCGGGCTCCACAACGATTGTTCCAGCTTGGGAATGGGATTTGAATGTCTCGGATTCAATTCAAACCAAGGCCATTCACGTCACGACCGACCATCCCGTGACCGTTCACGGGCTTAATTATGTGGATATGTCCACCGATGGCTATCTGGCCTTGCCGACGGCGATGCTGGGAACCGACTACATCGTCCTTTCGTACCGGAACTCACCCTATTGGGACGATCCGGCATACATTATGGGCGGGACGCAGTTTGCCTTGGTCGCTTCAGAGAATGACACCACCATTACCATCATACCTTCCGTCACGGTTGATTCCCGGATTGCGGGTGTTCCGTACCAGATTGTTTTGCAAACGGGCGAGACCTACCGCCTCATCAATTACGATGGTCCCGATGCCGATCTTACGGGAACCACGATCAAGTCGGACAAGCCGATTGCGGTTTTTGGCGGCCATATGTGTGCTCTTGTGCCGCCGAGTGTTGCTGCGGGCGATCATCTGGTCGAACAGCTTCCGCCCGTGAACATGTGGGGACGCCACTTCGTCACCCTGCCGCTGGCCACCCGCACGAAGGGGGATACATTTCGTTTTCTGGCCGCCACCAATGGCACGCGGGTGGCCATCAATGGCAAAATGGTGGCGTCCTTGGATCGCGGGCAATTCCTTGAACGAATCATAGATGCTCCGGCGGAAATTCTTGCCAGCAAACCCATCCTGGTGGCGCAGTATGCCAACGGCTCCGATTTTGACGGCAGCACCGGGGATCCGTCCATGATGCTGGTGCTGTCGGTCGAGCAGTTTGGCGGCGATTGCATGCTCTCGACCCCGTCCTTTTGGGATTGGCCGGATGAACAAACGGAGGATATTTACACGGACTATCTCAATCTCATCATCCGGACGAACGGGATGGGGCGGATCCAGCTCGACGGTGTTTGCGTGCCCGCAAGTCAATTCCAGATCATCAGCAACAGTGGCTACGCGGGCGCGCAACTGCCAATCAATCCCGGCAACCACCACCTCTCCGCGCCGGTTCCGTTCGGAGCCTGTATTTATGGTTGGGCGTGGTACGAATCCTATGCCTTTGGGGCCGGCTTTTATTCCGAGACTGTTGAATCAGACACAAAACTGGAACTGACACAGCCCACGCCGTTCGCAGCGGTGGACCATGAAAAAACCGTGATGGCACGGGTCACAAACGGGCGCGGGCTGCCCATCCACGATATGGAAGTGAGTTTCTCTGTGTCGGGTGCCAACGTGGCCACAGGCAGGGCGACCACTTCGCGCCTTGGCCGGGCGGTGTTTTCCTATGCTGGCGCCAATGCCGGGGTGGATGTGATTACAGCAAGACTCATGGATTTGGAGCAATCCGTAACCAACACTTGGGTCGCTGATTCGGATAACACGCCTCCGGTTGTTTCCACCGCCGACACGCCGCCGCTGCAATTCAGCCTGACGATACAACTGGTGGGAACGGCGGCTGACGACGGTCGTCCGGCTGGCGGCGGTCTCCACACCCAATGGCTCCTGCTCGATGGACCGGCTGACGTGCAGTTCGAAAATGCCACCCAGTCTTTGACCCGCGCCTTTTGCTCCGAATCCGGACGATACCAAATCGAATTTTCCGCCGCCGACACCCAGTTCAGCAGTCATGCTTTGGTGGAAGTGATTGTGGATGACCCACCGGGAATGGCATTCCCCGGGGATTCCAGCGGGCTTCCTTCCCTTGCCCCCGTGGGTTCGCCCATCCAACTTGCGGTGAATGCTTGGGATGATGACGGCGAAATTGACCGGGTGGAATTCTACGCCAACGACAGTTTGATTGACACAGCCACCAATGGGAATTCGTGGACGAGTTACAGTATCAATTGGACTCCCTCCAGCAACGGCTGGTTCCAAATCCGCGCCGTCGCCTTCGACAACCTCGGTGGTTCAAATTCTTTGGACTTCGGCACGATCCAGGTGGACTGCGTTCCCCAAGTCTTGATTGACAGTCCGGGCAGCGGAATCGTGTTGACGGTGCCGACGAACGTGCTCGTTCATGCCACAGCGAGCGACCCGGATGGAACCATTGTTTCCCTTTCCATTTATGCCAATGGCGACCTGCTGGGAACGTCCGACGGGCCGGATGTCGCCGCAACCTGGTTCCCCCGGCAAGAGGGCGATTATACCCTGACGGCTATTGCCACTGATGACTTGGGACTGACAACTTCCGAAAGTGTTTCGGTGACTGTGACCGGGGACTTCCCGCACGTTGCGCTGATTCACAATACCACCAATGCCTATGGCCAAAGTTATATTGCAGTTCCCATCGGCGTGCCGACTTGCCTGGCAGCGGATGTTTGGATGCCAGGGCCATACCACATTACTAACGTCACGTTCCATGTCGGGTCTGTCTGGGGTGGCCAGAGTGACACTGCTGTTTCGTCATCGAAACCGCCCTATCAGATCTTATGGACCGACCAGGATGCGGGTTTTTATTCAATCACCGTCATAGCCGGGGCGGACTCAGGTGCCATCGGGGAGACTTCGGAGTGGGTGTCGTCGTATCGAAAAGTTTCCATTGCCTTTGCCGCGCCTGCCGCCAATAAACCGGTCGCCGTGGGCATGCCGGTGGCCATCCAACTTTCGGTGGACGATCCGGGACATCTTCTGGAAACCTTTGATTACCATGTGAATGGACAATTGCTCGTTGAAACCACAAATAGTGATGCAGTTTTATGGCAACCCCCTTCTCCTGGAAATTATCAACTTAGTGCGCAGGCCATTGACCGAATCTATGGAACCCGCAGTCCGTTCAATACAGAAACTCTTTCAGTTAATGCCAACTTTGCGTTCATTAACGACGGAGTTTCAATCGTCAGCCCCGACGACGGAGATTCGCTGTTCGTCGGAAGCCCCACGCCAATCTATCTCGCGTTTGAAGATCCCACGGGTGGCTTCGACCACGCAGAAATCTTTACCAATGGAGTTGGTCTGGGGCAGACGACCAACTCCTGGCTCGACTGGGTGCCGCAACAAACCAATGATTATTCCCTGACGGCCGTCGCCTACGACCATCAAGGCAACGCTTCACCTCCCAGCGATCCGGTGATGGTTCATGTGCTGACGCCACCGCCGCCGCAGGTCGTCATCACCTCGCCGAGCGAAGGCACCCGGCTTGCGTTGGGACAGGAAACCATCATCGCCGTGGATGTGACCGACCCGGCACAGGCTGTCACAAACCTGGAACTGCTGGTGGCTGGCAACAAAGTCGCAGATTCCCTCGATTCATATATTCCATGGACCCCGGCCTCGACCGGCAGTCACACACTGGCCGTTGTGGCCGCGGATTGGAACGGAAACCGGGTCGCCTCCGCGCCGGTAAATGTGACGGTGGTTGAAATGCATCCGCCCACGGTGACGGTCACTTCCCCTGCAGACGGAATACATTTTACCGCCGAAACTCTGCCGCCGCTGGGTGCGGCAGCGAGCGACTCGGATGGCACTGTCACCAACCTCACTCTCGAACTGGACGGCACAATGCTGGGAGAAACCAATGGCACAACCTTGGAATTGTCCGCCACCAATATTCTTGGCGGCTGGCACACGGTCTTGGCCCGGGCAACCGACAATGACGGTCTCGTTGGGAGTTCCAGCGCCGTCAGCTTCTTCATTGAGCGTAGCGAGGACGCCAGTCTGCCGGTTCCGGACCAATTTATGGCTGAAACCGTTTCCGCCGCAGAAATCCGGCTGGGCTGGCAATCGTTGCCCACGAACACACCGGCGAGCAGTGTTCTCGTGGAACGATGGAGCCCCGACCTGTCCGCTTGGATCGAAATTGGCAGGGTACCGGCCGCTGAAACCAATTACGCCGACCCGAGTCTCAATCCGGAAACCAACTATCGCTACCGCGCCGCCACCACGGACAACAAAGTCCATCGCTCCGCATACTCGGCGGAAGCCCAGGCAACCACCCGGACGGTGGTTCCGAATTATTCGGTGATTGATTTGACTGAAGCGCTGGTTGCATCATTGACCGGCCGGGGAGCCGGCGCAAACATCCTGACCAACTCCGGCCTCAATCACTTCGACTCACGCCGCACCGTTCCGCTGGACGCCAGCCATGCCGGGTCTGTGCTGGGAACCAATGCCACAACACTGAAACTGGCCGTCGCCCGGTTCAAGGAACAATGGCCGCAAATCCAGCTTGATTACGATCCGGTCCTGTTGTCGCCCAAATCCATCCTGCCGCGGCTCGGTTATCTCACCGGGCCGGCTGGCACGGGCATTACCGTGTCGGACGCCACGGCGCAGATGTTCGACCTGAATGATCCTGACCGCCCCGTGAAGGCATTCCTGCAGGAATACCAAACCTTGTTCGGGTTCGGCCCCGAAGCGCTCAGCGAGGCCGGCGTGCAACGGGATTACGTATCCGCCGGAAACAGCGCGCACACCGTGGTCTGGCAGCAACAAGTGGCCGGCGTGCCGGTGTTCGACGCCCTGCTCATCGGCCACATCACGTCGGCGGGAGAACTGGCCTGCCTTTCCAGCGAGTTCATTCCGTCTCCGGCACAAGCCGCTGATCCGGCGATGGTCGCCCTCGTGCAATCCGGCGCCGGCCTGCCGTTGTCCAGTCCGCTGGCTATCGTCGCAGCGGTAACCAATATCGGCGACCGGTTTACGGCCGGTTATGTGGTCGCGCAAACCGATGCCGCAGGCGTCACACGCCAGCAAACGTTCACCGCCACCGACGGCATCAAAGGCGATGCCCGCGCGGAACTCACCTGGTTCCCCGCCAGCCGCACGCAACTGAAACTGTGCTGGCAGGTCCTGTTCACCAGCCCATGGCGTGATGAAATGTATTTGACCCTTGTCTCCGCCGATACGGGCGAGATTCTGTATCGCCGGAATCTCACCACCGAAGGTTCGGAGGTAACCTGCCGCGTTTACACCAATGCCAGCCCCACACCGCTCCTGCCGGGATGGCCGGCTCCAAGCACAGCGCAACCATCCCTGGTGGAGCGTGGCTTGGTGACATGGACGGCCATGGACGACACCGCGTCGCCGAACGGCTGGATCGCCGACGGCGACAACGAAACGCGCGGCAACAATGTGGACGCGCACCTCGACCGCAACGACGACAACCTTGCCGACCTGCCGCGTCCGACCGGCAACCCGTCACGCGTGTTCGATTTCCCGCTGGATTTGACCACCGCTCCCGCGAATTACGGCGAGGCCGCCACCGTCCAGTTGTTTTATTGGGACAACTGGATGCACGATGCCTTGTATCAGCTCGGCTTCACCGAGGCGGCGGGCAATTTCCAGAGCGATAACTTCGGTCGCGGCGGCTTGGGCAACGACGCCGTGCAAGCCGATGCCCAGGACGGCCTTGGCCTGAACGACAGCCGCCACGCCAACAACGCCAACATGTCCACACCGCCGGATGGTTGCGCGCCGCGGATGCAAATGTATGTGTTTGATGGCGCTTCGCCCGCCCGGGACGGCTCGCTGGACGCACAGATTGTTTTGCACGAATACACGCACGGCCTGAGCACCCGGCTGGTGGGCGGTGGCGCGGGCATTGACGCGCTGCAAACCGCCGGCATGGGCGAAGGCTGGTCGGATTTCTACGCTCTGACCCTGTTGACTGATCCGGCGGCGGACGTGGATGGCGTTTATCCCATGGGCAGTTACGTTGCCTATCACGGCTTCGGCACCACGTTTGAGGAAAATAATTACTACGGCATCCGTCGTTATCCGTATTGCACGGACACCAACAAGAATCCGCTGACGTTTGCGGACATTGACCCGTGGAAAGCCTCCGCCCACGACGGCGTGCCGCGCAATCCTCTGCTCGGCCCGTTCCACGCGGACCTGGCCAATGAAGTGCATTCGCAGGGTGAAGTATGGTGCATGATGCTTTGGGAAATGCGGGCGAACCTCAACCGCAAACTCGGCCCCGAAGCCGGGAACAACCTCGCCCTCCAACTCGTGACCGACGGGTTGAAGCTGTCGCCGCCGAATCCGAACTTCGTGCAGGCGCGCGACGCCATCCTGCTGGCCGACCGCATGTGGTCCGGCGGGGCCAATGCGCCGGAAATCTGGAGCGCATTTGCCAAACGCGGCCTCGGCTTCAACGCCAAAGCTCCGGAGAGCTACACTACATCCGGCGCGCAGGAGTCCCGCGACCTCATGCCTGCGCTCGCCGCCGAGCAGGTCGAAGTCCAGACCGCCAGCGGCGCGGTCGAACTTGGCGTCAACAACAACCTGCTGATTCACCTCCGTAATCAGGGCGACACAACGGCCACCCACGTCTCCGGCCGGCTTGCGACCGCCATGCCGGGCGTGGCCGTGCTGCAAAATCTCTCGACGTATTCGGACATTCCGCAAGGCGGGTCGCGCGCCAATGACGCCGTGTTCCAGATTCAGACCGGGACCGGTTTTGTGGAAGGCACGTCCATTGACCTGGCCTTCGTCATCACCTCGGACCAAAGCGCCGGCACCAATTATCTGCGCCTGTTCACCGGCGTGCCCGGCGTGGAAATCCTGTTCGACAATTACAGCGCCCTGGCCGATCCCGCCACGGATTCCTCCGTCACGAAGGATTTGACCCCCATGGACCTTGGCAACCTGGAACCGCTGTGGATGGCCGATGACGCGAGTTGTCTGCTCACCATCGGGCCGGGTAAGTACCTCCTCTGGCGTCTCAACGCGGAACCGGTTCAAATGCTGAACGACCGTTTTCTGGCTCACCGTCTGACGCGAAATGGCATGGTGGTGGGGCGGATGGAAGCAGCCCTGACGTTTGATATTTTTGGCAACCGGCTTTCCCATACCTATGGCGCGAAATGGGTGCCCGACGAAAAGAACCCCATGGCTTTGACGCTGAACGGCAACGGTTATCGCTTCCCCAAAGGTTGCCCTCTCTACGCCAACGTCGGCAGCGCCTATGACCTGACGATTCCACCTCCCAACTGGCTCGATTTTGTGGCGGATTATCCGACGTTGCAGGACGTCTGGGACATGGACTCGGGTGGTCAGGCGGTGGGCGCAGCTTCGGTTTATGTCCAGCCGCATGACGCCAACGGCGATGGAATCATCAGCCGGACGGAACTGGAGTTTTCGCTGACCGAGCGGCACGAATTTGCCGCGGACGGGACGTTGAACTGGCTGACCGTCACCGAACGCGGCGCCAATGCCGGTTACAACAACACCGCTGTCATGCAAATCAATTACAACGCCATGCTGACGAGCGCGGCACAATTTGACTCGATCGGCGGCTGGCGCTGGCTGGGACCGCTGAACTCCGGTTTGGGCGGCTCGTTATTTTCCACGGCGTTGCTGGCCAATGACGCCGGGACGATTGCCGGTTATGGCGCGGCGTTTACGGGAAACCCGACCGTGGATGCGTTAATACCCACGCACGCCTTCCGGCTGTCGGACAGCCGGGAGTTCATTGGTACAGTGCCCATCCTGCAGGACTTGGGTGTGGTGTCCGGTGGTTTGTACAGTTTCCCGCGTGCAATCAACCGGCTCGGACAACTGGTGGGCTATTCGCAATATCAACCGGCGGGTTCAGCGCCCGACTTTCACGGCGTCTTTTGGGATGTGACGGACGTGGCGCCGCAGGATTTGCGGTCGCTGATGCAAGTGAAACCGGAAGCCCCACCCGCCGGTTTCAGCGACGCCTATGCCATCAACGACCACGAACAAATTGTGGGCACTTCGCATCGCCCCAGCGACGGCGCGTCCGCCGCCGTGTTATGGCAATACAACCACGACACGAACGGAACACCGTTCTGGGAAATCACGGATTTGAACCGGCGGCTGACGGATGACAGTTGGTATGCGCTCAATGCGGTGGGCATCAATGACGACGGCCTGATTCTTGCCCATGCCCTGAAGACCATCCGCGACCGGCTGGGCAATGTAAAAACGGAGGAACACTCGGCGTTGCTGGTGACGGCACAACTGGCGGTGGATGCCAATCGGGACGGGGGAATCACATTTGACGACGCGGATTTGACCACTCAGAACCAGCCTTACCGGTTCTGGCTGAATGATGACATGGACGAATCGGAATCGAGCAGTTTGTTCGGTGAAGACGAACCTGAAGTGTATCCACCATCGCGCCCTGATTCAGGCGACCGAGTCATTAACAGCCCGCGTGACTGTGAAGACCTGACCAGATTATGGCTGGATGCAGGCAACCTCGTGGATTATTTGAAGGATGCGGCCAATGATTTTTACATCGGACTTAAATGGGAAAATGTCGGAGACACAAAGCCGGCCATTCGATTGTTCCGGTCTGCGGACCCCAGCGGCGGGCTTGGCCATATCAAGGACGCGACCATCGCCTCCAAGCAAGCCAGTGATTTTAGTTCGTGCCTGGTGGATGCCGATTTTATTTCCACTGGCATTGACCAGGTCAAACCCACGGACCGGCTCGCGGATTTTATTTTCACCAAACACACCTTCGCCGGTTTGGACAAATCACAGTCAAAGCTCTTCCTGCTGTTTGAAGGCGTCAGTGAAGGCAAGGGCGAACTCCGGCTGGTTTTCCTGAAGAAAAACAGCGACGGCTCATGGCAAAGCATGGGCGAAGGCCCCGGCGTGTGGCTTGACCTGAAAAACATCCGGCGCATGTATGTCCGGGCATACAGCACACCATTGCCGGAAAATTTTCCATTGCCGTGGCAGGAGGCCGCTTGTAAAAACCCCCCGGCGTTTCCGTATCAGACAAATTGGATGACTGGCTCGCTCTACATTCCTGTGGAAAATCTCGGATACGGCATAGGCGACAGCACTCCAAGCGATGAAAACCAGGCTCAATACCCCTTTGATGCGCCACCAGACGAGCAGAAGAAGTGCGTGGTGTTTGTGCATGGCATTGATCTGACCGTCGCGGAACAGCAAGGTTACGCACAGTCGTTCTACAAACGGCTGTGGTGGGAGGGATATCGCGGGCGGCTGGTGACATTCCGCTGGGCCACTACATTAGATGAGGGTCTGGGAACTTTTAAACCGAACCATGAAAACACCTCGATTTTCAACTCCGGCGAATATCGTTCGTGGTATGGCGGAGCCTCACTGCGACAATATGTTGCTGACTTGAGGGCGCAATTGGGCGATAACGAAATCATCAGCGTGGCGGCGCACAGCCTGGGCAATGCCTGCGTGGGCGGGGCATTGCGGCAGGGAATGCAGGTAAACAGCTATGTGGCCATGGAGGCTGCTGTCTCGCTAAGTTGTTACTATCCTGAAATCGAAGACCCGGACGAACATATGCCAACCGACCAAAGCCTGATAAATGCAGACGCCGCCAGTCCAACGCCGTGTTATGCCAGCCAGCTTGGTTATCAAGGTTACCTGAGTGATATTGGCAACAATGCGGTCAATCGCACCAGCTACTACAATGCTGATGATTTTTGGCTGGCTACAGGGCACACAAAACTGACAAAAGGAAACTGGCCTGTGGATTGGATAACAAGCCAGCAAAAGTATAAGCCGGACGATCGTTACGGACTCGGTGAGTACAAATACGAATCGCAATTCGGCCTTCCACGGCAACCAAGTTTCGAGCGGGGATTGAATTATATCCGCTCGGTCTCGGACCCGTTTGAGGTCATGGCCTTTATCGCCCGTTCACGGACAAGGCCTTTGGGTGCCGGTGAACCGCCACAGAAATTTTCAGGATTGGACTTAAAGACGGTTTATAAGTTTGACCCGGAACGTTCCTGTCACAGTGGCCAGTTCCAACGTAATATTCAATTGATGTATGCAGATAAAAACGGAAAACAGTGGTTAGAACCATTTTATCACCGCCTGATGAACGATCTTCATGTTGGCCCATAATTGTTTATGAACAAACGAGAAATTTCATATGCCATCTTGGCTGTATGCCTATTGTTGCTGGGATGGTGGTTTGTGCAAACAGCTCGGCATAAATCTCCAATCGTTACGACCCCATCAGTTGCTCCAAACTTAACGACAAATCCAGTTGTTTCAAATACGACTGTTTCGCCTTCAACGGTTACGGCATCAAACAATGCTATTGTGCAAACGCGCATCGGATCGCACGGCATACGCCTATTTAAATCCACTAATTATCCGCCACAAACCGCCGAAGAGAAAGCGCAATGGAAATGGTGGGATGCGATGGACAAAACCGATCCCGATTTTCAATGGAAGATGCCAATTGAGTTTTATGGGAAAGTTGTAGATCAATTTGACCGGCCGGTTGCTGGAGCAGAAGCGGAATTGAACTGGACAACCGTTATCGGCCCAATCCCTGACCCGAAAAAGAGTATTTTCACTGGTTCAGATGGACGATTTGAAGTTGCTGGCATCCAAGGTAAGAGGCTATGGGTTGCCGTAGATAAGCAAGGCTATCTCTACTCCTCGAACTCTGTTTCAAGTTTTGAATACGCCGCTTTTTTTAATGATAATTTCTATGTTCCCGATCCAAATAATCCTGTGGTATTTAGGTTGCAGAAGTTGATGGGCGCGGAGCCGATATATAAATATCTACCCTACGGAGAAACTGCTTTAGGTGGCGCACCGCTGATTTTAAATGTGGAAAAGGGCAAAGTCGCTGCCCAAGGTGATTTATCATTTTCGGTCGCTTTAGGTGCTGAAACCAACCGATATGGTTCTGATTTCATCGTGACCATGCAGGGGTTAAATGGAGCGGGTTTTGTTTTCAGCGATGAGGCGTTTCTGTTCAAAGCACCCGAATCGAGTTATCAGAATACTTTTACAGTGACCCATAAGATCAACGTTCCTAACTACAGGCCGGAGCAAATGCTGCGGTTTTATGTGAAAACAGGTGCTGGCAAATATGCCGCGGCTGAAGTGAAAATCAGCTTGTGGGGTGACTTGTCTAGGGCTGATTTTAGGACAATTCTCTATTTCAATCCAAGCGGTTCACGGAACTTGGAGTTTGACCAGAACAAGTGGATAAATCGCTGAATCACGCATGAACAAATGGGCATCCACAGTTCACTAAACCGTCACGCCGGTGGGATTGGGACTGATAAATCTCCGGCGCACATTCGCTACAAACCTCGAGGTGTAAACCTTGAAAGATCAACCTTGTGCATCCGTATTGAAGAGGGGGCATGGTTGACTTGGGTTGCCAAGCGACCCTTGGGTTGCCCATCGTTCCCATACGAGCGCTGCATGGCTGGCTCTCAATTTTTGCCGCGTCAACAGGTTGCGTCGAAACAGGGCGAAGACAGAAGCACAGCACGGCGGCTCAATAGGGCTTTTTGTAACAAAAAAACGCTGGACGCGGTTTTGAAATCGGCGTATGACAGCAACAAAGAGGAGATCCGGATTTCAAAGTGCCATGGTTATCTGTTCGGCAGCTTCTTTTGAAATTCGGGTTCGCGTTGATCGAGTTATAAAGCAACTCCGGTGTTACACGTGAATAAAAAACTTGAAAGGTCGGCTCAAAGGGACGCCGCACCAATCTGGATTCAAGGAAACGAATGAAACAAAAGTGGACCAAAATAACTGTTGTGCTTTCCAGCACTGTGATCGTTCTCATGCTGTTTTTGGCATCGCCTTGGTCTGCAAAAGGCGCCGTGGTCGGCGGGCCGGTGCCATCGGGGCAGGGAACGACGAACGAGTCAAAAGGGGATTGGTGGACAAGGAACTCGGAACCGATTACGGCTTACGGTACCGCTGCGGCAGCTTTGTTCGCATTAATCGCCACTCTTCAGACTTGGCGAGCCGCGAAGCGGTCGGAAAAGGAAGCCAGAGCGCAGCGTTTGGCAGATTTGTTCGAAGACATAAACGCACTGGATTATCTCACCCCGCAGGAAGAAAAGCATGTGAATGACAGGTCTGGTCTTGACTTGAAGGAATTAACCCAGCCGGACGAGATAATAGGCAGGAAAATCGTTTCGTATGCGAACACCATGGAAAAAATTGCGTTTTGCTGGGGAAATAATCTGGTGGATCAGAAGGCTGTCGAGAACGAATTGGGCGGCGGGGATTATGTTGGTGTTTACGACCAAATCAAAAACCTGAAACGCATTCTATGGTTGAACCGCACCGGCGAGCAAGTAATCGAAGACACTCCGTCGGCAACCCAACTCCGTAATCATTTGGCTGGAAAAATTAAATCCAAGAAACAAAAAAATGAACCTCAAGATCTTCAATAAAAACGTCCCGTTCAGCAAAGCGGCGGGGTTTTCCCAAAAATTGAAAAGTCCGGCTGGCTCGGTGTTTTTGGCTTCAACAGAAAAGGATGAACCGACAATTAGAATCAGCCCGGCGGAGTTGCCAGCGGCCCGAATTAAGGAACATGTCATGCGAATTCCCCTTAATAAAAGGCCCTACGCGATACAAATAGGTGCGGTTATTCCGGGGCCGAGACCAGATGTAGCCGTAGTTGGCGGGCCAAGGCCAGATGCTGCAGTCGTTGGCGGACCGAGACCAGACGCAGCCGTAATTGGCGGGACGAAACCAGGCGTAATTGGCGGGCCAAGAGAACCACAGCCCAAGATCGGACATTTCATTGTAATCGGTGGCCCGAAACCGAAAACGGGAACGAAACCAAGGAAGTCTGGAAAGAAATCAGAGCCGCTTTTCGTTGAGTTGGATGCCACAACTGGAAATTGGCACATCGAACCGGATTTGGACGCGGATGTTTTGAACATCAGCTTCGATGGATCGAAATCAGAAGAATGAAGGTGCCAGTAGATAGCCAGCTTAATGTTTAACTCCTGATCCTATATGCCAAACACAACCACCGCCGCCTCTCCTCTGCCAGCCTAACCAACTTAAATTCTTATGAACATACTGATGATACATGGTGTAAATACCAATGAGGACGCAATCCCCAATCCCTATTCATTTTGGACCACCGCGATTACCAATGGTTTGACGAGCGCAAACTATAAAGGAGCGGTCAAAACCAACGGTGCAATTTACAATGATATTTTCGACAACCACAAAGATAACATTCTAATTTATGGCGCTGCTGCGGTTGAACTGCTGGCCAGCGCGGCTTGGAACGCGGTCACGGGGCCGGCGCAACCCGGAATCACACCGCAGTTTGCCGCCGCCCCCAATCAGCCGGGACCGGATTTTATGAGCGAAATGCGCTGGACTGCCGGAATGGTGGCGCAATGGGTGGTGGAAGACGGCTTGCGTTCTGATTGCCGGGACCGGCTGGTGCAGGCGATTCAACAATTCAACCCTGATGTCATCTGCGCGCACAGCCTGGGTACCTTGCTCAGTTACGATCTTTTCGTCAACGATCCGCGCGGCAAAACCATCTTCACCAATGGAACGCTCATCACATTTGGCACACAAATTGGAAACACGTTCGTCAAAGACCGGATGTGGGGCGGACAAGTGGAGATGATCAACGTCAAGCAATGGTATAATTTGTATAACCCCAACGATCCGGTGTTTGTCGCGCCGGTGGATGTGGCCGCGGCGAATTTTCAGCAGTTTACCACCGTCTTTGGCAACGGGCTTTTCGATCTGTCAGCCCACGATTTCACCCAGGGCAGCGGACATCCTGGTTATCTGGACAACCCAACAACCAATGCCAATATCTGGCCGGCGCTGGCCGGCGGCAATATGGCAAAGTTGATCGCGCGAAACATACAGATTGTGAAACGCATGCCCAAAAGCCCGTCAAATTCAATCTTGTCAGGCTTTTCGCGCCTGAAACAAAAAGGCAAACATACCTATCGTTATCATCCGCCCCGGGCCGATCATCCGCTGATCAAGAGCGCGCCCAAAGCGCTTAAATTGACCTTGGCGGCTGTCCCGCCGGCAATGGATTTGAGGAATCTTTGCCTGCCGATTCGCGACCAGGGCCAGGAAGGAGCTTGTAGCGGATTTTCCACGGCAGCTTTTAGGGAAACCAGCCATGCTTTGGCCACCGGGCGTCCTTTGACGGGTTATCTGTCCCCGGCCTATCTCTACGCATTTACCCGGATGTATGATGGCACGTTTCCAACGGATTCAGGTGCCAGCATTGCTGATGAATTTTATGTGTTGCAGAACCTTGGAGTTTGTGCGGAAACCTTGTTGCAATACGCTGCCGACGCCACGGAACAGCCGACGGCGGCCGACGTTGTTGCGGCGTTGCCGTTCCGCCTCGGCCAGCCAGTCCAAGTGGAACGCGATCCTGCCTCCTTAAAATCCGTGCTGGCCAGCAAACAAACGATCACCATTGGTTTCACGGTCTATGAATCATTTGAAAATACCGGGACCGACGGCAAAGTTCCCATGCCAAACACCGGCAGTGAAAAAATTCTGGGGGGACATGGAGTTCTTGTCTGTGGCTACGATGATGCTAACGGATGGTGGATTGTCCGCAACCAATGGGGACAAAGCTGGGGGGCCAATGGTTACTGCTTCATGCCCTACGGATATGAACAGTTCTGGACCGAGGCTTGGACGGGCGCGCCAACGGCATAAACTCCCTGAATTTATCACAAACTTAAACCAGAATTGCATATGAAATTCTCCTCATTCCTTGAAGATAACAGTGGCGGTTTTTCCGCCACGCGCCTTGCCTTTTTACTGTGGGCCATGGGCGTGCTTGCCATCTGGATTTATACAAGCATTGCCAATAAATGCCTAGCGGATATAAACAGTTCGGTGGTCACCGTCATCGGAATTTTGATGACCGGCAAAACCGTTCAACGATTTGGCGAGAAACCGGATTCAGCCGGCGACGGTTCGACGGCGGCAAAATCACAAGGTTAACCTCGTCCTAAACAAAATCGGCTGCTAACGGCAAAACTATTTCCGGCTTTCGCTTTATATTTTTTTAGAGAAGAGTCTGAGATTAACCAGCCAAATAATAAAAGCAAACGAAACCGTTCAACCTACAAAAATAAAAGCATGAAAAAAATACTAACATTATTGACCATAGCAACCATCGCTGTCTCTTTGATTGGTTGCTGCACAAATGAAGTTGTTTCCAAGCCAAGCGATATCAGTCTTGAAAAAGCCATGGAATCCATTGGTAAAGGATTTGCCGCCATGAAAACAGCCGAGGGAAATTCGCGAACCGGATTGTATCCCGACACAGCCCAGGTCACATTTAACATAAGTGCTGGCTCATCAAAATCCGGCGGCTTGAATGTAGACTTGAGCGCAAGCGCCGGCCCACAAATTCCAGTTTCTGGAACAGTAGGAGGAAGTATTTCCAATAATTCCACGGCGCAAAGAGCCAATCAGATTACGATTACGTTTAAGAATATTCTAAATTTAAGCCCAACCAACACGTTGATGAGCAAACCAGCAGATGTTCAAGCAATGTTGGACATCATCAAAAATTCATCGAATCTGACTGTATTAGAAATACAAGCGCCGGCAAATAAATAGAGTGGTTTCCTATGATCGCCGCAGGTATTTCCCACGCTAGGAAAGCTCCGTCGCAAGCTCGGCTAGGCCTATGTTTTATCCAATCCTTTCAAGGTGCCGGTGACCAAGGCGTCCGCCGCGCGAACCGCGCCTGAAGCCGACTCCGTTAAAAAGGCGAAAAGAACCCATTTAAGGTAGTGACGGCCTCCCAGGCCATCAGATGACGCCCATTTTGTCACGCCGCAGTCCGGCACGAACGGATGTGGCGTCCCTGCCAAACGAAGTCAAAGCCGCTCCAGTTTTGGAACGGCTTTTTGCTTTTTACGCAGAGATGCAGCCAAACGGACTCGTCAGTAGCCTCGCCTCACCAAGCTATGGCCCGGAGGTGAAGGGAGCTTCGGTCCAGTCCAGCCTCCGGATATCTTGCGAGTGGTCCTCCACGAAGGGATTGTTTTGCACGGCGATTCGAACATTTTTGAACGTAATGTCTTTTGCATAGGAGCAGGTGACGCCGTTGGTACCGGAGAGATCGAGATGGTTGAGGGTGACGTTTTGGATGGGGCATTCTTCGAGACCTTCAATCGTGCAGCAGTTCCGCGAGTTGACGGCGGTGACGCGATCGATGTGAATGTCGCGGAACTGAGGGGTGCGCTCGGAGAACGGCTCCACCGGGGTTTTGGTGTAGCGCAGGGAGAGCACGATGGCGGTGCGGACGTTCCGGAGACGGATGTTGGAGGCGACGATGTCTTCGACGATACCGCCGCGACCGCGGGTGCTCTTGATCCGGATGCCGTTGTCGGTGCCGTCGCCGTCGCAGTCGATGAAACGGACGTGGCGGACCCCGCCGGACTCTTCGCTGCCGATGGAGCAGACGCTGTGGCCATGGGCGACATGCAAGCGGAGGTAGGTGACATCTTCGGTGGGACGATTCAGTTTCCGGCCTTCTTCATCGCGGCCGGATTTGATTCCGAAGGCGTCATCACCCACATCAGCGAAGCAATCGTGCACCACGACGTGGCGGCAGGAGTCGGTGTTCAAGGCGTCGGTGTTGGGGGACGTGGATGGGTTGATCATTTTGCAGTTACCGACGTCGATGTTCTCGCTGTAAAGCAGGTGGACGGTCCAGAAGGGGGCATTGATGAAGCTGGGGCCGTCGATGCGGACGCCGTTGCAGTCTTTGATTTGAACCAGTATCGGACGGCGGCGGATGGGGCGGTCGGGGCGTGCGTTGCCGTGTTCGGCCATGTCCATGTTCGCCCACCAGGCGGCGCCCTGTCCGTCAAAGGTGCCGGGACCGGTGATGGCGATGTTATGAAGGCCGTTGGCGAAGAGCAGGGGATGGGGACCGATTTCGGTGAAACCTTCCCAACGCGAGGTAATGTCGGGATAATTCGTCCGCTCAGTCTCGAAGAGAACCACTGCGCCGCGGTCAACCTGAAGGGTCATGTTGTTCACCATGTCAATCGGCCCGGTCAGGAAATGACCGGCGGGGACCCGGACGATGCCGCCGCCGGCTTTCTGGCAATCGGCGATGGCCCGGCGGAACGCGTCAGCACTGGAGGTCGTGGGATTGTCCACGGCACCGTAGTTGGTAATGGTGAAGACGGGCCCGGACGGAGGCCGGGAAGCGACGCTCCCGTTTTTTCCGGTCACACACCCGGCGAGGGACCAAACCAGCAGAGGCAACATCAGGATTTTAAACGTGCGTTCCGTCATAAGATGTCTCATCACAGCGTCAATTTGTTGTAGGGTCGAGCCTGTGGCTCGAAATCGGCGCACAGCGCCGACACTACAACGGCCAGCGACGGGCATAGACCACCGCTACAAAGTCACCCGGCTGCCCGTTTCCGCCGCCTCGTACGCCGCGTAAATCACATTCACGCAATCCACGGCGAGGTCAATGCCGGAGCGCGGTTCCCGGCCCTCGCGGATTGCGCCGACGAAATCCTCGATCTCCTGGGCAAAGCCACGGAACCAGTCCTCGTCGCAACTCGGGCGGTTCCAGCCCGCCTTCGTCTCGAGCTTTTCCGTGAAATATTCGCTTTGAAACGCCGACGGATCCGGCGCGTAGGTTTCGATCGCGTCGTTGGAAGTCATGTTCGCCTTGATCACGCCGTCGGTCATGAAGGCCGTGACGCGCGTGTTCAATCCACCCAGTCCGACGTCACTCACGACAATGTTGCCCCGCGAACCATCGTCGAAGGCGATCACCAGGTTGGCCCAGTTTTCCACATCCACGGGATCGGCGCTGATCCACCGGTTCGCCCCCGCCTTCCTGGCCCGCTCGGAAGCGGGGCTGTGGATCAGGTCGGCGGTGTCCGCGAGCGCAGACACGGGCCGGATGCCCTTGCCCAGCCGCAACTGGCCCTCCCATTGCTTCAAGTGCAGGCAGGCCCCGACCGAATGCACGCCCATGCGCAACAACGCACCTCCGCCGGTTGACTTCCAATCCCGTGAAAACACCGAGTTTGAGCCCGAGTGGTTTTCTTCGGCGCGAAGTTCGAGGATTGAGCCCTTGGAAGCCGCAATAAGCCGCCGCATTTTTTCGATGGGCGGCGCGTAAATCCAGTTTTCCGCGTAGCAAAACCGCACGCGATTCCGGTGCACGGCTTCGCGCACCGCCTCGGCGTTGTTGCTCGCGCCCTCCCGCATGCGGGCCCGCGGCACGCGGGAACCGATGGGCTCGGGGTCACCGGCCACTCCGAAATATCCGGTAAGCGGCTTCTCCAGGATGATGTGCTTGCCGGCGTCGGCCGCGCGAATCACAAATTCATGGTGCAGTGCCGGCGGCACGCAGATATCCACCACATCGATATCTTTCCTGGCCAGCAGAGAAGCGTAGTCGTCGGTGACGAACGGGATCCCGGCTTCCCGCGCCAGCGCGCCGCCGCTTTCCCTGGTCCGGGAGCAAACTCCCTGGATGGCCACGAGGTCCCGGGGCAGCCGGGCGTAATTTGCCAGATGCATCCGCGCCCCGTGGCGCGCGCCCACCAGACCAATGCCGAGAGTCTTCATTCGAGATTTCCTATCGGACCTTTTCTCCCATGACCGTCATGGGTCTTTCAGACCAGCGGGTCACATTGTGCCCCGTCTGACATTGATGACAAGAACCGGCTCAGTCGTTAAAGTTCAAAAAACGGGACAGGTGGCGACCCTAACCAGTGCGAAATTGAAACAGGTTCTTGGGTGCTTGCAAGAATTCAATTTGCTGCGCGAAGCCTTGCTACCGGTTATGTCTATGCCGTTCAGCAGAGGCGTCCAACCAGCGGGCTTTGCGCTTTCCTGACACTCCCTTCGTGTTATTAAAACAATGAAACAAACAGATGGCTAATTCAGCGGCATGTTGCTGCACCCTCAGTTGGTCGACAGCGCCGCCGCCGCATCCAGCTTGGCCGACAAGATACCAACCGCGTTACCGTGCTCATCCACCAGCGCGCCGCCGGAATTGCCCACCCCATGTCTAATCAAACTGTATTCCCCAAGCGTAGCGAGCAATCAAGGCAATCATTTATCGGAAGCTGATGAAGTTAATTAATTGGCTCTATCTGCTCGTTGGGATGTGAATAACTTTAAATTGACAAAAATGGAGGTCGGCGGACGATGCGATCAGTCAGTCGGAAAAAACTTAAACCTATGAAACCCTATGAAAACGAAATTCAAATCCACCATTCGTACCACATGTCATTCAATCGGCGTGGTCTGTGCGGTTGCGGTCGTCTTGCAGTTTGGAGTGCTTGCCGGTTCCGCCCAGACCGGCACATACCTGTTTAGTGGGTCGGAGACGACTATCACACTGAACCCCGGCCTTTACGACATCACTGCCTACGGCGCTCAGGGCGGCAACGGCAATGGCGGCGCCGGCGGCCTCGGAGCGGAAATGTCAGGCCAATTTAACTTCGCGGGTGTGACGACCCTGACCCTTCTGGTCGGCGGCGCCGGCGGCGCCGGCGGCATCGGCTTCGGCAGTTACGAGGGAGGAGGAGGAGGAGGCAGCTTCGTTGTCAACGGCAGCACACCGCTGGTCATAGCCGGCGGCGGCGGCGGCAGCGGCTACAGCAGCGCAGGAGCCGCAGGCGTCACCAGTGCCAACGGCGGGGCCGGTATCGGTTTGGACGGCGGCCCCGGCGGCACCGGCGGTGGTGGTGGCTCCATCGCTCTGGGCGGTGCCACTAGCTCCGGCGGCGGAGGAGGCTTCTACAGCGCAGGAGGCACTGGCCCCGGTACCGCCGACGCCGGCGGGGGAAGCAGCTTCTTGAGTGGCGGTGCGGGAGGCAGTGGCAACAGCGGCGGCGGCGGCTTCGGTGGCAACGGCGGCTTCGGTGGTGGAGGCGGCGGTGAATACTGGGTTTTACTCGGAGGAGGAGGTGGAGGTTACAGCGGCGGCGGCGGCGCGCAGGGCAACAACGGCGGCGGCGGCGGCGGTTCCATCATTGATTCATCTGCAATAATGGACCTCGCCGAAGTTTCCGGCGTCGCAAGCCCCGACGACTCACCCAATGGCGAGATTATTATTACTACCGCAGTTCCAGAACCCACCACCTTGGCCTTGGCCGGTTTAAGCGGGTTGTCCCTGCTGCTGTTCCGTCGTCAGCGGAAGTAGTTCAGTTTGTTTTCATTCGCCCCGCTCTGGGAAACTGGAGCGGGGTTTTTGTTTTCCAGCATGAGCACGACATTTTTATCAAACGAACCTTGCGGAGAGCTATCGAGCTTCATCCGGCAGTAAGCGGTGCTCAACTTTGCAGAGCACGTTATCCTCAACACAGCGCGGTTGTGGACAGAATTTTCGAGCGACCAGAAACAACGGTTGCAGAAGGTGCTTTTCCCCCAAGGCGTGACTTTTGCGGGCAGGATTTATAAAACCACCGAAACCTGCTTGATTTTCAAGCTGTTGCAGTAATCCGAGGTGGAAAAAACAAGTTTGGCGACCCCACCGGGAATCGAACCCGGGCTACCACCGTGAAAGGGTGGTGTCCTAACCGCTAGACCATGGGGTCACCAGAGCGCGCAAATATAATCACCGCCCACCCGCTGTCACGACAATTTAATAAGGTGGCACAGGCTTCCAGCCTGTGTTTCGGATTTCACAGGCAGAGATGCCTGTGCCATGGTTCAAATTCAAGTTTGCTACAGCCGGTTTTTTCCAATAGGCTGCATTGATTCTGAAATGAAAATTTTTATTGATGGCAAATATTACGACGAACGCAATGCGAAGATCTCGGTCTTCGACCACGGACTGCTTTATGGTGACGGGATTTTTGAGGGCATCCGCGCCTATCACGGCCGCGTGTTCAAGCTCCGGGAGCACATTGACCGGCTGTTTTGTTCGGCCAAGGCCATCCTGCTTGAAATTCCGATGTCGTCCGCGCAAATCACACGCGCCGTTGTCGAGGTGTGCCGGGAAAACAAAATCCGGGACGGCTATATCCGGCTCGTGGTGACGCGCGGCATGGGCACGCTCGGCTTGAACCCGAAAAGCTGCAAACGTCCGTCGGTCATCATCATCGCCGACAAAATCCAGCTTTATCCGCCGGGAGTTTACCAGCGCGGTCTGGACATCATCACCGTGCCGACGACGCGCAATTTGCACAGCGCGCTCAACCCGGCCATCAAGTCGCTGAATTATCTCAACAACATCCTCGCCAAAATCGAGGCGAACAACGGCGGTTGCGAGGAGGCGGTGATGTTGAACGCGGAAGGTTTCGTGGCCGAATGCACCGGCGACAATCTGTTCATTGTGAAAAACGGCGCGCTGCTCACGCCGCCCCTGTCGGCGGGCGCGCTCTACGGCATCACGCGGCGGACGGTGATCGAACTGGCCGAAGAATCCGGCTTGAAGGTGTCCGAGCCGAACCTGACGCGCTACGATTTGTTCAA